>Ga0163151_10006042_pt1 | contig 15014 bp, 10 predicted proteins | sample OliLakLV19MP5IB2_FD_145596 | JGI IMG/M metagenome (GOLD analysis project Ga0163151, IMG submission 145596) | Freshwater microbial mat bacterial communities from Lake Vanda, McMurdo Dry Valleys, Antarctica - Oligotrophic Lake LV.19.MP5.IB-2 | ecosystem: Environmental > Aquatic > Freshwater >...
GGGAAAGGTTGACCTGCCCCCTGCCAAGTTGCGCCAGCGGTCTCACGCTGGCGTCTTAGCGTTTCCCGCTTTCCCAATTTCCCAATTTCCCACTTTTCCTTACTTGCCTTCGTTCCAGAGGATGTGCGTGCCGCTCTTGCCAGCGACCACGACGTCTTTCCAGCCGTTGCCATCGAGGTCGGCGAGGCGGATCTGCAGGCCGATGCCCGGGCCATTGTCAGCGATCAGGCGCTTGCTGAACTGGCGCGTCTCCGCGTTCCAAACGTAATAGTAAACAGCGCCCGGCTCATTGTCACCCGGATCGTTGCCGCTGTGCGCCCTCACGCGGCGGCCCGTGATCAGGTCGGGTTTGCCGTCCCGGTCGATGTCTTCCCAGACGAGGCAATGGTTCTGCGAAACTTTATCGTCGATCAGGTAATGACGCCAATTGGTGCTGCCGTCTTTGTTATCGTCGCGCCGCTCTTCCCAGTAGAGGCCGTAGTTGTGGCCGTGTCCCCAGATGAAATCGTTCCGGCCGTCGCCCGTGAGGTCGACCACCAGCATGGGTGTGCTCGCGTGCGGAAAGGTCCAATCAGCATGACGAATCCACGGTTTTGACGTCCCGCCGTCCTTGGGGCGTTCGTACCAGCCGTTCCCATACAGAATATCCTCGCGCCCATCACCGTTGATATCGCCGAAGCCGATGCCGTGGCCGTTCACAAAGGGTCCACCCGCCTGGATCATCCAAGGCTTGAGGATGGGTTCATTTTTTTCGTTCCTGGCGAAACGATACGCCATCATCGCGTTGGAAGGACCGTAGGAGTTAACGACATACTCCGGCACGCCATCGCCGTCGAGGTCGTGCAGGGCGGTCCATTCATTTTGCGCGAGCTGGGTTTCCACGAGCACGTGTTGCTTCCATAAGGTGTCCTGGGTAAGTCCCGCGGCTCCGGGATTTTCGTACCAGTAAACCTTGGTGTCCATGAAGGCGCCGCTGACGACATCGGGAAAGCCGTCTCCGTTGACATCGAACGCGTGCTCGCCGCAGTTCGTCAGGTAGTCTTTGCCGAAAGCCTCGAGCTTGCGCAGCTGGCGCTTTGTCTTGAAGTCAGGGCCCGCGTACCAAAATTCGCCAGCGCTGACGTCGAGTTTGCCGTCCCGATTGTAGTCGGCGACCGCGCAGCCTTCGTTGTTGTCGACGTGCAATTGCTGCACGCGAAATTTCAAACCGGGTACGACGGCACCTTTCTTGGTGGCCGCCTTGGGTGTGGCTTTCTGGGGTGCGGCCGCGAGCAGCACCGCAGGTAGGACCAGCGCCGCGAGCAAGGCGGCAGCCAGGGGATGCCGTTGAAGGGAGAATTTCATAGGGTAGGAGGGAAGTATGAGCTCAAACCCGGAGCGTGTCACGCCAGCTTCCGCGGGTATTTTGCCGGCGTGGGTAATACCAGCAGCTGATGTGATTTTGACTTGAGTGCGACATCGGCCGTAGGGCCCGAGCTCGCTCGTGGCCGACTCTTTTCGCCCTGCCGTTCAGGCCACGACCAAGGTCGGGCCCTACCCCGGAACAATCTAATCTCATGAGATGGTGGTACATTGTCGACCCGGCGCACCGTAGGGAAAGGCGATGGTTGCAAAGCTCCTGGCGGTGAGCCGCAGGGCCGGCCTGGGAAGATGTTTGGATCGGTTCCCGATTGCCATTGGGCGGGAACGGATGTTGCGATCACGGCCTGCTTTCAGGGTGAAGTCTTTCCCTGAGATTTTCGTCTGAACCCAACCACTGTGATTTCCCAATGAAACCTGTCGTCGTCCTTGTCTCCTGGATACTAGCAACCGGTCTCTCTGCGTTGGCGCGCGCCGCGGAGGTTCCGCAGTTCAAGGAGCTCTTCAACGGCAAGGATCTCACCGGCTGGGTGAACGTAAATACCGCGCCCGATACGTGGAGCGTTCGCGATGGTATCCTGATGTGTACGGGCAAACCGATTGGGGTCATGCGCACCGAGAAGCAATACGAGAACTTCGTGCTGCACGTGGAGTGGAAGCACTTGGAGGCAGGCGGGAACTCAGGGGTTTTTGTTTGGAGTGATCCCGCACCCGCGCCGGGTAAGCCGCTGCCCAAAGGCTGCGAGGTTCAGATGCTTGAACTCGAGTGGCCGAACATCAATCGGGAGAAAGACGGCACGCCGCGGCACCTTGGCTATGTTTCCGGAGAGTTGTTCGGCGCCAACGGACTCACGATCACGCCCGATAATCCCCGGGGCAGTCGCAGCATGTCGTTTGAAAGTCGGGCGAAGGGTAAGGGCGAATGGAATACCTATGTGGTCGTGTGCGTCGACGGAACGATCAAGCTGTCGATCAACGGCAAGTTCGTGAACGGCATCAGCAACGCGTCACAACGAAAGGGATACCTCTGCCTGGAATCAGAAGGCGCCCCCATTCATTTCCGGAACATTAAGATCATGGAACTGCCGTCGGGCCGCGCCACGCCGGAGCAGACGGCGCCGCTGGCTAAGCCGTAGTTGCGCGCTCATAGAACTTACCTTTTGTCATTGCGAGAACGAGGAACGAGGACGTGGCAATCCATACCCTAGACCCCCTTCGTGGGAATCAGCCGCAGCCTCAAAACAGCGACCGAACCGATGGATTGCCGCAGTCGGCAAGCCTCCTTCGCAATGACAATTCGAGGGGTTCATTCGGCTCTTCCGTCAAGCGCTTCCCCTTTCCCTGTTCTCGCCCTGACAAGGTTTGGTTCGTTGCCTGTTCCAGGCCAGCGCTCGGGCTTGGTTGGGCGTCTTGCGATAACAAGGAGAAAAGAACAGCTATAACAAAACCTAGAACGCTGTAAGCAACTTTTAGGATCGAACTGGGCGGGCGGCGCGGCAGGCTGGGCTGAAATTTATTTGCCATGGCTCATACACCCCTGCTGAGAACCCTGCGTCGTTTAACGTCATCCGTCGCCCACGCAACGGTGCCAGGCCCCGACGCCGGTCAGGGATTGGTGCGGCAGCAGTTGGCGGAAATCTCGCGTCGGCAATTCCTGCAGCGTACCGCTATGGTGGGAGCCGCGTGCGTGGGAGGTCCTTTACTGCGGGCGGCGAAGCCTTCGCGTTCCGATGCCCGCGTGGTCGTGGTGGGCGCTGGTCTGGCGGGGCTCACGTGTGCGTATCGATTGATGAAGGCGGGGATCGATGCGACGGTTTATGAGGCGAACTCGCGCGTGGGCGGACGTTGTTGGACGCGCCGCGCCGATTTCCTCGAGGGACAGATCGCCGAACATGGCGGCGAATTGATTGATCAGGGTCATACTCAAACCCGGCAACTCGCCCAGGAGTTGGGCCTAAGGTTGGATAACCTGCTCGCCGCTGAAGCCAACGGCACGGAGTCGATCTACTTCTTCAACGGGGCTCGCTATACTTATCGCGAGGCGACCGCAGACCTGAAGGGAATCTGGAAGAAACTGCACCGGGATCTTTCAGAGGCGGGTTATCCTACACTTTATAATCTCTCGACGCCTCGCGCGCGACAACTCGACCGGATGTCGATCATCGATTGGATAAACGAGAGCGTGCCCGGCGGGATGCAGTCACGCTTGGGCCAGTTGCTGGACGTGGCGTATACGATCGAATACGGCGTGGAAAGCGAACGGCAGAGTGCACTGAATCTGCTTTATCTGCTCGGTTACAACAGTCCCGGGCAGTTCAGTGTCTTCGGAGCGTCGAACGAGAAGTACCGCGTGCGCGGCGGCAACGACCAGATCTCGTCGACGTTGGCGTCGATGCTTGGTTCCCGGCTCGTGACGGGCTCGGCGCTGGTGGCGGTGAAGCGCACCAGCCGGGGCGCCTACGAACTTACGTTCCAGAGTGGCGCGAACGCGAATGTGGTCTTGGCCGATAAGGTGGTCCTGGCGCTGCCGTTCTCGATTCTCCGGAATTCCGTTTCACTCAGTCAAGCGGGCTTCAGCGCCCTGAAGCTGACGGCGATCGACGAGCTGGCGATGGGTTCAAATTCGAAATTAAACGTCCAGTTCTCCAGCCGACACTGGCAGTCGCTCGGCTGTGCCGGTGACACGTATTCGGACACTGGATATCAGGCAACTTGGGAAACCACGCGGGCGCAGGCGGGTGCCGCTGGGATTCTGGTGGGCTACACGGGCGGCGTACTGGCCGATGCCATTGGTACCGGAACGACGGAAAGCCAAGCGGCGAAATTCCTGACCCAGCTGGAGCCGGTACTTCCCGGAATCAGCGCCCGTCACAACGGGCGGGCGACGGTCGACTGCTGGCGGAAAGATCCGTTTACGCGCGGCAGTTATTCGTACTGGCAGGTGGGACAGTACACCCGGTTCGCCGGGATTGAGGGGGTGCAGGAGGGGAATGCGCATTTCTGCGGTGAGCACACCTCGATTGACGCCCAAGGTTATCTCGAAGGCGCCGTGGAAACCGGCGAGCGCGCGGCCAGCGAAGTCACCGCAGATCTGCGCGTGCGCTGAGTCGACCGGACGCCGGGACGGCACTCCGTCGCAGGCTCAGGAATCTGGGACCGCGGCCGCCCTCGGCCGCAGTCTGGAGCGGGACCAGCGAGAGCTTGGTCTCGCTAAATTTCGATTGAATGCGGCCGAGGGCGGCCGCGCTCCCAGGGGGAACCAGCCATTTCGAATTCCCGCGGCGGTGTGACGGCTGCGCGCCGCCATCATGCGGGCACGTTAGCCTAGCGCGGGCGCAGGTCCGCGACGCCACCGGGAAGTTGAAATAGCTCTGCGACTTCCCGGTCGTTCAACGCCCGATCGAACACGGCGAGGTCATCCATTCGGCCCACGTAGGCGGCGGCGAGGACCAGTTGCACTTTGTCCGCCTGCCAGCCGAAGGTGAGGTCCCAGTTTTTGATGCTGCCTTGAGATTTTCCATCAAGGTACAGCGTTCCCGTTCCTACCTTGCCAGCGTTGATACGATCGAAGGTGAACACGACATGCGTCCACCGTGTGCGCGAAAACGGCGCGTTTTCCACCTTCACCATGGGGCGCTGGGCGTCGGTCATTTTCGCCCAATCGATATTGTTCGGATTCCAAATCTCGAAGAGCGGCCGAATGGCGTAACGGAAGTGCCGCGGCGTTTCATCCTTCGACCACTCGAGAAAGATGAAGCCTTTCTTCCCGTCACCGCCGACGATCTGAATGGGATCGCAGTACCCGGGCTCGAGATCTTCGTCGGGAGAAATGCGCAACCACACCGAGACGGTGCCACTCCAGTTCGCGGGTTTGTAATCCAGCATGCCCGGGCCTTTGAAAAAAGGTCGGACCGGGTTCTTCTTGGTCACGTGCAACGCCGCGCCGAAGCGCCCGCCGTCGCGGTCGAGCTTGAGCGTTTCACTCTCCTTGGCTTCGCCACTCGTCCCGCCGCCAGCAAGGTAGAGCGTGCCGTCACCGCGGGAAAAGTCCGCGTTGAAGCCGCGGTCGAACGAGGCGTGGAACGTGAGGGAGCGAGCCAAAACGGTCGCGTCTGCGTTGGCGGCCAATCCTGCAGTGGTGGCGAACATCAGGGGAAGAATTCCGCAAAGAAATCGGGTGCGCATGATCCGATCAGAGTCAGTTAGGTAAAGGAGGCAAGTGCCGGCGTACCGAATGGGCGCATCTGCTGGTTGGCGGTTGGCGGTTCCGGCTCCGGCGCGGAACGGAGTCCGCGCCCTACCTTTTCAAAGGTTACCATAGGTAGGGCGGTGAGTCCCTTCACCGCCGCGGTGGCGGCCACCGCCAACTGGCAGATGCGCCCGCCGAACGGAAATCTGGTTTCAGGATTGATGGGACCGCGGCCGACCCCGGCCGCAAAAAAAGGTGTCTCCAAGCCTAACGCACGGCGCGATATTTCATCCGGCTGCGTTTGCCCGGCCGAATCACGTATTTAAGTGGTCGGATCCACCTGGATGATCATCGTGAATCGCTATGAGGACCCTGGTCTTGTTTCTCTCTTTGCTGGCGGCGGCGCAAGCGGCGGTCAATTCCCCTGCGGGTGGTACGGCCGGGCGTCCGAACATCGTGTTCATCATTTCGGACGACCATGGAACGGATGCGTTGGGATGTTATGGCAACCCGGTGATCAAGACTCCAGCGCTGGATGCGCTGGCCGCGGACGGAACGCGTTTCACGCATGCATTCGGCACGACCGCGAGCTGCAGTCCGTCGCGCTCTGTCATTCTGAGTGGGCTGCATAACCATCGCAACGGGATGTACGGCCTCGAGCATCAGGTGCATCACTTTCAGTCATTCGGTGACGTCAAAGGTCTGCCCGTGCTGCTGGAGGCCGCGGGTTATCGGACCGCACGCATCGGGAAATTTCACGTCGCGCCGGAGTCGGTCTATCGGTTTCAGACCGTGCTCTCCGGAGGGGCCGCCAACGATCCGGCCAGCCTCGGGCGCAGTCCGGTGGAGATGGCGGATCGGACGCGGGAGTTTCTGAGTGCGCGGGACGAGCGCCCGTTTTTCCTCTTTTATGCGACCGATGATCCCCATCGCGCCAACGAGGTGCTGCCGAGTGGCAAGCCCACCTTCGACACCTATCCGCGACCGAATCGGTTTGGCAATCGCGACGCGGGATACCCGGGTGTAACGCCCGTCACCTATCGCCCGCAGGACGTGATCGTGCCGCCGTTTTTGCCGGATACCCCGGAGTGTCGAGCGGAGCTGGCGGAGTATTATCAATCGGTCTCGCGTTTGGATCAGGGCGTAGGGCGACTCGTGCAATTGCTGAAGGAGGCGGGACAATACGAGCGAACGTTGATTGTATATATTTCGGATAATGGCGTGGCTTTCCCGGGAGCAAAAACGACCGTGTATGATCCGGGTTTGCGTTTGCCGTGTATCGTGAAGGCGCCCGGCCGCAAGCAGCCCGGGACTGTTCAGCCGGCGATGATTTCGTGGACGGATCTCACGCCGACGTTGCTGGATTTTGCGGGTGCGCTGCCGGCGGCCGCGACGTTTCACGGGCGTTCCTTCCGGGGTGGAATCGATGGTGGCGGGCTCACGGGATGGGATGAAGTGTACGCGTCGCACACGCTCCACGAAGTCACGATGTATTATCCCATGCGTTCCATTCGCACGCGGCAACATAAGCTGATTGTCAATTTGGCCAGCGGCCTCGCGTATCCGTTTGCGCTGGATCTGAAGCAGTCACCGACGTGGATTGGCGTGCAGAAAGCGGGTGGGGCGATTTACGGCAAACGCCCGATCGCGCAGTTTATCCATCGGCCGCAGTTTGAGCTGTATGATCTGACCACGGATCCCGACGAAGTCCGAAATTTGGCGGACGATCCCCAGCACCAGGCACTGAAGCAGACGTTGATCACCCGTCTCCGCGCGTTCCAGGAGCGGACCTTGGATCCGTGGATCCATAAATGGGATTACGAGTGAGATCGCTTTCGTCGTGAGGCAGGCGGTGACCTGTCTCGGCGGCTCCCGTGGGACCGCGGCCGCCCTCGGCGGCAGCTGGAGAGACGGCGGTTGGGGTGGGCCGCGGTCAGAATCAAAACGCCAGCGGCTTCACAAGCGGCGGCGCGCTTCAGCGGAAATTTTTACGCTCGTGCTGCCGATGGCTTTTAGCTGCGTGGTTGAGGTTTGCCGAACATAGATCGCCTTACCTTCAAACAGCACGGCGCCGGCTAATTCGATCGTAAATTTTTCCACGCGCTGGCCTTTCAGCCATAGTTTGAAGCGCCCGCCGGCAGTCACGGGTTGAATGTACTCATGGCCTTCGTGGACCAACAGCAGTCGCGCGCCGAGGTCAGAGAGTGTGCCGGTGGCGATGCCGTCGCTGACTTTCATTTCCTCGTAGCTGCTGACGATCAGACCTAATTGATCATGGGGTAACGCGAGGGCAAACTGGGCGTTACTATAAACTCGATCGGATTCGTTCCCGGAATGAGGCAACTGGATATATGCGTGTCGCGGGAGACCAAGAGCGTCTAAGTTCCGCTCGTCAGCCGGCATGTCGGCGCTGCGCGCGGTGGGCATCGTCACGTATATGGAGTCGTGGTGATCGATCCAATCCGGGTGGCGTTTCGGAAGTTCGTTCAACTTCCGCCAACCGTTCTCCGTTTTGATCACATAAGATTTCGGGCCATGGAAGATGGCCTCAAGATCGTAGCCGGCGTCGCGGCCGATTTGGCGGGCGATGCGTTTGGGCATCGGCTGCCGCTGCCAGGTGAATCCCTCCTTCTCCGTTTTGCCCTCGATCCCGTAGGTGCCAGCATCGTCCGTTACCGTGCAGCTCCAGCTGTAGTTCGGTTCGTTGGTCAACTGCATCGCGGCCACAATTGCGGTTTCGACTGAGCTCGCGCGGAGTGAAGCTACCATCAGTAGCAAGGGAAAGACGGCGGCGATTGAATACATGATGACGAGGCTGGTAGTTTGATGGTCGGGCGCGGCGGCCCCATCTGGAGCGGGCGCGAAAGGTAGAGGTAATCTCTACATATAAAGACGAGTTTGCCGGTAATTCGCTCAAAACGAGGGACCTGAAAAATGCCGCGGTGGAGACCGTAGTTGCGGGTGGTGAGCGACCCCATACCGACGGAGGTAGCGCCCGGTGATGAACTTCGAACCGCCCCTATGGTTTGCCTGATTGCGGCCGAGGCCCCACGGTCTGAAATCTGAAATCTGAGATCTGAAATTTGAGTTTTGAGATCTGAAACCTGAGATTTGAGTTTTGAGATTTAAATCTGAAATTTGGTCTCGAAATCTGAAATCTGAAATTTGAGATCGGAGTAGGGGATAACACGCTCCACCTGGCCTGCGGACGAATTTGTGGACGCGTTGGGCCCCTTCCTTCGGCTGAAGTCAGTGGCGGTGCGACTACTCTCGCGCGTTTTGCTCTTGGCGCTTTCGCTAGTGCCGTCGAGAACGTGGTGATGAAAGAAGATCCCCGCTTTTACGCGTGCATCATGGCTGGTGGCAGTGGCGAGCGTTTCTGGCCCATGAGCCGGGCGCGCAGCCCGAAGCAGCTGACGAAGCTCTTTGGGGAGACCACGCTCATCGAGGAAACGGTAAATCGCCTCAAAGGCGTGGTCCCGCACGCCAATATTTTCGTTCTAACCAATCAGGTTCAGCTCGAGGCCACGCGCGCGGCTTTGCCGATGCTGTCGCCCGATCAGATCATTGCCGAGCCCGCCAAGCGTGACACTGCCCCGGCGGCTGCGCTGGCGGTGGCGCTGGTGCGTTCGCGGGATCCGCACGGGGTCATGGCGGTGCTGTCGGCGGATGCGCTCATTCATGACAGCGCTCGCTGTGGCCAGCAGATCCGGGCTGCACTCGTGCGCGCGACGAAGACCGATGCCCTGTTGACCTTCGGCATACCTCCCACGCATCCCGCGACCGGATTCGGCTACCTTGAGCTGGGCGAGAAACTCGAGCAGAACGAGGACGGCGAGTTTCGCCGGGTGAAACGTTTCGTGGAGAAGCCCGACACCGTGACCGCGCAGCACTACGTCGACAGCAAACGCTTCCTGTGGAACGCGGGCATGTTCGTGTGGCGGGCGGAAGCATTTCTCGCCGAGGCCGAGAAGAACGCGTCTGGACTGGCCAAGTTCATTCGCGAGTTTCCCTCGGCGCATCCGAGCGTCGGATCTGGCCAGAAATCATCGCCCGGGGCAAACCAGGCTGCACAGCTGTACATCGAGGAGCGGTTTCCGACGCTCGAGCCCAAGGTTTCGCTCGACTACGCCATCATGGAAAAGGCCGCGGCGGTCGAGGTGATGACCGCGGAATTTGATTGGGATGATGCCGGTTTGTGGACGGCGCTGCCCAAACACCTGCCTCCGGATCCGTCAGGCAACACGCTGCGCGGCCCGGTGACGACGGTGGCTTCGACCAACAACATCGCGGTGAGCAATGGCCGACGCATCGCGTTGTGCGGCGTGAAAGACCTCGTGGTGATTGAGACCGCGGATGCGATTCTGGTGTGTCATCGCGACGCGGTGCAGAACATTAAGCAGGTTGTGGCGCAGCTGCCGAAGGAGTTGCTGTAGGATAACGCGGGGTCGAGATGGAGCGGTTTGTCCCTAACGCGCTGCGAAGCTGGAGTAGGTTTTTCCGTCCATCAAGGGCGCTGGGAAAAGTCCCTCCTAATCGATCCTCGGATGCGGCCGGGGGCGGCCGCGGTCCCAGGGTGCATCGGATGCGGCCAGTAAGGCACGACAGTTCGACTTCCGGATGCGGCCGGGGGCGGCCGCGGTCCCAGGGTGCAGCAGTCCCAGGGTGCAGCAGCCGAATCGAACACGCTTTAACTACTCTGCATTTCCCGCCCACAAAAAAGGCCGCTCCGGAGAGCGGCCTTTTTGCTGAAGAAGAGAACTTCTCGTTCTCACTTCGTACCTTACTTCGAAGACTTCTCCTCTTACTTCGAGGACTTCGCAGCCTTCTGGCGGGCGCCGTTGCTGAGGATGCGCTTGCGCAACCGCAGGTTCTTGGGTGTAACCTCGACGTATTCGTCTGCTGCGATGTATTCGATGGCGCGTTCGAGCGAGAGCTTCGTGGCCGGGGTGAGACCCGCCGCGACGCCGTCGCCCTGCGAGCGGAAGTTGGTGAGCTTCTTTTCGCGCACCGCGTTACAGGCAATGTCTTCGTTACGCGGATTTTCGCCCACGATCATACCTTCGTAAACCTGCTCGCCGGGGCTGCAGAAGAGCTTGCCGCGTTCCTGGACCATGAGGAGCGCGTAGGTCGTAGTCTCGCCGGCCTCGGTCGCGATGAGCGTACCGGTGATGCGGGTGAGCACTTCGCCGGCGTAGGGGCCGTATTCCTTGAACAAATGGCTGAGCACGCCGCGGCCGCTGGTGGCGTTGACGACGTCGATTTCCATGCCGATGAGGCCGCGCGTGGTGATCGTGGCTTCGATCATGGTGGAGTGCTGATGCTTCTCCATGTTCGTGAGTTGACCTTTACGGTTGGCCAAGTTCTGCATGATCGCGCCGACGCACTCGTCTGGCACTTCAATCCACACCGTCTCGTACGGCTCGAGGCGTTTGCCGTCCTCGGAGCGTTTCTCGATCACGGTCGGGCGGGAGACGAGCATTTCGAAACCTTCGCGGCGCATCGTCTCGACAAGGACGGCGACCTGCATGGCGCCGCGGGCCTTGACGTTGAAGATGCCGGCTTTGTCGGAGTCCTCAATCTGAATCGAGACGTTGACCTTGAGCTCGCGCATCAGGCGCTCACGGAGCTGTCGAGAGGTCACGAGTTTGCCTTCGGTGCCGACGAGCGGGCCGTCGTTGACGCAGAACTGCATCTCGAGGGTCGGCGGATCGATCTGAGTGAAGGGTAGGGCGTGACCGGCTTCGTCAACCGTAAGGGTGTCGCCGATGTCGACGTCCTCGAAGCCCGAAATGCCGACGATGTTGCCGGCGACGGCGCTATCGGTTTCGCGGGTGCCGAGACCGGTGAACTCAAAGATCTTCGTCATCTTGGCGCGGATCCGTTTATGGTCGGAATGGCGGACGATGAAGACATTGTCGCCAATCTTGGCGACGCCGCCGAGGATCTTGCCGACCGCAATACGGCCGACGTAGTCGCTCCAATCGATGTTGGAAACGAGCATGTGGAACGGCTCGTTGGGCTTGGCGAATGGAGGCGGAATGTGGTCGAGGATTGTCTGGAAGAGGGGCGTCATGTCCTTCTTCTCCTCGCCGAGGTGATACATCATGTACCCGTCGCGGCCGGATCCGTAAACGACCGGTGCGTCAAATTGTTCTTCGGTCGCGTTGAGTTCCATCAGGAGCTCGAGAACCTTGTCGTACATCTTCGCCGGCTCGGCGTTTTCACGGTCGATCTTGTTGATGACGATCACGACCTTGAGGCCGTGGGCGAGGGCTTTGCGGAGCACGAAACGTGTCTGGGCCTGCGGGCCGTCGTAGGCGTCGATCACGAGCAGCACGCCGTCGACCATGCGGAGGGCGCGCTCGACCTCGCCGCCGAAGTCGGCGTGGCCGGGAGTATCGACGATGTTGATGATCTTGTCCTTCCAGTGAACGGACGTGTTCTTTGCCTTGATCGTGATGCCCTTCTCCTTTTCGAGGTCCATGGAATCCATGGCGCGGACCTGAACCTGCTGGTTGGCGCGGTAGACGCCGCCTTCCTTGAGGAGCTGGTCGACGAGGGTGGTCTTCCCATGGTCGACGTGGGCGATAATCGCGATGTTACGGATGCTCTGGTTCATTGGCGGACGCGGTCTTTTGTTGGAAAAAGAGGCCCAACGTGCAGGCCGCGCCGGACGATGGCAAGGCCGAAGGCGTGCGGAGGGCGTTAAGCCAAATAAAGACCGGTGAACCGCTGCTTTTTGCTTATGGGAAAGTAGGGCCCGAGCTCGCTCGTGGCCAATACGTTCTCGCCCGACTTTCAGGCCACGACCAAGGTCGGGCCCTACCCCGGAACCCCCAAAACCTCATCGATCGGTCTGATCAGCTTCCGAGCGGCAGCTGCGTCCGTTCCACCGGCGGGAGTTTCCGCGTGAGCAGCGGCGAGCTGAGGCCGGGCAGTCGCTCGGAAAAGTCGTCGTGTTCGGGCGTTTGCCGGAGCGCGCGTTGCACCATGCCCATGCGCGCATCCAGATTATCTATCATGGAAACGAAGACGGCCTCCGGCGTGGCGGCATAAACCGCCGCGCCCCATTCCGGCTCACCTTGGTGGGAGAGGATGATGTGCTCGAGGCGCTCAAGCCGGTCCGGGTCGAGCTTCGCTCGCATGCCGTGTTTGCGCGCGAGCTGGTAACCCAGCACCACGTGACCCTGCAGAATTCCCCGTCGGCTGCGCTTCGTCGCCAACGTGCCTTCGTACTCGATGGCTTTGCCGGTGTCGTGGAGGAGGATTCCTGCCAGCGCGAGGTTGGCGTCCACTTCCGGATAAAGCGGCAGCAGCGCTTTGCAGGCGCGCGCCATGTGGATTGTGTGTTCCAGCAAGCCATGGCGATACGCGTGGTGCATGGCGACAGCGGCCGGTGACCAGCGAAACGTCTCGCCGACTTCTTCGAACACGCCACGAACTGTCATTCGCAGTTCGTCGTGACTGATCGCGTCGATGCAGCCCTGAAACTCCTGCCAGAGTGCGGCCTGGTCTTCGGGCGCGGTTTCAATCAGGTTTTCCAGCAAGCCGGGTGCACCGAGTTCGTCTTCCCGCAGGGCCACGGCTTTACCAAGTCGCGGCGAAAATCTTCCTTGGTAGAACTCCACTTTTCCATCGATCCGCACCACCGAGCCTTCGCCCGCGAGTTTCAGCGCTTCGAACACCGGACTGTCGTTGAAAACGGTGCAGGAGAATGAGCCCGAGCGGTCGCCCAGCTCGATACTGCAAAAGGTGTTTCCGTTGGAGGCGGTCTTTGCGGCGAGCTTCTTCAGCACGAGCACGCTGCTAAACGGCCGTCCGTTATCGGCGGTATCGAAGGCTTTGAGTTCGCGGACAATGAGGGACGTGGAGTCTTCAGGCATGGCGGAGGGCGAGCGGGATAGGGCACGTTGACGAACGGTGGCGCTGGCGACAAGCCCTGCCATCACGAGGCGGACTTTACCAGCTGCGTATAACCCCGAAAAAAGGGGTGACTAACATCGCGCAGCAGGGCGTAGAAAACGGTCTCGACCGGCAACACGTGCACTCCGGCCCGGGTGAGCGCATCGAGGCACGTCCGGGCGTCATCGTCCCGGCGCGCTCCTACCGCGTCGCTCAAAATCGTCACCTGCAAATCTTCCGCGAGCGCGGCAATTGCGGTTTGGTAGACGCAGACGGGCGTTTCGATTCCGCAGATGAGGAGGTGTTGAACATTGCGCTGGCGGAGCACGGCGTCGCGGATGCCGTCGTCGCCCAGCGCCGAGAATGCATTTTTACCCCACACGCTCGCTTGGGGGGCCAAGTCCAGCAGACGTGGAAGCGTCCCGCCGAGTTTTTCCGGAACCTGCTCCGTGAATGCGACCGGCATCCCCATGCCGACGGCCGCGGCAATCGCAAATTCGCACCGCTTTTGCAGGCGTTCTCGCTGCGGCATGACCCGCAAAAACGGTTCCTGCAGGTCGACGCACAGGAGCAGGGTGTCGTCGGGAATAGGGTCGTGGGGCGCGGTCATGGGCGGAAAAGGATAAACGACGCGAAGCCGCGTTGGGCGGGGAGAGTTTTAGAGCCAGTAGCGTTGCCGGGCTTTGACCTGGAAAAACCGTTTCTCCGTCAGCTCGTAGGCGGTGAGATAACCGCCCTGCACGCAGGCCGTGTCGATCCCCAGCGACCACTTGCGTTTGTAGACTTCGGATCGCGGCGTGTGCCCGTACACCACGAACGGGGGCCCGACCCACAGGTCGGCCCACGCCGGTGCATCGGGAGCATCGGCGCGTTTCGCGGGCCGGCCATCCGCGTCTACGACTTGAATTCGCGTGACGATGTCGGCGGTCTGTTTCTGCCAGGGTTCGCTGGGCAGGAAGCCCCCGTGCACGAGCACCGTGTTGAGCTCCGGTTCTTCCAACCAGAGCGCCATCGTCTCAAGGTAAGCCCAATGTTCGTCTTGCAGCAGCGCCACCGTGTCGAGGTCGCCATCCTTGAGCACACTCTTGTCGACCGTACGCCGGTATTTGAGCAGCCGCCGTTCGTGATTGCCCAGCAGCGAGATCGCGCGGTTTTCCAAGGCGAGGTCGATGACCTTGGCGCTGTTGGGTCCACGGTTAACCAGATCCCCCAGTAGCACCAGTCGATCCGCCTTCTCCAAAGTGAGTCGACCGATCAGGTCGGAGAATTCCTGGTGGCAACCGTGGATGTCGCCCACAACGATAAGTCTCCCGTTCATGCAGTGCAAAAGTGCTAGCTTCCCCCTCGCGCGGGAGTAAACAAGAAACCTATGGAAATGCATCTGCAGCCTCTCGCCGCCACGTGCTCCGTCTCGGGTGAGCCCTTTGGGGAAGGCGCGCGGGTCGCGAGTTTCCTCGTCCGCAGTGGCGCTGCGCTGGAAATCGTTCGCTATGACGTGCTCGAGCCGCACGCCGCGACGTTTGCCCCGGATGGGGTGATTGCCTGCAGCTGGGTGCACTCG
>Ga0163151_10006043_pt1 | contig 15014 bp, 12 predicted proteins | sample OliLakLV19MP5IB2_FD_145596 | JGI IMG/M metagenome (GOLD analysis project Ga0163151, IMG submission 145596) | Freshwater microbial mat bacterial communities from Lake Vanda, McMurdo Dry Valleys, Antarctica - Oligotrophic Lake LV.19.MP5.IB-2 | ecosystem: Environmental > Aquatic > Freshwater >...
ACCGAGCAACTCGCGCAGCCGTACTATCGAATTATCAATAGTGCGTTCAGTCGGCAGCTCGCGTTGATCAACAAATAGCGCTTGCAAGATCTCGCGTCGGGTCAGCACCTTGGGTTGGGCGCGAACTAGAATCGCCAGCACATCAAAATCGCGTTGTTGTGGAGTACATGTGGACCCATCAGGTAGCTGTAGCGTTCGGGCCTCCATGTTGAGGGTTACACCGCCAGAGGAGATTAGCTTACTGATCTTGCGGGCATCAATCACCCGCGCAATTCGCAACAACAACTCCTTAAGATGAAACGGCTTGGGAATATAGTCATCGGCGCCGATCTCAAAGCCTTCAAGACGATACTCCGCAGAGTTCATCGCAGTAAGAAAAACTAGCGCTGTGTTGGAGGAATCCTTGAGATGGCGAGCGAACGAAAAGCCGCTGCGATCTGGCAAGCCGATATCGACGATCGCCAGGTCAAATCGCCGTGCTGCCGCCAAACCCGTAGCCTCATCGCAACTCGTTGCAAGAACGGTCTGATAACCTTCCTGCTCCAATCGCTCGACAAGGCTACGGCCTAGTGATGGATCATCTTCCACCAATAGCACGGCAGGCATTGCTCTACTTCTTGGTAGATTTTGTCGTAGTGGCTGTCTTGGTTGGTGCTTTCGCCTTAGCAGCGGCCTTTTTCTTAACAGCCATGCGCTTTGAACTCAAACGCGAAACCCCGTACGAAGAGCTAAAGGTCTTGCCACGACGAGTCTTCTTATCACCTTTTCCCATATTCACTTCCTAGTTTTAAAATATCAATCCAATAAAGCTCTACTTGCAGATCTTCTCCTGCCCACCCATATACGGCCGCAACGCCTTGGGGATCATAACACTACCGTCCGCAGTCTGATGTACCTCAATCAACGGGATCAACACTCTCGGCGAAGCGATCAGGGTATTGTTCAACGTATGACAGAAACGCAATTTACCTTCACTATCCTTGTAGCGAGTATTGAGTCGGCGTGCCTGATAGTCATAAAAGGTTGAACAGCTATGAGTCTCCCCATAGCCGTTACGCGAAGGCATCCAACATTCGATATCATTTTTATAAACCTGGCCCTGCCCCATATCTCCGGTACAGACATCAACTACTCGATACGGCAGTTCAAGAAGCCCAAGTAGCTCTTCAGCATTGCCAAGTAGCTCGGCGTGGTACTTAGCACTCTCCTGCGGGTCGGCCTCACAGAGGATAACCTGTTCAACTTTATAGAACTGGTGCACGCGATAGAGTCCCGCTGTGTCCTTACCGTAAGTTCCGGCTTCCCGGCGGTAGCAAGGTGAATATCCGGCATAGCGCCGCGGCAATGACTCACGCTCAAGAACCTCGTCACTATGGTAGGCTGCGACCGAAACCTCGGAGGTGCCGATTAGGTAATGCTCAGGGTCGCGATCGTCAAGGTGATATGCCTGGTCCTCGCCACCAGGAAAATATCCCGTTCCCATCATCGTACGGTAGAGAACGATATGTGGCGGATCCATCAGGGTGTAACCCTTGCCATGCAAAAGATCACTCGCCAGATTCATTACGGCATGCTGCAAACGATAGCCGTCCCCTTTAAGAAAATAGTTGCGACTACCGGCGATCTTTACTCCGCGTTCGATGTCAATAATATCGAGCTCAGCTCCAAGGGTAAAATGCTCCTTGGGCTTAAAACCAAACTCGGGGATCATGCCAACCTTGCGGCGCTCAATGTTCTCCTTATCAGAGGCTCCTACAGGAACAGTATCCAATGGAATTCCGGGAAGCCTTAACTGCTCAGCCAGCCAGGCAGCCTCCAGATCACGCAGTGCAACCCCCTGATCCTTGACTCGGGTACTTAGCTCCTTCATCTGAGCCAAACGCCCCTCGCGCTCCGCTGGAGCCAATTTCTGTAGATCTTTACTGGCAGCGTTCTGCTCGGCGCGTAGCCTTTCAGTCTCGGTTTTGAGCTCGCGCACTCGACGATCGAGGTCAAGAAACGCCGATACATCAAACTTAATATGCTTATTATCGCAAGCTTGTTGATAGGCAGTCGGGTTAGCGCGGAGTTCTACTAGGTCAATCATGTGGTCAAAGATAGTCACTGTTATATTAAAAGGCAATTCGAGCTGCTATGATCGGCCCAATGTCAGGCGATTCCACCACCCTCTCGTTACCCTTAAAGGAGGCCGATCCAGTAGGTGAAGTGGTCGTACGTGGCAAAGTCGAACGGGTCACGTTTCGTAACCCTACCAACGGCTATTCTGTCATTCAGCTCACCATCTCCGATAGAAGAGAGACAGTAACCGTAGTCGGCAACTGTCTTGCAGCGGAGGTTGGTGCTCACCTACTCGTTCGCGGGGAGTTTCGCGCCCACCCAAAGTTTGGGCGTCAACTAACAGCAACATCAATCACCCCCAGTGAACCGAGTACTGCCGAGGGGCTTGAACGTTATCTTGGTTCAGGGATGATCAAAGGTATCGGCGAGAAGACCGCCCAAAAGCTGGTCGAGCTATATGGTACCGATGTAATTGAACAGATCGCCAACAATCCGCTCGAGGTAGCCAAGGCTTCAGGTATCGGCAAAAAGAGGATAAAGCTGCTGAGTGCCTGGCTGCAGGGCCACCGCGAATCACGTGATGTGATGCGCTTCATGGTTGAGAATAAACTCTCGCCAAATATGGCGACCAAGATCTACGAACGCTACGGTACCCGAGCTGTCGAGATTTTGAAGAAGGACCCCTACATGTTGGCACGCGACGTTCGGGGTATCGGCTTTCTAACAGCCGATACGATCGCGATGAATTTGGGTTTGTCACCTGAGGCTCCGCAGCGACTCAAAGCTGGATTATACCATGCACTAGAACGCGCCGCCGACGAGGGCCACTGTTACCTGAAGGCACAGGTTCTGCTCTCTCGATCTCAGGTCCTTCTACGGATCGAGCCGCACATCGATCTCTCGCCCTTCCTAGAGGAGCTGATCGCAGAACAGTATATAGTTCAACGTGAAGATGGATATTTCCTGCGCCATCTTGCGCGCGCAGAGGACATCGTGGCGCGGTTTATTGCGGAGCGCTGTGCTCCGCGCGAAGCACCATTTATCGCTACTTCAATCGTCGAGACTTCACTCAGTTCGGCTGCTGAAGAGCTGAAGCTCAGCTTTAGTAGCGAACAGGTCCAGGCCGTCCACGATGCCACCAATCACCGTCTTTTAGTTATTACTGGTGGGCCCGGGTGTGGCAAAACCACGATTATTCGTGCGTTAACAAAGATATTTAAGAATGCGAATAGACGCCTGCTGCTTGCTGCCCCCACGGGTCGTGCAGCTCAGCGCATGGCACAGGTCTGTTCAGTTGAAGCGTGCACAATCCATCGACTACTAAAGTACAATCCGCACAAGGCGCGTTTTCTGTACGGACATGAACAACCCTTGCCAACAGATGCGCTGATTATTGACGAGACCTCGATGCTCGACATTACTCTGGCACGGGATCTATTTCTGGCGATTCCGCGCGACGCGACGTTGATCCTAGTCGGCGACAAGGATCAGCTGCCATCGGTTGGTCCGGGACGAGTCTTTGCTGATCTCGTAGCCCTCCAAGCGGTAAAGACCGTTAGCCTTTCACGCCTTTTTCGAAGAGACGAAGAGTCCTCGATCAACTCCGTGGCCCATACCATCAATGCTGGTGGTGTCCCCGCAATTCCACAGCCGGATGGTGTCGTAAAAGGAGACGCTTACTTCATACCGAAACTTGATCCCGAGGCCGCCGCCACGATGATTGAGAAGCTTGTAGCAGATCAGCTCCCGCGTAAGTTTGGATTTCAAGCCGATCAGATCGCCGTACTTACCCCTACCAATCGTGGAGCACTGGGAACACTTGAGCTTAACAAACGCTTACAAGCGGCGTTGAATCCACCAGGAAGTATCGATGTTGAACAGGAGATAGTTCTTGATGATGTCATCTTTCGCGTTGGCGATCGCGTCTGTCAAAGGGTGAATAATTACAAGATCGATGATCATGGAGTTTTCAATGGAGATGTCGGAAAGATCTACTCAATAGAACGCCGCACCCAATCTATGGTTGTCGAACTATGGGATGGCAGATTGTTACGATATGATCGCGGCCTTCTGGGTCAGCTCTCGCTGGCCTATGCTGTGACTGTGCACCGCTCGCAAGGGTCGGAGTTTCCCTGCGTAGTTCTGGCGCTGCATGACTCGCAGTTTATGCTACTTGAGCGCCAGCTAATTTATACGGCTGTAACACGCGCCAAGCGCCTACTGGTAGTGGTCGGCTCACCACGCGCCCTGGCCCTAGCATGTAAACGTATGTCTGGGATTCGCAGATTAACGATGCTGCAAGACCGCATCCTGGCGTTGGGGGCGGGTGATGCAGCGCCAACCTTTAGCTGCGCTCCTAATGATTTCTCAAGTGATCTTTAGCAGTTACGGGATGTTCCCGATATGGCAGTAAGCGTTCACCTGGGTGCAAGAATCGACGTAAATTAACAGAAAGGGTGCATTTTTATCCGCTGGAAGCGGCCCCCGGATGGGCGGGCATCCGCGCGCAGCGCAATAGGCCCGAAATTGCTGACGCGAGCTAGCGAGTGTCTGACCATATGTTTAACCGTTCACAAAAAATGCCCCGTTTAGGGGCGACTAGAAAGGACAATAAGCTCTTGAAACATAAAATAATCGTAAATTTGCAGAACATGGCAAATAATTTAACACCCAGGTGAACGGTTACATATGGCAATTAACTGTTCGTTATAGCTCCCCGCAATGCTAGACTCCGAACTTAGTGACCGGGTATGAAACTCTTAACCTGATCTTTATATGTCACGATCACCCCACAGAAGGCTGCGGGTTGGCGCGTTTCCTCGCGAGGATCTTTCGCACACTACGATCTTAATCGCTGAAGATGACGAGTTTGTTCTCTCTACCGTAATCTCGGCCTGCAAATTAGTGGGATATCAGGTAATCGCGGCCCGAGATGGGCGCGAGGCTTGGAAGCTATTCGAGTCGCAACGCGCCAATGTTTCACTAGCGCTCCTAGACCAGTGTATGCCCTTCCTCTCCGGTTCGGAGGTTGCCCAGCGAATCCGAATGATTGAACCCCTTCTGCCCCTAATCATGATTACGGCTGACCGCGATTTCGAACCAACACAGAACGGCAATGATGAATTCGCGTCGATAAAGTTCCTGCGCAAGCCGCAGGATATTGAGGCACTATTGAGCACGATTGCAGCAGCTCTTGATTACTAGGGCTGCTTTGAACTATTAGCACCAGCAATCCGCTCAATTACCTTGTTCTCCATCTTTTTCTTAATACGGGAACTCACACCACCATACTGAACACGCCCAACGAGCGGCTTGGGAATTGGAGCGGCTTGGAATGCCTCGATGGCGATCTGGTAGTAAGCTTCCCGCGACGTCGGCTCAAGCGTTTGCAGCACTGAGCACAGTTCACGAAATTTTCTGACGGTAGTTCCAACGTCGCAACACATCTTCTTGAGCGACGCGAGCGTATCAACCTGTGTGATAGTATCATTGACCATGAACTGCAGCGCTGCCTTCTCGCGAGTCTCTACCCGCTCCTTTTTAACCTTTGAAGCCAGGCGCGTGATATCAACAAGCTGATCAACTGAAAAGGGTTCAAACAGTAGTCCATCCGCGCCAACCAACATGTTGGTTGCAACCTTCGAAGCGTCATTGTCATCAGACTCAAGAATCATAATAAACGCCGCATCCTGCCCCTGTTTGGCGTTCTTTGCTTCTCGAATAAAACTCATGATCGAAGCCTGGTCGAAGCGATAGGAAATGAACACTAGGTCACATCGCTCAGGACCGTTATTCAGCCGGTAGATGGCTTCAGCAGGCGAACTCTGAAATTCGACCTTTCCAAACTCCGGCACCGCCAGCGCTGCCTGCTTAAGGCGGTTACGAGATCCGGTGTCTGTTTCTATAATTATCGATTCATATTTCACGTTAATTCTATTCCATAAAACTCTGGAATTCCTATGGGTTATAGGGGGATTAATAACATCCAGTTAGTTATTAATCTCTCTTAACTACCTTAACTACCTGTATCGGAAGGCCTATAGGGGGAACTAAAGATCAAAATTATAGGCGGTTAGTAGTGCGGTATCCGTTCCGCTAACCGTAACCCGCTACTTTTGTCTCCCACTTTTGTCAAAGCAAGTTTTCTGAGAAATAAGAAGGCAAGAGGCTATTTTGCGCCTAGATCAACTAAGAACTGGCCACCACTCACGACTTTAACGACTAACGGAAACTTCACGTAGCGATTTTCGATCTGATAGTTGCGATCGGGAGTATTGACCTCTTTTTGCCTAAGTAGCGCTGCATACAATTCAGCAGCGTTCTTCAGTGTTGGACTCTCTTTAACTGCTTGAGCTAGGAGCAGTGTAGCGACATACGATGCGACTGTTAACCCAGGTGGCGGATGATCGAGTTTTAACTCGGCCTTGAGACGGGGCAGATCTGTATCTAGCTCAAAAAACCTTACTCCTTCTAGCGCCGAGAATCCAAGTGCATCTGTTACATCCTTTTTAGCAAGATAAAAATTACTGAAATAGGGGCCATCGATATTCATCTCTTGGGCTTGTTTTATCGCCGGGGCTATCTGTGGCAACAGGAGATTAATATAAATGGCATCAGGCGAGCTGGCCTTCAACTTCAGTAGGCGACTCCTAAAATCCTGTTCAGCGGGAAGAAATGATTCATCGAAGGCAAGCGTAATACCGAGTTCCTTTAGCCTTTCCCGAAATCCTGCCGTCACGGCGCTTGTCCATTCATCCTCTGTGTTTAGTACCGCTACACGCTTGAACTTTCGCTTGCCAAATTCGTCTGCAACGAATCTTCCCTCAACGTCCGCTGGTGGCCAGAGCTGAAATGCAAAATCATTGCCCGAAGCAAAGTTTTGGTGTCCAACAGCTCCGAGTAGAGGGATCGCGCCTTTTAAAGAAACCGGATTGAGTGCCATCCCGATCGTACTACGGTGAGCATGTACAGCAGCCACACGATCAACGTTAACGAGCTTGCGAAACTCAGAGATCGCGACTGTTGGTTCATTACGTGAATCCGCATATATGAATTCAATGGGAATATCAGGACCGGCCACAACAAGTGCGGCCTCAATTCCCCGACGTGAATCCTCTCCAGCAGAGGCGAGGTTTCCTGAAAGTGTTAGAATCGCGCCAATTTTTAAGCGCTCAATGGGGCTACTATCCGGTGCAGCATGTGCGGATGAGAGAAGACATCCTACAAAAGCGATCCATGCGAATGTATGAATCAATCTGCTCATAATCCTAGCGTTATATAATATATCTCTATAGGCCTGCAATTATCGATTCTGGAAGGTCAGCATCTAGTAGGGGCCGTTGCGCACTCCCCTCTGCTGAGAAAACCTCGCATGCATTCAGCATCCAGCACGTCCGCCCTGAATGTTATCAGGACTCCTCCATTTCGTCCTGGTCCTCGGGAATACTAGAAACCTCATCGGGCTCCGTCACTTCTGAGCCTGCGGCAATTGCGCGCAGATCAAAGATCATAATTGTTGGGTTATTAAAACCATAGGTTCCATGCTCAGCACTGAACGTCTTAAGGGTCGGGACCTGCTCAAATAGATCACGAAACTTACGTCTAAGCGCGGTTGGGGTGTTTGGCTCAGAGAAATAGCGATCAAAGAAGAGGCTGGAAAGTATCAAGTAATCTGCCGGAGCCACTTTCAATCGATTCACGGATAGTGTTTCTAAGATCGTAGATCGCATTGGGTATAGGATCTCAAATTCATTTTTCCAAAATCGTGGCCCATATGGTTTCCAGTCAACCATCACTCGCGATCCAGCGGGTAGGTTCTCCCGCATCCACTGTGCAGCCTGCAGACGGGTATCGTTCGGAAGTTCGCGCGCTAGATGGATCGAACGCATTCCCGGCAGCATTATTGCCAATACTGCCGCAATTGGAACCAGAACTTTTAACTTCGTGGTCCACAAACTTCGCAACGCTGCGGCAGCAGCTAGGGCAAGAAACGGCAAACACGGTAAGATATAGCGCTCGGGCTGTGGTGCTGGCTTTGCCTTTACATACTCGGCTGGTAGGTAGAACACCAACACCAGTCCGACAAGAAATAACCCCTCGATTCGTCGCTTGTAGATTAAGATTCCGCAGCCGAGAGTCGCAAGCAAACCAACAAACCATGTTAATCCCGGTTTGATACTGCGCGAAAAATGATAGGTCCACAGCTGTGACCATGCATCGACAGCCGTCGTGTGTCCACGGCGCATGTGATTACGTTCGGAGTTAAAGTCCTTGATGAACTTTTCGCTGGTCAAAATGGAGTATGGGGTGCAGATCACAAAGCCTAACACGGCTAACGGAAGTGCTAAGATCGTCACCTTCATAAATTCAAAATCAGGCCTCCAGCTCCTTGACCGTAGCCATGGGGCAGCGCCAACAATCACAACACTCAATAGCCCTGAATATTTTGTAGCGGCGGAACATCCGGCTATAAATGACGCGAGAAAAACCAACCATCGCCGATTCTCCTGAACAGCCCTAAGAAGAATAGCGATAGTAGTTAAGATGAGCGCCACAAGTAACGCGTCCTCCTTCATATAGCGGCTACAAGCGACATGCAGTGGTGTTACCGCCAGGATTCCGGCTGCCATCAGACCCACAAACGAGCTAAAAAGGCGCCTTCCAACTAAAAATATAAGTATTATAGAAAGTGAACCGGCCGTTGCACTTACTGTACGCCCAGCTAGAAAGGCAGTTTCACGCCATACCCCTGCACCGCTGGCGCCCCCACCTGCAAGCTCCACTATCCAACTTCCAATCGTCGTCCCATCAAAGAGGTGAAATATGGTATTAACAAGATAACTTGAGTAAAGAAGCAGCGAAGGATGTAGAAAATATTTCGGATCGAGATCTCCCTGCGCCACCATGCGCATTATTGCGTTAACTTTGGGAACTTCATCAGGATGAAAGTTCGCAGGTAAACCAAAGTTCAATCCATAGAAACGCAGGTAAGCACCACTTGCAAAGATAATGAGGAGTACGAACCACTGCGCTGGACCCGCAAGGCTTCCGCGGACGACATGCCTACTTTTGTAGCGCTGACCATTATCATCATCCGAGGTAAATCGCCCAATAACCAAACCCGCAACTAGTGCTGTAAACAACAGCCATAGTGGAAATACTTTACTGGTATCGAGGCCAATGAACGCATTGTAATCACTCCGCGAAAGCAATTGGAAACCAACCACCGGAACAAGCAATGCCAGAAAACCTGCTAGCGCGCCAAACGGTAATAATAGGCACAGAGACGACAACAGAAACAACGCGCCAGCTACCAGCATAACCAGGCGCATATCAGCAAGCGGAATGCCGAGCCGTGAGGTTAGTTCAACCGAAACCAGCTGAGCTCCAAGTTTGCGAGTATCGCTCTCCGACGCCGTAAATGGATTCAGAACCTCAAATGCGATCACACGTGGCTGACACTCTCCGGTTAGAAAGACTGTGAATGGACCCGGTTTGTCAATTGAAAGAGATGAGGCAACCGCTCCACACACCGAAACCTGAATCTGGGCAGGCTCCATTCCAGGCGGTCGCCAGGGGTTAAAGGTCAGTTCGAGTTGATTACCACGCTGTAGAAGATTGGCAAAAGTAATAGTCGAGCCCTCTTGAATCCAGCCATCGGAGGAGATCCGTTGGAATTCCGGGGGCGCGTCGATGGCAGAGAGCTGTGACCGATATGCCAGGTTAGTTCCAAAAAGGGCGGCTCCAAGTGCACAGAGTAGAAGTACGCAGCCCCATGCGATGGTGCCTAATGTGGATCTACTATTCTTTGTGTTGGATCGTGGTTTCATCGGGGCGTAAAGGTAGCATCACTTAGTCAGAAGGCCAAATAGATCAATTTTCTGGAGAGCTATCTCCCTGACGAGCACTGAGATAATCACGTAAAAGACGCAGGTCCACTATCTTTGAGCGCCGATCGACATAAACTAGATAAGGTGTAGCGTCTAGATCAACTCTATCGGGTAGTTCGTTGTAAGCAAAACTATCCACGCGTACCAACTCCTTTACCAGGTCATCAAATGGCCGATAGTAAGTTGCGGTCTTTAGCGCTTCGGGCAAAAAGTGCCCGCGACCAAAAACCATGTAATCAATCCCCTCCGGTTCTAATTGGTCCGCCATGGACTGCAGAGATGGTGCATAATATGCCCGTAAAATAATCTCTAGCCGTCGCTTCACCTCAGCATAGTACCCATCATAGAACGGATGGGCGGTTTCAGTTGTAATGTAACCACGGCGCATTCCAAACAACTGCACCGGATCAATAAATGTGGGGTGCCCGGCGATTAGAGCACTCTCGGGAGTATGTTTACGCACCCATTCAAAAACCGGGCCGCGTTGTTGGCGGTGATAGTTGAAGTTCATCGCTCCCTTTAATCCTGGCCCTGAGGTCATCCAGATAAAACCCCCCAGAGCAACTAAGCCAAGTGGTGCTAACCAGCGCCGCCAAGATCTAATTTTCTGATCTGCTCCCACAACACTGCACAATCTCCAAACCGCCACTGTAAACGCTGCGATAAAAAAAACCGCCAGAGGGAGCTGCAGATGTCGATTGGGGACGTAAAGTCTGAAAGCCAAGATTCTTGATGCTTCATAAATGACCATGGTCGCGAGCCCCATGAACCAGATCTCCATCGGCACTAAGACCCGCCGAATCTTTATTGCTAGTAGTCCCATCAGCGCTAAAACTAGCAACACAATTAACGGTGTCCACTGCGCCAAAAACGGTCCCGGATTGTAAAGTCGGGCAACGAACGCCTGAAAACCAAAGGTGCGCATCTCCCTTTCAATAGACAGTAACGGAACAAATGGGAATCTGCCCCCCGGCGACTGAAACTCTGGCATCTGTGCGGCGCGCTCTAGCGTTGCCATGGTCCCAATCTGCTCCGGCATGTGAGTTACATACAGCAGCAGTCCAGCATAGAGCGGTGTTAGCAAGACTAAGCGCTTTAAAATCGGGAGTACTTGGACCAGCCTTTCCCGATCGTTACGAACGGCGATGGCTTGCCACACTAGGGTTAGACCATATGCCAATCCAACCACAACAGTTGCCGGAGGATGAAGCAAACAGCCAATAGCCATCAACACCAAGATCGCTTTGTGACGTCCAGTAGAAATTAGGTAGAGATAGGCCGTTAAAACAGGCAGTGCCCATCCTCGCGGCAGTCCGGCGGTTAATCGCTGCATCACAAGCCGCGTATGAAGTAACCAGGTCACCGCGAAAAACGCTGCGGCAGAACTCGCCCAATGCTGCACAGCCAGAAAAAGGAAGACGACGCTAAGAACCATCTGAATTAGCATCATCCAGTGGCCCATCATGATCGGATCACCGGTTATCCAGGTCAGTGCAAACCCAAGCCAGTAATGCAACGGGGCCAGGTAACAGCGCATCATCTCAGTAATAAAATCACCCTTGAAGAGCTCGGGATGGTGTACCGCATGAAATGGGTAGATCTGCTGTAGAGCATCATCCGAGGTCCAATCAGGATGGAACCAGAAGCGCGAGATGCTGTCGTAGAAGGCGATGGCGTAGGCCAAGCAAAGCGCCGCGGCGATGAGCGTAGCCAGGTTGGGCCAACGTCGGGATTCTGAAAAACGGGAGCTCATAGATTTAGCAAAGTAACGCCAATCTGCACATTTGCGAAAGCCTCGACCGAAATATGGTTGTCGATTCGGGCTTGTCGATCGTGGCTAGATCGGCCAAAAATACCCCTGTTCCCTTGATTCGCCATTTTTCTCACAATAGCAATCTCACAAGTTACCGTTATGACTCACTGCGTTACCACTTCAAGCTCCAAAATTCGATCAATTTTACACCCGCTACTAATTGCACTGGCTCTGTTGCCCATCGCCGGATGTGGTAGTAGCGGAGGCGGAGGTGATGGTTTTGTCGGCGCAGCCGATGTCAGTCTGCAGGTTGAGCCGACGGTTATCGATACTGGTGATCGTGCCCAGGTTACCACCGAGATTAATTCGGTGAACGAGAATGGCATTTTTCTCAAATTCCGATATCCAGATGGGCTTTCTTATGTGAAGAACAGTGCGGTCTTGCGGGTGAGCGGCAAGGATATCGACATCTCGCCCTCTACTAATAAATCATCAGGTGACTTTACATATCTGGTATTTATCCTTTCTCGCTCGCTCTTTAATAGTGCTGGCAATGGACGGGTTACCTTCGAGGTCGAAGGAAATTCTGAGTTCACTACCGGCAGTATTGAAGTTGACCCCGACGTAAATGACCCACTTAAGAATGACAGTACCGAGTTTAGCGTAACCGATCCAGAATTTGGCGCTGAAGACGCGGTTGACGTCGAAGTGGTGAGCTAGAGGCGCCAGGTATGGTGCTCGGAAAGCTCTTTGGTCAGTTATCAAAGACTAAGCCACAATCTAAACAGAGTAATGATGTGCAGCTTGCTGCCGCCGTCTCTGCAGCAATCATAAACTCGATCGGATCCAAAGGCATCCCGATGATGGGCGGCTCGGCCCAGAAGGCCTTTCAGCTCTCTACCGATCCAAACGCCGAGGCCCGTGACTTTATTGAGGTTATCGAGTCAGACGAGGCGCTATCAGCGCGCGTAATTAAAATCGCCAACTCAGTATTCTTTGATCGTGGAACACCAAGTAAAACGATCGAGGAATCAGTGAATGTAATTGGTATAAATGAACTACGTTGCCTGCTCGGAGCAACGACCCTCTCCGAGATCTTTCCAAGCAAGTTCGCTGCACGATCTCTTCTATGGGCCAACGATATAGCGACCGCATTGATTGCCCGCACGCTTGGGGCACAGTTGGCTCCCGGAAAAGAGGACCTACTATTTCTGGGTGGACTGATGCATGACATCGGTAAACTTGTCCTGCTACAAAGACGCAGCGAAGACTATCACCTAATCCTAAACTCAATTGAAAATGAAGATATCGATTTCTGCACTGCGGAATCGCGGCTCTTCGCCTTTGATCATACGGAGGTCGGATTGCTAGTTGGAGAACGCTGGCGATTCTCGCCGGAATTAAACCAGATGATCCGTCAACATCATGATTCTTGGGAATCACTTGTTAGCTCTGGCGTTTCACTAGCAGCGATTATCAAGGGCGCTGATACGATCGCACACGCGCTAGCCTTGGGTCATGGGCGCAGTTTGGGAAGAATTCAACGCGCAGCCGAGTTGGCACTTGATAATACCTGGTCTGCATTGGGTTTGGCGGAGAGTGACCGCCCCACCCTATTGAGTTCTGCACAGCGCACCTTTGAGAGTGAATACGATCTTTACCTTGGAAACCGGTAGCTGCATGGTTCCCTGGCTTAGAAAAATTCTTGGCGCTGAGAATCACAGCCATTTTGTTGAACTTCAATCGCGCTTCGCAGATCTTGAGCGCCGATATCGAATCTTGACGGATAATCTGGCCGCAGCAGTTTTGATTCGGGACGACCGCGGCAGAATCACCTACTGTAGCCCCTATACCGAGGTACTGACCGGGTATGCTCGCTCCGAGGTTTATGCAGCTAGTGATGACTTCTTTCTAAGTATCGTGCATTTCGAAGATCGTGAGCGTTATCAACGTGGAATGCAGATTAATCGATTTGGAGAGTCGTTCCAGTTTCGGTTTCGCTTTGTTCATAAAAGCGGATTGGAGATGTGGGCTGAAACAAGAGTTGTGCCTGTCTTAGAGGAACACTCTGAGGGTTCAGACGACCCAACATCGCTGTCGATCGTATTAGATGTAACGGCCGCTGTGCGCTATCAACAACAGGTAGAGGAGAAAAATCGCGACCTGCAGGACTTTACCTATATGATTAGCCACGATTTAAAGGCGCCCCTCTTTACAATCAAGGGGATGTTATCCGCAATTCAAGACGACTTTGGACTGCAACTCGCACCAACAGTGAATCAATATCTGGCACACGTTGGCAAAGCTACTCAACGCCTTGATCGATTAATTACAAGCGTAACGAGTTACGCCAAACTCAGTGCTGAAGAGGTTAGCGCAGTGCCGACTGAACTGAATGCAGTACTGAGGGATGTTCAGCATGATCTGAGTACGCAGATCGCTGAAAGCGGGGTCCAAATTGCTGTCGGGAATCTACCCACTGTTATCGGTGACGGACTTAAGCTCTATCAGATCTTCAGTAACTTAGTTGGTAATGCGATCAAGTACCGCGATCCACATCGACCCGCTACGATTGAGATTACCGCTAAACATAGCACTCTTCCCCACCATGTCATCATTGAAGTAAGTGATAACGGCTCGGGAATTCCTGAAGGAAGATTGAAGGAGATATTTCGCCCCTTCCAGCGGGCCCACTCTACAGAGATCGAGGGCTCCGGGATCGGCCTCGCCTCCGTCAAGCGCATGCTCGATAAGTTGGGGGGCACTATTTCCGTTGAAAGTACCGTTGGTGTGGGAAGCTGTTTTCGGGTCTGCTTACGGGAGCGCTGATTTGGTCGAAGATTCAGGCACCTGAGCCCGCACCCCTGCCCCATGCTCAAAAACTAGCCCGCCGCCTAGCCAGCCCGTAATTAGCACAAGAACCATGCAAGCTAGAAGAAACAGATAATATGCGACACGAAACCAGCATTTTCCGTACTGCGCAATCGAGCCCAATATTTGTAGCATCGCGCATGGAACGACAATAAATAGAAGTAATCTTCCCCAGCGGTGATGCTCGGCGATCAGATCATCAGCAATCGTAAAGGTCTGGTTTGCCAGTTCACTTGCTTGATATCCGGAGAAAAACGCGGCGGCGGTACCAAGGGCGGCGAGGATCAGGTTTACGCGGATCGTCAAGTGCAGATTTAAGCGTGGCCAGAGGAACTGCACGACCTCTAGCAAGACTACTACAACGATCAATGCTATTGGGAATGCCGCTAGTGGTGGGTGGAGATTTATCGGCACAAAAATATATTATAAAACTAGCCTGGGAC
>Ga0163151_10006051_pt1 | contig 15001 bp, 16 predicted proteins | sample OliLakLV19MP5IB2_FD_145596 | JGI IMG/M metagenome (GOLD analysis project Ga0163151, IMG submission 145596) | Freshwater microbial mat bacterial communities from Lake Vanda, McMurdo Dry Valleys, Antarctica - Oligotrophic Lake LV.19.MP5.IB-2 | ecosystem: Environmental > Aquatic > Freshwater >...
CTCTAGGAGCCAGACCATGAGCGCCTTTTGGGCGTGCAGGCGGTTCTCGGCTTCGTCCCAGATGACGCTTTGCGGTCCGTCAATCACCTCGCCGGTCACCTCGTAACCACGGTCAGCCGGTAGGCAGTGCAGGAAGATCGCGTCCGGCTTCGCGAGCGCCATCATCACGGTATCCACCTTGTATGGAGAGAGGGATGCTACCCGCGCCGCCTTCTCGTCCTCCTTGCCCATTGACACCCAGGTATCCGTCACCACCACATCGGCCCCCGCAACGGCTTGGGCCGGGTCGGTCATGATCGTGACCGAGCCGCCGTTCTGAACCGCGATCGCGTCGGCATCGGCCACGACCCGCTCGTCCGGCGGATATGCGACCGGGCAGGCCACGCGCACGTGCATACCGGCCGTCGCCCCGGCGAGCAAATAGGAGTGCACCATGTTGTCTGCACCGTCGCCGACAAATGCGACAGTGAGCCCGGCGAGGGTGCCTTTGTGTTCGCGAATCGTCAGCAGATCGGCGAGCAACTGGCAGGGGTGGAACTCATCACTCAGGGCATTGATGACCGGCACAGTCGTGTCAGCCGCCATCTCGACGAGCCCCGATTGCCCGTACGTGCGCCAGACGATTGCGGCAACTTGCCGTTCAAGCACTCTGGCAGTGTCAGACGCCGTCTCCTTGCCCCCGAGCTGACTGTTCGCGGTCGAGATGATGAGCGGCACTCCCCCGAGGTCCGCAATGCCGACCGCGAACGACACGCGCGTGCGGGTCGAAGACTTGTCGAAAATCACGGCAACGGTCTGCGGGCCGGCCAACGGCTTGCGACTCCAACGGTCGGCTTTGATTTGCTCCGCGAGGTCAAGGATGGCGGTCTGCTCCGCTTGGCTCAGGTCGTCGTCCCGCAGGAAGTGCCTCGTCATGCCGGTGCCTCGCTTCTGTTCGTGAGTTGTGCCTCGGCGAGTTCCGCCTCGGTGAGTACCGCGGTGAACTTCTGGATGAACTCGGTGATCTCCGAATCGCCAATGATGAGCGGCGGAGCGAGGCGGATGCTCGAGTCGTTTGGAGCGTTGATGATGAGGCCAAGTTCCAGCGCGCGTGCGACGACGGCGGATGCCACGGGAGCACTCAAGCCAACGCCGATGAGCAGGCCAGCCCCGCGAACCTCTTCGACGAGCGGGAGGCCGGTGATTGCGGCGACCAACTGCTTGCCGCGCACGCGAGCGTTCTCGACCAGTCCGGCTGCCTCGATCTCGCCGAGCACCGCATTCGCGGCTGCGGTCGCGAGCGGGTTGCCGCCGAAGGTGCTGCCGTGCTGGCCGGCCGTCAAGAGCTCGGAGGCGGCGCCGAAGGTCACCAGCGCACCGATCGGAACACCGCCACCGATCCCTTTGGCGACCGTGATGGCATCCGGCAGAATGCCAGCGCACTGAAACGCGAACCACTCGCCGGTGCGACCGGCACCGGTCTGAATCTCATCAACGATCAGGAGCGCCCCGTGCGCCCGAGTCAGTTCACGAGCTGCCTCGAGGTACCCGCGCGGGAGCGGGATCACTCCGGCCTCGCCCTTGATCGGTTCAACGACGAGAGCCGCGACATCCGGGCCCAAGGCTGCTTCGAGGGCGTCGATCGCCGAATCGATATGGTCGACATTTGGAACAAGTGGTTCGAACGGCTCGCGCAGCGCCGGCTTGCCGGTGAGCGCCAATGAGCCCATGGTGCGGCCATGAAATGAATTCTTGAGCGACAGGATGCGCGGCCGACCGGTGCGTCTCGCGAGCTTCATCGCCGCCTCGATTGCCTCGGCGCCCGAGTTGCAGAAGAAGACGCGACCATTGGCGACAGCATCAACGTCTGCGCCCGCCGCCGCCCGCGTTCCCGCCAAGCGCAGCAGGCGCTCAGCAAGCTCAAGCTGCGGCGGGTTCGCAAAGTAGTTGGACACGTGCGCGAGCCTCGCAACTTGGCGACTCACAGCATCCACCAACACCGGATGCGCGTGTCCGAGCGAGTTGACGGCGATACCGGCGAGGAAGTCGAGGTAGGCAAAACCCGTCTCATCCCAGACGTAGCAGCCGTCGCCGCGCACAAGCTCGCGCGCCGGGAGCGCCGCCGATTTCATCATGCGATTCGAGTAGTCCTCTTGCCAAGTCATGGCGCAACAACCTCCGTGCCAATTCCTTGGTCAGTGAAGACCTCGATGAGGATTGCGTGTGGGTCTCGACCGTCGATGATGGCCGCCTTCGGCACTCCGGCGTTGACCGCATCGAGACACGCCGTCATCTTCGGGATCATGCCGGATTCGAGACTCGGCAGCAGCGCTTCAAGCTCGGTCGTCGTGATGATCGAGACGAGCGATTCGCGGTCCGGCCAGTCTCGGTACAGGCCGGCGACATCCGTGAGAATGACGAGCTTTGCGGCACCGAGCGCGACGGCAAGCGACGCCGCCGCAGAATCCGCGTTCACGTTCAGCAAGCTCTGCTCGCCGATCGCGATCGAGGAGATCACCGGGATGAACCCCTGCGTCAACAGCTCAAGAACGCCGGTCGGATCGACGTCCGTCACCTCGCCAACGAGGCCGAGATCCAAAGCTTCGCCGTCGATGACGGCGCCGCGCACAGCCCCCGTGAACAGCCCGTGCTCCTCACCCGAGAGGCCGTGCGCAATGTCGCCATGCGCGTTGATCAGTCGCACAAGCTCCCCGCCGACCTGCTCAGCGAGCACCTGCCGAATGACTGGCATCGCCTCGGCAGTCGTGACGCGATACCCGCCCTTGAATTCACTTCGGATGCCGCGACGCTCGAGCTCGGCCGTAATCTGCGGCCCTCCGCCGTGGACGATAACCGGCTTAACGCCCGCATAGCGCAAGAAGACCATGTCTTCGGCAAACGCCCGCTTGAGATCGTCATCGATCATGGCGTTGCCGCCAAACTTGACGACAACGATCTCGTCGTGAAAGCGCTTGAGCCACGGCAGTGCCTCAATCAGTACCGCAGCTTTCGCTGCCGCGCGCTGTTGCGTCGCGCTGACGGATTCGTTCGTCATCAGCTGGCGTACGCCGAGTTCTCGTGCACGTAGTCATGGGTCAGGTCGTTGGTCAGAATGGTCGCCGTTTCGGTTCCGGCGTGCAGATCGATCAGCAGCTCGACCAACCGCGGGCTCAGGTCGACCTCGGTCCGGGGGCGATCTGGGGCGCCAGCGTGACACACCCGGACCCCGTTCATGCTCACGTCAACGCTGTACGGATCGAAGGCGGCATCCGTCGTGCCGATTGCAGCGAGCACTCGGCCCCAGTTTGGGTCGTTGCCGAACACGGCGGCTTTGAACAGGTTGTTGCGCGCGACGGAGCGTCCGACGGTCACCGCGTCGTCTTCGCTCGCCGCGCCAACCACCTCGATGCGGATGTCGTGGCTCGCGCCCTCAGCGTCGGCCTGCAATTGCTCAGCCAAGTCCGTACAAACCTCGGTGAGCAACTCCGTGAACTCAACGTCGCTCGGGGTGACTCCGGAGGCTCCGCTCGCAAGCAGCGAGACCTGATCGTTGGTTGACATGCAGCCGTCGGAATCCAGTCGGTCGAAACTCAGTCGGGTGGCTTCGCGGAGTGCGCGATCAAGCGCGCCTGGCTGCACCGCGGCATCCGTCGTGATGACGACGAGCATGGTGGCAAGCCCCGGCGCAAGCATGCCTGCGCCCTTGGCCATACCGCCGATCGTGTACCCCGGCCCGACTTTGATCGAACGCTTCGGTTTGGAGTCCGTCGTCATGATCGCGAGCGACGCGTCCTCGCCGTGATGACCGAGCGCTGCGCTGGCCGCCGTGACCCCGGCGAGCACCTTTTCGAGCGGAAGCTGGTCGCCGATAAGCCCCGTCGAACACACCAACACGTCGCCCGCCGAAATCCCAATTGCCTCGGCGACGGCCTCTGCGGTGGCGTGCGTCGCTTGAAAGCCTTGTGCCCCGGTGAAGCAGTTCGCTCCGCCGGAGTTCAACACGATTGCGGAAACCGTGCCATCCGCGATCACCTGCTGCGACCAGATGATCGGATTGGCCTTCGAGCGATTGCTCGTGAATACCGCTGCTGCGTGCTGCAGCGGTCCGCGATTAACGACCACGGCAAGGTCGAGTCCGCCACTCGACTTGAGCCCGGCTGCGACGGCTGCGGCCTCGAACCCGAGAGCCGCCGTGACGCTCACGGGGCCACCCCGTCAACGCTCAGCCCGGTCGTCTCGGCAAAGCCGAGTGCGATGTTGGCGGACTGGATGGCAGCCCCGGCGGTTCCCTTCACGAGATTATCGAGTGCGCTCACGACAACGACCCGACCTGCGGCCTCATCGATAGCCAGACCAATAAGGCAGGTGTTGGCTCCAACCGTGTCGGCAGTTCGCGGGTACTGCCCCTCCGGCAGCAGATGCACAAATGGCTCATCAGCGTAGGCGCGTTCCCACGCCTCACGAACAGCAGCAGTACTGACGCCGGGTTTCAGTCGCGCCGTCGAGGTGGCAAGGATGCCGCGGCTCATCGGCACGATCACGGGAGTGAAGGAGATGCTCATATCAACCCCGCCAGAGCGCCGCAAGTTCTGCAGGATCTCCGGGTTGTGGCGATGCACTCCCCCAACGCCGTACGCGCTCGCCGAACCCAAAATCTCGCTCGCGAGGAGCTCGGTTCGTAGACTCTTGCCAGCGCCGGACGGGCCTACCGCAAGCACCGAGACGAGGTCCCCACCCCCAATGACGCCGGCACGGATGCCCGGTGCAAGCCCCAGCGTGATGGCTGTCGCATTGCAGCCCGGAACTGCAATTCGCGTTGCGCCAACGAGCGCGCTGCGTTGAGTTCCCCCGTCTGCGAGCACGAGTTCCGGCAGTCCGTAGGTCCATGCCCCAAAGAACTCGCCGCCATAGAACTGCCGCCAAGCGTCCTCGTCAGTGAGACGGTGGTCAGCCCCGCAATCGATAACCAGCGTGTCGGCCGGGAGTCCGGCCGCGAGCTCGCCGGACTTGCCGTGCGGGAGAGCGAGGAACACCACATCGTGGTCGGCGAGGCCCGCGGCATCCGTCGGCTTCAGTTCGAGCTGGGCAAGAGATCGCAAGTGAGGCTGTGTATCGATGAGGCGCTGACCCGCATTCTGGAACGCGGTGACGGTAGTGACCTCGAACTCGGGATGCGCAGACAGCAGACGCAGCACTTCGCCGCCGGCGTAGCCGCTGGCACCGGCAACGGCAACCGATAGGGACATGACTCAACCTTAATGACGTGAACGGGCGAGGGAGGCAGAACGGCGGCGGCTCGCGATCGGCTGCTATCGGCCGGGCGCGAAACGACGCCTAGCGTCGCTCGCCGCGGCTGCGTCGGTTGCTGCCAGCTGTCACCGCAGCGCGCAGCAGAGCGCTGCGGGCGGTGGTCGTGGCTGTCATACGTCAAAGCGTACTTGTCTCACGCTGCGGCGCGCGAATCGCTAGCCTTATTCCGAGTGGATGCTCGACAGGAGCGCCCAGCACAAAGGAGATTCAATGTCAGACTTCGATGGCCTCATCGCAATGCTCCCAATCGGCGACATCGCCAAGAAGCTCGGAATCGACGAGAACATGGCCGAGCTTGCGGTCAAGGCCGCGGTTCCCGCCATCATCGGTGGTCTTGCTGCCAACGCCAGCAAAAGCAAAGAGGGGGCCGAATCGCTCGAGGGCGCACTCGAACGCCACAGCGCCAAAGTGCCAGCCGGCAAAGCGAAAGTTGCTGACATCAACACCGATGACGGACAGAAGATCGTCAAGAACGTCTTCGGTTCGAAGAGCGGCGATGTCGCCGCAGCGGTCGGCAAGAACACGAACGTCGCCGGCGATATCATCGCTCAGGTGCTCCCGATCATCGCGCCGATCGTACTCGCCTGGGTGGGGAGCCAGTTCTTCGGGCAGAAGGCTGCACCTGCAGCCAAGGAGGCAGCCAAGGAGGCCGAAGAAGCGCCAGCCGGCGGCATCGGTGACCTTGGTGGCATGATCGGCGGCCTGCTGAGCAGCAAGCAAGGCCAAGACCTCATCGGTGGCGCCCTGGCTGGGATGCTCGGCGGCGGCAAGAAGTAACGCCCCCCTCGGTCGGACTGGGAGTCGGTGCGCGCAGCGAGCGAGCCGGACTACTCGCGCAGCACTGCTCCCAGTCGAACGCCGGCAAGAGTCACGGCAGCATTCTTTGACTCGGTCGCTTCTGCGGCCGTGAGCGTGCGATCGGCTGCGCGGAACCGCATGGCGAACGTCAGGGATTTACTGCCAGCAGGTAGACCCGCCCCGCGATACTCGTCGACCAACCGAAGGTGCTCGAGCAGCTCTCCTGCGCCTTCCACGATGATTGCCTTCAACTCGGATGCTCGCACTGACTCAGGGACGACGAGCGAGACATCCTGCGTCGCGGCCGGCATTGATGCGATCGGCACCGCCGTGATCTCGCCGGTCGCTGCGGCAATCATGGCGTCGAGGTCGAGCTCAAGGAGCGCGACGACTCGAGGAAGGTCGAACTCGACCGCGAGCGACGGCAGCAGTTCGCCAGCGAGGCCGACTCGCTCGCGGCCGATTCGCAGCTCGGCCGTACGGCCAGGGTGCATCGAGCGATGCGATCCGGTGACGACCTCAAGCGAAACAGCAAGTGAATTGGCAACGTGCTGCGCGGTGGCGATTGCGTCAGCGACGCCGCGCGCGATTGGCGACTGACCGGGTTGCTTGGCGACGGCATCGCCGAGGAACAGCGCGCCAAGCTGCCACGGCTGCGCCGGGATGCTCGCGTGCAGCGCCGCGAGTTCTCCCTCGGCAGGCGCAGCTCCACCGAGCGGTAGGCTCGCGCTGCCGTAGCGGGTGCCTGCCGCAGGGAGGAAAACGTTTCCGATCTCGAAGATCGCGAGGTCGGTCAGGCCGCGTGAGAGGTTGCGGCGCGCGATAGCAACAAGCCCGGGCAGGAGCGAGGTTCGCAACCATGCGGCATCCGGGTCGAGAGGGTTGGCGAGCTTAACCGCTGGCACATCGTCGCCATCGAGCGGCCCAAACAAGTCGTTGCTCGGCTCGGAAACAAATGGATACGCGAGTACCTCGGTGAGCCCCGCGGCGGCCAATCCGTTCGCGGTCGTGCGCCGCAACCGTTGTTCACGCGTCAGTCCGCGTCCAGGCGGGGCCACCGGCAACAGCGAAGGGATGCGGTCATAACCGACAATTCGGGCGACCTCCTCGGCGAGGGTCGCGGCATCCGTCAAGTCCGGGCGCCAGCTCGGTGGAGTGACGAGCCAGCCGGAGCCAGCGCCAGAGCCGGAGCCGGTGTCCGCGCCAGTGACCGCGCCAGTGCCGCTCCCTGCGCCGCCGAGCCCTTCCAGCTTCGCCCCGATCGCCACAAGTGAATCGGTGATCTCCTCCTCAGAGAAGTCGACTCCGACGATGCGAGCGACGAAATCGGGTGCGAGCTCGATCGGCTGCGAAACCGTGCCGCTGTCGAGAACGGCCCCGAGGGTGTCCGCGGTTCCGCCGGCCAGTTCGACGATCAACTGGGTGACTCGCGCCGCCGCAATCGCCGCAATCTTCGGGTCGACGCCGCGCTCGAAACGGCGGGATGCCTCGCTCTGCAACTTGTGACGGCGAGCAGACCGCGCGATCGAAACCGGATCGAAGTGTGCCGCCTCGATGAGCACATCAGTCGAGGAATCGCTGATCTCAGTTGCCGCACCGCCCATGACGCCAGCAATGCCGATGGCGCCCGTCTCGTCCGCAATGACGAGATCCTCCGGGCTGAGCGTGCGACCTTTGCCATCGAGGGTCGTGATGGTCTCCCCCGGCGCGGCCCGGCGCACGGTGATGCCGCCGGTCAGCGCACCGAGGTCGTAGGCGTGGTTCGGCTGGCCAAGCTCGAGCATGACGTAGTTGCTGATGTCGACAATGAGTGTGATCGAGCGGATGCCAGCAAGGCTCAGTCGCGCGACCATCCAGGCCGGCGTCGGCTTGGTCGGGTCGACTCCGCGAACCACCCGAGCGACAAAGACCGTCGCGCCGACCCGCCCGCGAATGGGGGCTCGGTCGTCAATGTGTAACTCGAATCCGCTCACCGGTGCTGCAGCGAGTTCGACGAGGTCGGAATTCAGCGCAGGGTCGCGGAACGCGGCTCCGGTCGAGTGCGAATACTCCCGAGCGATTCCGCGAATAGACATTGCATAGCCACGGTCTGGCGTCACGTTGACCTCGACAGCCACGTCGTCGAGTCCAAGCAGGGTGATGGCATCCGTGCCGACTTTTGGGTCAAGTCCGAAGGACGCCAATCTCAGGATGCCATCGTGCTCGTCGCCAAGACCGAGTTCGCGCTTCGACGCGATCATGCCGTCCGAGACGTGACCGTAGGTCTTGCGCGCGGCAATCGGAAACGGGCCCGGCAGCACAGCACCGGGTAGCGAGACGACAACTTTGTCTCCGACGGAAAAGTTGTGGGCACCACAGACGATTCCGCGCGGCTCTGCCTCGCCGACATCCACCTGACACCAGTTGATGGTCTTGCCGTTTGCTTGCGGTTCCGACGTGAACTCGAGCACCTGACCGACAACCACCGGCCCGGTCAGCTCGAAGCCGTGCACGTCCTCTTCTTCGAAGCCAACCTTGACGAGGGCCGAGTGCACGTGTTCGAGCGATGGGTCTTCCGGGAGGTCGACGAACTCGCCAAGCCAACTCAGCGGGATGCGCATCAGACCACCATGCCGAACTGCTGCGAAAAGCGGATGTCGCCTTCGACCATGTCGCGCATGTCGTTCATCTCGTTGCGGAACTGCAGCGTGCGCTCGATGCCCATCCCGAACGCGAAGCCTTGGTACTCGCTCGGGTCAATGCCGGCCGAGCGCAGCACGTTCGCGTTGACCATGCCACAACCGCCCCACTCCACCCAGCGTGCGCCGCCCTTGGCGTTCGGCTGCCAGACATCCATCTCGGCGCTTGGTTCTGTGAACGGAAAATAGTTGGGGCGCAGACGGATCTGAGCGCCATCGCCGAACATGGCGCGGGCCAGGTGTTCGAGTGTGCCGCGCAAATGCGCCATCGTCAGTCCCTTGTCGATTGCGATGCCCTCGATCTGGTGGAACACGGGCGTGTGCGTCGCGTCGAGTTCGTCAGTGCGAAACACGCGACCGGGCGCGACGACGTAGACCGGCAGCGGTCGATCGAGCAGCGACCGCACCTGCACCGGGCTCGTGTGGGTGCGAAGCACCAGATGCGAGTCAACCGGGTCAACAAAGAAGGTGTCCTGCATGGCGCGGGCCGGGTGATCTTCGTCGAAGTTCAGCGCGTCGAAGTTGAACCACTCGTTCTCGAGTTCCGGTCCCTCCGCCACTTCCCAACCCATGCCGACGAAGATGTCTGCCATGTACTCCATGAGCAGGCTGAGCGGATGCCGCGCCCCGGCCTGCCAACGGATCGGCACTGCGGTGACATCCAGAATCTCACTGGTGAGACGCTCGCTCTCCTCGGCGATAACGAGTTCGCACTCCCGCTCGGACATGGCCTCAGCCACGCGTGCGCGCGCCTGCCCGACAAGCTTGCCGGCGGCAGCGCGATCCTCTGCGGGTACCGACTTGAGGCTCGCGTTCAGCAGCACCAGTGGCGATGACTCACCGACGTGGGCCGCGCGCGCGATACGCAACTCAGACACGGTGGTCGACGCGGCGATAGACGCGAGTGCTGAATCGGTGGCCGCGGCTAAGCCCTCGTCGGTTATGGCGGTGGAGTCTGGCACAAGAAAAGAGTTTAGTGCGCGCCCGCGGTCACTGTGCTTCGCCAACCCTGACCCATGGATGCAGGCCGAATGTCACCTCGGACACTCGCTGAAACGCCGGGTCCCCGTCGACGATGTTGGTGAACTGAAGCGATCCATCGGCGATGACAGTCAGTGTCGCGGTAGTAACGTCTGTGACGTTGTCACCCCAGTAGTGCGTGTACAAGGACCCGCCAATGACGTAATCCCCGACACCGCCCGGGTTGTCGAGACGCTTCTCAGAGGTCTGATCGTAAGCCCATCGCCCGTCCTCAAAACTCCAGAAGTAGAGACCCGCATACTCATTGATCACGTCTCGGCCCGTCACGTCTTGGTCCGTCACGTCTTGGTCCGTCACGCCCCCGCCGCCAGTTCGTCCTCGGTGATCGTGACCTGGTACAAGCCGTTGATCTGGGAGGCGTCGTCAGCTGCTGTCGCAGCTGGCGATTCCGCAACGGAGGGAGTCGCGGGTGCCTCAACGACCACCGAACAACCGGCTATCGCCATGAGGATCACCGCGGATGCACCGACCATTGACGCGAACTTTCCCATGCGGCGAGTCTTTCAGCGCGAGAAAGCTACGTCCACAACGAATCGCCTCACACCTCAGCTGCGCTGGGCGAAGGCGCTCTCATACAGACAGACGGATGCCGCGGTCGCGAGGTTCATCGATTCGGCGTGCCCGTAGATCGGCACTGAGATGGCGCGATCGGCCAGCACAACGTGCTCGTCACTTAAGCCGTGAGCCTCGTTGCCGAACAGCCACGCTGTTGGGCGCGCAAGGACTCCGTCGTTCCGCGCGCCGAGCAGATCGTCACCCTTGATGTCAGCAGCAAGTGTCTGCAGCCCGGCCCTGCGCGTGCGCTCGAGCACTTCCTTGAGCTCCGCGCCGACCGCGACGGGAATATGGAAGAGCGAGCCAGTGGTTGCCCGAACCACCTTCGGGTTGTACAGATCGACGGTGCGCCCGGTGAAGATGACAGCGTCTGCACCTGCAGAATCGGCTGCCCGGATGATCGTGCCAGCGTTCCCGGGATCGCGCACTTCTTCGAGAATCGCGATCAGGCGCGGACCACTCGCGAGGATCTCCTTGAGCGATGTCGGAAACTGGCGGCACACCGCGACGATGCCCTGCGGCGTGACGGTATCGGCCATCGCGTCGAGCACTTGCTCGGTCACGAACTCCACTTTGAGTCCGGCCTTCTTGGCGCGACCGGCGAGCTCGCTGTGGCGCTCAAGTGCCGTCGGGGTTGCGAACAGGTCGGTCAGCAGTTCGGGTCGAAATCCGAGCGCCTCTGTCACCGCTTGCGGGCCTTCCAAAAGAAAAAGCCCGGTCTGGGACCGGGCTTCTCTTTTGGCAAGTTTCGCAACAGCACGCACTCGCGGTGAGCGCGGGTTACCGATCATGTCGATAAGCCTAGGCTGAGCCGCCGAACGTCAGGTTACGCCGCGCTTCTCGGCGCAGAGGTGTCTGCCGGCAGCGCAGCCTTCGCCGTGGCGACGATTGCGGCGAACGTGGCGGGCTCAGTGACCGCGAGGTCAGCGAGGATGCGACGGTCGACCTCGATGCCAGCCAGATTGAGACCCTGAATGAAGCGGTTGTATGTCAAGCCGTTCGCGCGCGACGCGGCGTTGATGCGCTGAATCCACAGGCGGCGGAAGTCACCCTTGCGCGCCCTGCGGTCGCGGTATGCGTAGACGAGCGAGTGCGTTACCTGCTCTTTGGCCTTGCGGTACAGACGCGAACGCTGACCGCGGTAGCCGGATGCGCGCTCGAGGATGACGCGGCGCTTCTTGTGGGCGTTGACCGCCCGCTTTACTCTTGCCATTTCTTGTTTACCTGACCCTTATTTGCTTGAGCTCTACTTGCCCAGAAGCTTCTTGATGACTTTGGCGTCCTGCGGAGCAAGGACCTCTTCCTGGTTCAGTCGGCGCTTCCTTTTGCCGCTCTTGACCTCCAGGTTGTGGCGCATGCCGGCCTGCTGCTTCATGACCTTGCCGGTGCCGGTGAGCTTGAAGCGCTTCTTCGCACCGGAGTGCGTCTTCTGCTTAGGCATCTGTTACCTCTTTCGTTGTTGGCTTCTTTGGTGCAGCAGGCGCTGCGGCCTTCGCAGCAGGCGCTGTGGCCTTCGCAGCAGGTGCTGTGGTCTTCGCAGGTGTCGGGGTAGCAGGTGTCGGGGTAGCAGCGGTCGGGGTCGCTGTGCGCACTGGCTTATTTGCCGCCTTTCGCGCATCCGCCTCGGCTTTCGCCGCTGCTTTGGTCTTGTGGGGTCCGATGACCATGACCATGTTGCGACCATCAATCATCGGGGTGGATTCAACTGAACCGAAGTCCGCGACATCCTCGGCAAAGCGCTGAAGCAGTCGAACACCCTGTTCTGGGCGGGACTGCTCGCGGCCGCGGAACAAAATCATGGCTTTGACCTTGTCGCCGGCGGATAAGAATCCTTCGGCGCGCTTGCGCTTGGTTTCGTAGTCGTGGGTGTCGATCTTGAGGCGGAAACGCACCTCCTTGAGAATCGTGTTGGCCTGATTGCGCCTGGCCTCCTTGGCCTTCTGCGCCTCTTCGTACTTGTACTTGCCGTAATCCATGATTTTGGCAACAGGAGGCTTGGAGTTGGGAGCAACCTCAACCAAATCCAGATCAGCCTCTTGGGCCAGTCGAAGGGCGACGTCGATGGAGACAACGCCGACCTGTTCTCCGGCGGGACCAACGAGTCTTACCTCGGGAACGCGGATTCGGTCATTGGTACGGGGATCGCTGATGCGGGTTCTCCTCTTTCTTCGGTTGCTGTGTTGTGTGAACACAGTGCAGCGGATGCCGCAGGCATACGAGAGGGATTCCACGACGCGAACGCCAAACACCCTTGAAGTACTACTGCGCTGGATCAACCAGCACGAGCGGGGTGTAACTACCCGGTAACCTTGAGAAGCGGCTAACAGGTGGGAGAAGCTCCACTTTCGCACCGGGGTTTGCGCCCCGGAGCCTCGTAAACACTAGCAGAGCGCCGCGCAAATCACGAAGGAAGCCTGTGTCTGATCTCAACACTCCACCATCAGACGCGGTCGAAGACGATATTCGTGACATTGCCGAAGTACCAGCGGTTGAGCTGATCAACACCGTCAGCGTGCACCTCATGAGTGCTGCGGCAGTGAAGCTTGGGCTCGCTGACGACCCCGATGCTGCCGAGGAGATCGATCTCGATGAGGCCCGCAAGCTCATCACAGCACTGGCTGGCCTCGTGACGGCGGCAGCCCCCGAGATCTCCGACAGCCACGCGCGCCCACTCCGCGACGGCTTGCGTTCGCTGCAACTCGCCTTCCGCGAGGCATCCGCCATTCAGGATGCCCCTGGCGCAGGGCCGGGAGAGAAGCTCACCGGGTCTGTCATCTGAGAACTGAGATCCGTGATCTGAGCGTTGCGATTAGTCCGCGGTGAGTTTCAACGCGAGCGAGTCGACGCGCTCGGCGATGACCTCACTCGTTGCCCAACGCTCTTGAAGGCGCGCGAGCAGCGCGTCGAGTGCTTCTCGATCGAGCCCGGGCCTGAGGGTCAGCTGCACGAGCAGCTCGGGCCCGGTCAAGCGGGCATTCGGGTCAGCGGGTGCAAGTTGGAGCGCAATGACTGCATCTTCACCGGCCGAGAGTCGCAGAAATTCCTCGAGCACGACTTGATCCCGAAAGCTTGGCGTCCATGGATGCTCCTTGGCGATCGCCCACAGGGCAGGGCGGCGCACCGCGAATTCGGTGCGGCTGCCAGGATCGATCACGACAAGGTCGGTCTGCTCGCTTGCGGCCGCAAGGGCAACGCGTGGCCCGCTCGCAGGGAACGGTCGAGCAGCCGGGTTCCAGTGCGCCATCGTTCCGACCGAGCTGAAGACGGGCAGCACCCGGCGACCGTCGGGAGCCGAGACCAACACGATCGAGAACTCTGAGCTTTTTTCTGCAGCGCTTTGAGAATCCGCCGCCGACAGTCCGAGCTCGGCCAGCAACGGAATCAAAAACCGCACTCGGCGAACCGCGTCGATCACGTCAACTTCGGTCAGCGCTCCAGTGTGAAAGCCGTCGATCGCGGCAATCAACTCTGCCGGGGCAGAACCGTCGTCGTTGACTGAGGGGTTCGGTTGAAAGTCGCGAGCGGCCCATGGCTGACCCGCAGAGTCGGCCAGCCCCTCGGCATGATCCGACATCGTTAGTCGGATGCGACGTCGAGAGCCTCAGCGAGCGTGAAAGCCTTGGCATACAGCGCCTTGCCGACGATCGCCCCTTCGAGTCCGTGCGGCACAAGTTCACGGAGCGCCGCGATGTCATCCAGATCCGCAATGCCGCCCGAGGCAATAACCGGACGGACTGTGCGGCTCATGACCTCGTGCAACAACTCAAGATTCGGGCCCTTGAGGGTGCCGTCCTTGGTGACATCTGTCACGACGTAGCGACAGCATCCTGCTTCTTCAAGCCGGTCGAGCACCGCCCACAGATCGCCGCCGTCCTTGGTCCAGCCGCGTGCGGCAAGCGTCGTTCCGCGAACGTCCAGGCCGACAGCGATCGCCTCGCCATACTCGGCGATGACATGGGCGGCCCACTCGGGGTTTTCGAGGGCTGCGGTTCCAAGATTGATGCGCTTGGCACCAGAGCTGAGCGCGGCCTCGAGGCTAGCATCGTCGCGGATGCCCCCTGACAGTTCAATGTTGACCCGACGCGGAGTGTTCTTGATGACCTTCTTGATGACGGCCTGATTGTTGCCCCGCCCAAATGCCGCGTCAAGGTCAACCAGGTGAATCCATTCGGCACCCTGGTTTGCCCAATCGTTGGCGGCATCCACCGGGTCACCGTAGCTGGTCTCGGTGCCGGCTCTGCCTTGGGTCAAACGCACTGCTTTACCGCCAGCGACGTCGACCGCCGGCAACAGAACCAACCCGGGGGTGGTGGCGAACTCGCTCATTACCGACTTTCATTGCAAAATTTTTACTACCCGAGCGCGGAGCTTCCGCGCACAAGCATCTGATCCTAGTCGACGGCAAGTTGCACAGCGATCACAGCGTCGCGAGCCAGTTTCGAAGCAGCTGAATGCCAGCCTCGCCGGACTTTTCGGGGTGAAACTGCGTTGCGGTCAGCGGTCCGTTCTCAACGGCCGCAAGAAACCGACTGCCGTGTTCCGCCCAGGTCAGGATCGGTTTCGGGAACGGATCGTGTACCTCAAGGGGGAACTCTTGAGCGGCATAGGAGTGCACGAAGTAAAACCGCTCGTCGCGAACG
>Ga0163151_10006052_pt1 | contig 14996 bp, 16 predicted proteins | sample OliLakLV19MP5IB2_FD_145596 | JGI IMG/M metagenome (GOLD analysis project Ga0163151, IMG submission 145596) | Freshwater microbial mat bacterial communities from Lake Vanda, McMurdo Dry Valleys, Antarctica - Oligotrophic Lake LV.19.MP5.IB-2 | ecosystem: Environmental > Aquatic > Freshwater >...
CCATCGAGCAACAACCCGCGGACGTACTCCCCGGCATGCGTCTGACGCTCCGCGCGGCCCAGCAGCGGCGTCAACTCCCCCAGAAAGCGTGTCAATCGGCGCTCGGCGGCACGAAGTTGGGCAGGCTGCATGCGCCACGATACGCCCGTCGCGCTCCTCTGCTAATAGGAACTTAACCTAGTAGTATTAGCAATCACGCGGGACTTGACGATAGTAACGCGTCGCGGTATCATACTCGTGTGATTCAGAGCTTTCCCGACAAGGATACCGCCCGTCTCTTCGCACGAGAGCCGGTGAAGCGATGGGGGCCGGACCTCGAGCACATGGGCCTGCGCAAGCTCCGTATGCTCAACGCGGCGACGTCCTTGGACGATTTGTGGTCGCCCCCGGGCAATCGACTCGAGAAGCTCGCCAAAGATCGGGTTGGATAATGGAGCATTCGCGTCAGCGGGCAGTGGCGCCTGTGCTTCCGTTGGGAAGGCGGGGACGCGTACGATGTGGAGTTGGTCGACTATCACTAGGAGGAGAGCGATGCCACGGAAACCGACAAAGCGGCTCGCGTCGATTCATCCTGGCGAGGTACTCCAGGCGGAGTTTCTCGAACCGCTGGAAATGACGCAGTATCGACTCGCCAAGAGCCTATCCGTTCCTGCGCGACGGATCAATGAGATTATCCATGGAACCCGCGCGATCAGTGCCGATACCGCGCTACGTCTGGCGCGATTCTTCGGAACGTCGGAGCTCTTCTGGTTGAATTTGCAAGCGGCCTATGATCTCGATGTCGAGCGGGATCGTCTCGGAACGCGTCTGGCACGCGAGGTGTCAATCTTGGCGAAGGCCAGCTAGCGCCGGGTGACGCGACGCAGGTGTTGGCTAACAACACGTTGCAGCAGTCGAGCGGGCTATTGTGCGCTCGCTCTATTTCATCCGCTCGCAGCTGAACGTGGGACGTTGAGGCTGTAGGAAAAGCCCTTTTTGCACGGAGCTTCGGCGTGCGAAGTAGCGTGAAGTGCTGCGCGCCTCATCCGATCCAGAGCATTCCTCCTTTCGACACCTGGAAATCGCTGTTCTGGTGTAGGGTCGTGCAACTTTCGGCGGTGTTCCTACGCTGCATACCCGTGGTTGATTCCTGGACGAAATCGGTGAGCCACACGACTGTCGCGATCCCTGCCGCCGCGGCCGAGAGCAGCGCGACGGCAGCCAGCGCGCCCACCGTTCGACGCGATGCCGCGGGCTGAAAACGGTTCGTGCCTTCGCGCGCGGCCGCGCCAGTCGTGAACGAGGGGTTTGCCAGCGCGTCGCTGAATGCCTTGGCACTTTCGAAGCGGTCAGCGAGCAGCTTCTCGAGCGCCATAGCGAGCGCCGCCACGACGTTCGTCGGCACGCTCTCGCGCAGGGTCGTCACCAGCGCCACCGACTCGACGATGATCTTCATGATGATCTGCTGCGCCGACCCGCCCACGTGCGGCGGTTGTCCGGCGAGCATCTCATACAGAACCGACGCGAGCGAATACACGTCGGAGCGGCCGCTGATCTCTTTTTCCGCCGTCGCTTGTTCCGGCGACATGTAGTGCGGCGTGCCGAGCGAGAGCCCGGGTTCTGTCATGCGGCCACCAGCGGCCGCGCTGGCCACGAGCGCGATGCCGAAGTCCGCGACCAGCGCGTGTCCGCCCTGCAGCAGAATATTCTCCGGCTTGATGTCGCGATGAATCACACCGCGCTCACGCGCATACTCCAGCGCATCGGCGACTTCGCGCGCAATGCAGAGCGCCTCGTCGATGGGGAGTTGTTTCTCGCGGTCCAGCTTGTCGCGCAGTGATTCCCCGTCGATGAACGGCATGGCATAGAACACGGTGCCGTTCACGGCGCCGGAATCGAACCGCGCGAGAATGTGCGGGTGCTGCAGGTTCGCGGTCGTTTTGATTTCGCTCAAGAACCGCTCACCGCCGATTACGGCGGCGAGTTCGGGCTTGAGCACCTTGAGCGCGACGAGGCGCTCGTGCTTGAGATCGCGCGCGAGATACACGGTGGCCATGCCGCCGACGCCGAGTTCGCGCTCGAGGCGGTAGCGATCAACCAGCGAGTCTCTTAGACGATCAGGAATGATTATGAGCAGTCGAGAAACGCAGCGTGAAAATCGCGCGCATGCAACGGACTCACACTAGCGTCGCCAGAAATCTTGCGGCCGTCCAGAGGTGGATCTACTCGGTGGTCACGCTTTCGCGCTCGCCGTGCAAATGCACCTGGTACGCGTCGCAGGCGGGGAATTTCTCCTTGAGATAGCGGAGCGCCGGCAATACCGGGCCAGCGGTGAGTTTGGCCTCAACCATGAGGATCGGCTTGCGGCGTTCGACGACGACAAAGTCGACTTCGCGCCCGTCGACATCGCGAAAGTATCGTAAGTACAGTTCACGACCAGCGGTATCAAACTGAAAGTGCATCCATTTTCAGCAAATGCGACGCCACCAGATGTTCAAAACACGCGCCCTCGTCGGGGACAATGCCCCGAGATCACGCACGCTTTCAAGCGACACGACTTCTTCGCGAATGAGCCGATGGCGGTACTCGACCGACCAACGTCGCGCCGCCGTGGCAGATCCACGCAAAAATGGTTCTGGGAAACCTCCCAGCGTGAACAGCGCCTCGATGTCGGACGGTACCCGACTTCCTAACTCTGCCACAGACAATGGATGCAGTCGGAGGTAGTGGTACCGTCCCTGCAGCGAGTCTCCGCCAAAGCGATACAGATCAAGCCGAGCGCTTCCGGTGACGAGCATGCGCCGCTTGGTGCCAAACTCGTCAAAGACCCCCTCAAGAAGTTGCGCGCACGCTGTGCGGGGATATCCCAATTCAGATGTCCCGACGGTTCCGCCAGGAGCGTCTTTGCCAGCGTGGTTTTCCCGACCTACCGCGGCCCACCGAGGAAGACCATTTTCTCGTCGAGATCAGAGGCAACTTGGGTTTGTAGATACCGGCGCCGCCAGAGTTGACTACGATCCATCGTGATTTACAAGCGTATTTATCACGTTGCATCGTGAAACACTCGCAACGGAAACTATCGCGCCTCTGCGCTCCTTTCAGCGACTCGCGTCGTCACGCAGTCGTCGAATCTCCTCGAGGACTTCGATATCCGCCGCGTCCTGCAATCGCCCCGTGCGCTTCGACTCGATCAGGTCGGCGATGGAGGCCGTCGGTATCGCCACTCCTTCAACCTCAAACGTCGTCACGCGATGTCGCGCGTCGCTCCAGAGGACATTCCACGCCCGCGTCAGAATATCGACGTTCAGTGTGTCGCCCATCATGGTGACGGCACGCGACGCGACGTCGGCGGCCAGATGCTCCGCGGCGAGTCCAAACCCGAGCGCGGCCAACGCTCGAAGTACCCGCTTGGCGTAGGCCGCGGTGGGTTCGATCAGAATGTCGATATCCCGCGTGGCCCGTGTCGTGCCCCAGAGCTGCATCGCCGTCGCACCCACGACGATGTACTTGGCGCGTTCCGCGTTCAATCGACTGCACACGCGCGCCACGCGCGTCTGATACGACTTGGGCGCGCGCGTCATCGCGGCAGATCGCGTCGGCGCTGGTAGTCGAGGAAATCGTCGTAGCGATCGAACGCGCGAATCGAGTGCGCGAGTGCGGGTGCCCGGAGTTCCGTCAGACGCAGTGTCTCCTCGGACTCGCGGACGCGCCCCTCCGGAGTCAGCGCGAGATCACGAATCAGCTGCGCCCGACGCGACTCGCCGAGTCCGTCGTGCGCGTCTGTCGCGACAACGGTCGGGAATTTCGCCCGTCGTATCTTCCGGCGCGGCGTGCAGATACACGAGCTCAGCTCCGTGACGAGTCCACGCGGGAGCGAAGCCACTGTCGGAAGACACTTTCCACTTCCGGTCGAGTGCGGGCCACGGTTGTACGAACACCTGACGCGATCCATCGGCGTCACGCGCGGTGTAGGCCAATCATTTGCCATCCGGCGAGAACGCCGGATGGGTAAGCCTCGGCGGCAGGTTCGGCACGGGCGTCACGCTGCCATTCGACATATCGATTGACTGCAGACCGCCTTTGTGCCCGTACAACGTCGAACCATCGGGTGACCAGGACACCAGGTCGCTCTGTATCACCTTCTGTCCAACGATCCCTGAGGCGGGACGGCTCCCATCCGCCGGTGACCACACGAGCGCGACCGAGTCACCAACGCCTCCGCTCGGCGCCGAGCACCGCGGCGAGTTCGGGCTTCAAGACCTTGATCGCGACCTTGCGATCGTGCTTGAGATCCTCCGCGAGATAGACGGTCGCCATGCCGCCGGCCCCGAGTTCGCGCTCGATGCGGTAGCGGCCGGCGAGGGCGGCGGTGAGGCGGTCGGCCAAATCAGTCAACGTTGCGACCGCGACGCGCGGCAACGGCAAACTGCAGGAAGTACCGCTCGCAAAACTCGGCGTCGCCCGGCGTCGGCGCGTTCGAATAGCGCAACCCGCAGAACAGTTCGCGCGCACGCAGCACCTCGCGTCGCGCCGGGCCCTTCCACCGCGTATCTGCGGCTGTGAGGTCGAACAGCTCCAGAGCGCGCGTCATCGCGGAGGTGGACCGTTCAGCTTGCCCCTGCCCAAGCGCGCGGACCGCTCGGCTCACTTCGCTGCCGACATTGGCCATCTGCTCGACCAACGGCAGCGTGTGCCAACGCCCGGCCGCGAGTTCGCGATGTGTGAGTGACGGCCCCGGAGTTACACTCATTCGGCGACGAGACGCGAGATGACGTCCCGAATGCGCGCGCGCACCTGCTCGTCCACTACTTCGCGCGACGGATTGTGCTGCGAGGGCCGCACGTTGATCAGGGAATCGAACTCAACAAAGCCATCACCAGACACCGCAGGATAGAGGTTGATCCCCCACACATTGCGCTGTACCGAACCATCGTCGAGCAGCATCGCCTCCTCATCCGAATGGAGTTCGGCACCGACGACCATCACGCACCGCTCAACGTCCACCACGGCCTTGACCATGTCACCGAACAGGGATTGTGCGAGTACAACCAGCTCGGCGCGACTGATCGGGTCCCGGACGAAACGAACAGGTGATGAGTTCATGCTCCAAATCTAGTCCTCACGGTTCTCCAATAGGCCGGCGAGACGCCGGAGAGGCGGTCGGGCATGGTCATCTACCTCTTTCCCGCCGCGAGCCTTTCACGCAAGGTCCGTGGCCCAGTTGTGGACGACAATCGGCCGCGCGTTCCCGTATGTCGGCTTCAACATCATCAAGGTAGTGGTTCCGGTCGGGTGCGATATCGTAGTTCTGGTGAGCCGCGATCTCGTCGAGTTCGTCATCAAGGGGTTCGTGCTGGACGACGAGCGACTGAAGCTCAACAAACGGTTTGGCAAGGACTACTTCGACGAGCTGCTGGAGCGCATCCGGGAGATCCGGGCGAGCGAGCGCCGGTTCTACCTCAAGATCACCGACATCTACGAGCAGGCCAGCATCGACTACGACAAGGCCGCCGAGATCACCAAGACATTTTTCAAGACGGTGCAGAACAAGCTGCACTGGGCGGTCACGGGCAACACGCGGCCGAAATCATCGCCGGACGGGTGGATGCCGCGAAGCCGACCATGGGACTGACGAGCTGGAAGAACGCCCCCACAGGCAAGATCCTGAAGTCCGACGTTTCGGTCGCCAAGAACTACCTGATTGAACGGGAGATCAAGGAGCTGGAACGGATCGTCGGCATGTATCTGGACTACGCCGAGAATCAGGCGGCGAGGCAGATCCCGATGAAGATGGTCGACTGGGTGTCGCGACTCGATGCCTTTCTTCGCTTCAACGAGTACGAGGTGCTCGTCAACGCCGGTTCGGTATCGGCCGAAGTGGCGAAACAGCTTGCCGAGGAGCAGTACGGGCAGTTCCGCGTCAAGCAGGACAAGGCATTCGAGAGCGACTTCGACAAAGAGGTCAAGCGGATCAGCCAGGCATCGCAGCGCTCGGACTCCGGGGAATTGTCGTGAAGCTCCACTTCGAACCCAACCTTGCGGCCATCCTCAACCAGCACGGCCTCGCGAACGTGCGGAGCCTCTAATGGACCAGATCCTCATCTACCAGAGCGAAGACGGACGCACGAAGCTCGACGTGCGCCTGGAAGATCAGACCGTCTGGCTCAACCAGAAGCAGCTCACGGAGCTGTTCGGCAAGGCCAAGGGAACCATCAGCGAGCACATCAAGCACATTTTCGAGGATGGCGAACTGACGCACGACGCAACTGTTCGGTTATTCCGAACAGTTCAGTCGGAGGGCGGGCGCGAAGTTGGCCGCGAGGTCGAGTTCTACAACCTCGACATGGTCCTTGCCCTGGGCTTTCGCGTCCGGAGCCCCGTCGCCGTGCGCTTTCGGCAGTGGGCCGCGGACAAGCTCAAGGAGTACATCGTCAAGGGCTTCGTGCTGGACGACGAGCGCCTCAAGAACCCGAAGGTCGGCAACGACTACTTCGAGGAGCTCACCCGGCGCATTCAGGACATCCGCACCAGCGAACGGAGGTTCTACCAGAAGATCACCGACATCTACGCTACGAGCATCGACTACGACAAGGCATACCCGCGCACCCAGGACTTCTTCGCCACGGTTCAGAACAAGGTTCACTACGCCATCCACGGGCAACCCGCCGCCGAGGCGATCGTGTCCCGCGCCGACCGCACCCTGCCGAACATGGGACTCACCAACTGGGAGGGGGCGCGCATACGCAAGTCGGAGGTGGCCACCGCGAAGAACTACCTGAAAGAAGACGAGCTCCGGGCGCTCAACAACCTAGTCGAGCAGTATCTGATCTTCGCCGAAGGTCAGGCCGAGCGACGCGTGCCGATGACCATGCACGACTGGATCGTGAAACTGGAGGGCTTCCTGAGACTGAACGACCGGGACATTCTGCAGAACGCCGGCACAGTCTCGGCGGAATTGGCCAAGGCGCACGCCGAGCGTGAGTTCGTCGAATTTCGCAAGCTTGATGATCGGAGCCTTGAATCCGACTTCGACCGCGCTGTGAAGCGGCTGTCGACACCGCCCAAGGACGAAACGTGAAACTCCACTTCGAACCCAACCTCGACTACCAGCTTCAGGCTGTGGAAGCGGTGTGCGACCTCAGTCAACACGGCCTCGCGAACGTGCGGAGCCTCTGAGGTCGCCATGGCGAAGAAGAAGCCGACACGGCGCACGCCACCGCAGCGGGGACACGCGCTGGTGCACGCCGACCCCAATGGGCCGATGGGCGAGATCCTGCTCTACGAAACGGAGGACGGGCGCGCACGGGTCGAGTGTCGGTTCGCCGACGAATCGCTGTGGATGAGCTAGGCCCTGATCGCCGGGTTGTTCCAGACCACGCCGCAGAACGTCACGCAGTACCTGAAGGCACTCTACGGCGAAGGCGAGCTCGATCCGGCGTCAACCTGTAAGGACTACTTACAAGTTCGCGCCGAGGGCGGCCGCGAGGTGAGGCGCACGGTCCGCCACTACAACCTCGGCGTCATCCTCGCCGTGGGCTACCGGGTGCGGTCCGCGCGCGGCACCCAGTTCCGGCGCTGGGCCACGGAGCGGCTGGGTGAGTACCTGCTCAAGGGCTTCACCATGGACGACGAGCGGCTCAAAAACCCGCCCGTCGCGGGATCCTCGGCTCCCGACTATTTCGCGCAGATGCTGGACCGGGTTCGGGACATCCGCGCCAGCGAGCGCAGGATGTACGTGCGGGCCCGCGAGATTTTCGCACTGGCAGCCGATTACGAGCCCAGCCTGCCGGAGACCACGCAGTTTTTCCGCATTATGAACAAGCTGCACTTCGCCGTGACCGGACAAACCGCAGCGGAGCTGATCGCTCAGCGAGCCGACGCGGGGAAGCCCAACATGGGTCTCAGCTCTTGGCAAGGAGGAGCGGTTCGGCCTCCTGATGTCGTGATCGCCAAGAACTACCTGCGCGAGTCCGAGATCGGCGAGCTGAACCGGCTGGTCTCCATGTGGCTGGATTTCGCCGAGGATCAGGCCACGCGGCGCAAACAGGTTTTTCTCAAGGACTGGAGACCAAGCTGAACGAGTGCTTGCGCTTCAACGACCGTTCCGTGCTTCCGAACGCCGGCAAGGTGTCGAAGAGAGAAGCCGATGCCATGGCTCGACAGGAATACGAGCGGTTCGCTGCCGGACGTCGAAGCGAACTCGAGGCACAGGGCGAGGAGGATGGCTTTCGCGATCTGGAAGACACGCTCGAACGGCTGTCGCCGCGCCCCAAGGACGAAACGTGAAGCTCCACTTCGAGCCCAACCTCGAGTACCAGCTTCAGGCTGTGGAAGCGGTGTGCGACCTATTCCGCGGCCAGGAAATCTGCCGCACGGAGTGAAGCAGTGGCGTGCGTGGAGTCGCAGTCCTATTCGAGAGGGCGCCTAACAACAGCATGCAGCTGTCGGCGCTTCGAGCCGCAGCTGATGCTGGGCGTTGAGGCCTCCGACGTCAAATTCCGTACCTCACAATGTTTAGTAGAACCGGAGGCCACTCGACTACAATGAGCGCGAACGCCACGGCCGCAGTTCGGCTACCTAGGCGCAGCGGTCACCGTCTAGGTGTTCGCGCTCATCAACTACGTCGCCTACAACACATCCGACGCGTTTTTGAGGTAGCGGTCGAACCACTCCAGCATGTCCAGGAGAAGCTGCCGCCGGTTCTCCCGTCCGTACACGTAGTAGGTCTCGTTGGGGTAGGTCCTGTACTGCACGATCTTGTGGTGCTTCTCGAGTGCGAGCGCGAACTCCGCCGATGCGGTGATGGGGGGGACCCCCTGTCGCCACGCTTCGCCGCGTCCCGTACCGTGCACCAGGAAGACCGGGGCCTTCACCCGGTGGGCCTCCTGGATGGAGGAGTTCCGCCGGTAGACCGCCGCGCTGTCCGGCCATGCCCCCCACTCGTAGGCGAGGAGCTTGGTGTGTCCCATCTCGGCGTTGTAGTCGTGGAATGCGACCCAGTCGGCGTATCCGGACTGCGGAATCGCCGCCTGGAAGAGATCGGGGGCGCGCCCGACGGCGGCCATGCTCATGATCCCGCCGTAGGAGATGCCGGTGATGCCGAGTCGCGAGCCATCGACGTCGGGGAGCGCCTTGAGCCACTCCGCGCCGGCGACGACGTCGCGCAGGTCGCAGATAGTCCAGCACGGGTCGTTGGCCGACTCGAAGGCCTTTCCGTATCCCGTGCTACCGCGGATGTTGGGCGCCAGCACGACGTAGCCCATGCGCGCGAGGAAGTGCGCCTGGTACTGGAAGTTGTCCGAGAACTGGCCGGTGGGGCCGCCGTGGATGTAGAGGATCCCCGGGAATTTCTGGCCGGGGCGCGCGTTAGGCGGCGTGTACAGATAGGCGTTGATGGTGAAATCGTCGCTCTTGTACGCGACCTTCCGCGGCGTGACGAGAGCGCGCTCGGTGGTGACCGGCTGCGAGAAGGTGAGCTGGCGCGGCGCGGCGCCGTCCGCGTTGACGACGAAGAGATCGGCCGGGCGGGTCGGGGTGGCGAAGGTGTAGGCGATGCGCCGCGAGTCCGGCGACCACGCCGGGCTCCCGACGACGCCGGACGTCACCGGGACGACCACGCGCGGCGTGCCGCCGCCAGCCGCAACGACGCGCAGGTCGAGCGTCCCGTTGCGATTGGAGACGAAGGCGACGGAGCGCCCGTCCGGCGACCAGCGCGCGTCGCTCTGGTCAGCCGGCTCGGCGGCGAGCGCCTGCGGCGCGCCACCGGCGACGGGGACCATCCAGTAGTTCGTCCACCCGCTGCGCGTGGAACGGAAGAGGAGCGAGGTGCCGTCCGGCGACACCAGCGGCGCGCCGAAGGTGCTGCGAGTCCCGATTGTGCCGTAGTCGAAGAAGCCGCGGTCGCTCGCCACCACGCGCGCCGCGCCGCCCGCGGCGGGGACGATCATGATGTCGTGGTCGACCCACCGGTCGTCGGCTCGCACGTAGACGATGTGGCGTCCGTCGGGGGTCCACTCGGGAGAGACCTCGAAGAAGTCGCTCGTGGTCAGGCGGCGGACTGCGCCATCGGCTAGCGCGACGGTCCAGATGTCGAACGAGCCGAACCGCATGGCCGCGAATGCGATGCTGCGCCCGTCCGGCGACCATGCAAAGGCATTGATGCGCCCGCCGATGCGCGTGAGCTGCGCATCTCGCCCGTCGGCGACGTTCCAGATCCAGAGCTCGGGATTCCCCCCCTTGTCGGACAGGTAGGCGATCGCCGAGCCGTCGGGGGAGAGGCGCGGAATCTGGGCTGCGAGGTCACCCGTGAGGCGGGCCATCGCCCCGCTCGCCGCATCCACGGTCCAGAAGCTCCCGCCCCCGAGGCTCGCGGGAAAGAGGATGCGCGAGCCGTCGCGCATCCAGTGCAGCGCATCGCCCCCGAGCACGGAGGCCACCGACGTCGTGAGCTCCGCGAGCTCGCGCGCCGACGACGGAGCGGAGGACGGTGCCCCCGCCCCCGTCGAGCCGAGGATGGATGGAGCGAGCAGCGCTCCGGCGACGGCGACGAGTCGCCGGCAGTGGACGATCGGTTTCATGGCCTGCACCTCGTGGAATGTTCGACTGCGTCGTCGAGCACGTCTCGCGTTCCTACTGCACCGGCGCGCGGTGCTGATCGAACCACCCCGTCAGCGTCGTGATCTTCGCCGCCGCATGGCTCGGATGGCGCCGGATCCCGTGCGGCTCCCCGGGCACCCGCACCAGCACCGACTCCACGCCGCGCATCTTGAGCGCCTTGTAGTACTGCTCCGACTCCGACATCGGCGTCCGGAAATCCTCCTCCCCCGTCATGATCAGCGTCGGCGTCTTCACGTTCTTCACCACCGACAGGAGCGAGCGCTTCTCGTAGTTGGCGCGGTTGTCCCAGGAGAAGCCGGGGAACCAGTTCTTTACCGCGAGCGGCGCCATGTCGGCGGTGAGGGAGAACGACTCCCAGTTGATCACGGGATAGAACGCCAGTGCGGCGCGGAAACGGTCCGTGTTGCCGATCATCCACGCCGTCAGCACGCCACCGCCGCTGCCGCCGGTAACGAAAAGGTTCTTCTCGTCGACGTACCCCTTGGCGATGACGGCATCCACGCCCGAGTTCAGGTCGAAGAAGTCGTCGCCGGGATAGGCGTGGTGGATCAGGTTCGCGAACTCCTCGCCGTAGCTCGTGCTCCCGCGCGGATTCGTGTAGAGCACGACGAAGCCGCCGGCCGCCATCATCTGCTTCTCGTCATCGAAACGCGCCCCGTAGTTTGCGAAGGGGCCGCCGTGGATCTCGAGGATGAGCGGATACTTCTTGGCGGGATCGAAGCCGGGGGGCTTGATGATCCACCCCTGGACCTTGCGCTTGTCCTTCGACGATTCCCACCAGATCTCCTCGACGGCGCCCAGGGTGCGTGAGGCGAGAAGGTCGGCGTTGAGCGTCGTCAGCGACCGGGGCGTCGCGTTAGGCGTCGCCGCGACGACGGCGACGTCGGACGGAACCGAGGGGGTGGAGATCGTGATCGCCATCGTCCCCGTGCGCGAGACCGAGTAGTTGCCGCCGGAGTACGCCATCGTCCCCGTCCCTAGGTGATGCGCCACCGGGCGCCACGTCCCATCGAGCGCGAACAGCCCGACCTTCGTGTCCCCCTTCTCGTCGTACATGACGTAGATGCCGCGTCCGTCGGCGCTCCACGTTGGCGAGCCGACGCTGCCATCGAACTTCGCCGAGACGACGCGCGACCCGGATCCGTCGCGATTCATGACGTACAGGAGCGTGTTCTGGTAGCCTTGGTGTCGCTCGTCGTAGCCGACGTACGCGATCAGCTTGCCGTCCGGCGACACTGCGGGCGAATCGTCCGGCCCCTCGCGGTTGGTGAGCTGACGCGCCGCGCCGCCGTCAACTGGAAAGGCCCAGAGGTCGGTCTCGAGGAGCTCGGTCTCGAGCTTCTCCCGGCGGCGGGCTGGCGTGATCACCTCGGCGCCGTCGGGCGTCCAGGCGAGGCTGCTCCCACCGAAGACACCGCCGTGGTTGAAGTCGCCCTGCGAGAGCTGCCGCGGTGCGCCGCCGTCGGCGCGCACCACGAAGATGTGTGAGTAGCCGACGGGGACTTCTCCCACGCCATCGAAGCGAAAGACCAGCGCGTCGGTGTACTTGGGCGGTGCCGACCAGGTTGCGCCTGGCGGAGGAACGAGCGGCGTGCCCACCACCAGCGGCGCCTTCGAGACGAACTGCACGAAGGCGAGGCGCGTCCCGTCCGGAGACCATTCGGACGACTGCGGCGGGATAGCGCCGTTCGTGAGCGCGATCGACTCGCCGGTGTCCATCCAGCGTACGTAAAGCTGCCCGCGCCCGTCGCGATCTGACGTGTAGGCGAGGCGCGTCCCGTCCGGCGACCAGCGCGGCGACCCGTCGCGCACTTTCCCCGAGGTGAGGGGGCGATGCATCGAGCCGTCGCGCTTCACCATCCAGACGTTGCTGTAGCGCTTGTCGGTGTTGGCATCGCTCCAGTTGCGCACGTAGGCGACCCACGCGCCGTCGGGCGAGATCTGGGCGTCCGACGCCGTCTCGATGGCGAACATGTCGGCCGGCGACAGCGGACGGGGCCGTCCCTGGGGCTGGGCGCCGAGCGCCACAGGGGCAAGCGGTGCGGTCGCGAGGAGCGCGACGAGGGCACGTCGCCACGGAAGCATGATGCGCATGGTCAGGACGGTGATGGAGGTGGGAAGGGTGCGGCCAAGACGAGACAAAGTGCCTCCGCCGCCGCCCGGCCGCCAGAGCCACGACGACGGCGTCGCCGTTCCGTCCTGGGTCACCGCATCGGGGAGCCGCATCGCGTCCGCCTGGGCGGGTCGCTTGCGAGCGCTGCGGCGCTCCGCTAAATGTGAGGGATCTCGCGAGCACCTCTGAAACCCCACCGGGATGATCGTTGCATGTGATGCATGCAAATGCGGTAGGCTTTCGCGTCCAGCTACACCCCGATAGGCTTTTGCCCATGACACACGTCCGCCTCATCGGCGTCCCCATGGACCTCGGCGCGTCGCGCCGCGGCGTCGACATGGGCCCGTCCGCCGTCCGCTACACTGATCTCCGCGAGTCGCTCGAGAAGCTTGGCCACACCGTCGAGGATGCCGGCAACGTCGCCGTCCCGTTCCGGGAAGATGCCGCCAAGGGAGCGCAGCGCGGCGCGCGCTACCTCGGTGCGATCACGGCTGTCTGCACCGAAGTCGCGGCGCACGTGCGCTCCGCGCTTGAGGCCGGATGCATCCCCGTCGTCCTCGGAGGCGACCATTCACTCGCGGCGGGCTCCATTGCCGGCGCGGCGGCGCACCTCGCGGCCAAGGGCGAGCGCCTGGGCGTCGTCTGGGTCGACGCACACGGCGACCTCAACACCCCTGCCTCCTCGCGATCCGGCAACGTGCACGGCATGCCGCTCGCCGCGCTCCTCGGGCATGGAGACAAGGCGATGGTGAGCATCGGCGGGCCGCATCCGGCGCTCCGCGCCAGCGACCTCGCGCTCGTCGGGCTTCGCGACCTAGACGACGACGAGCGCAACCACATCAGGAAGTGGAGCCTCGCGGCGTTCACGATGCGGGCAATCGACGAGCGCGGCGTGCGCGCGGTAATGGAAGAGGCGATCGCCGTCGCCACGCGTGATGCTGCGGGCCTTTGGGTGTCGTTCGACATGGACGTGATCGATCCGGACGAGGCGCCGGGCGTCGGGACGCCGGTGTCGGGGGGGATCACGTACCGTGAGGCTCACCTGGCGATGGAGATGCTGGCAGATTCGGGGAAGCTCGTCGGCCTCGACGTCGTCGAGGTGAATCCCGTGCTGGACGAGGCGAACCGGACGGCCGAGATCGCACGCGAGCTGATCCTGAGCGCGCTCGGCAAGCGCATCCTGTGACGACCATGACCGACTCGATCCTGGACATCCGCTACGTCGCGCCCGACTTGTCCGCACCCCACCTCGCAAACGCGCCAGCCGCGCGCACCGTACGCGCGGAGCGTGACGGCGTGCTGCCTGACGAGTTCTTCGCCACCACCAACCTGCCGACGTACGTGAAGGGGGCGGACGGTTCGTGGACGATGCCGAAGGAGCCGCGGATGGACGGCGTGCTCGTGCGCGATCCCGCCGGCGGATGGTGGGTGCGTGAGGGGCGCCGCGTTTGCGCGGGCGACGAGATCGTGCTTGGGCGCGCCGAGGATGGAAGCGAGGGGGTGCTGGTCCATGCCAACGGCTTCAAGGCCGCGGGCGGGGCGCACGGCGACTTCCACTTCATGTCGAGCCAGGTCTCGCGCGAGAAGCCGATCGACTATCGGCAGATTGCCCGCATGCTGGTCGACGAGAAGCGTCGGGGCGGCTACGTCCTGTGGGTGACGGGCCCCGCGCTCGTGCACTCGCGCGCGCGCGACAACCTGGTCTGGTTCATCCGCAACGGCTATGTGCAGGCGCTGCTCGCCGGCAACGCCGTGGCGGTGCACGACATCGAGGCCGACATCGTCGGGACCACCCTGGGGATGACCAGCAGCGGCGATCCCACGGCAGGGGGGCACTCGGCCCACATGCGGGCGATCAATGCCGTCAGGCGCGCGGGATCGATCGCGCAGGCGGTGAAGGATGGGATCATCACTGGGGGGATCATGCACGCCTGCGTGGTGGAGGACGTCCCCTTCGTCCTCGCCGGCTCGCTGCGTGACGATGGACCGCTCCCCGACGTGATCACCGACATGGTCGCCGCGCAGGACGCCACGCGTGCGCATACCAAAAGCGCGACGATGGCCGTGATGATCGCGACGGCGCTGCACTCCATAGCCGTAGGGAACATGCTTCCGGCATACCTCGAGGATCCCGAGCGCGGGATCCAGGAGCTCCCGACGATCTGCGTCGACGCGAGCGAGTTCCTCGTGAGCAAGCTGAAGGACCGCGGGACGCACCAGGCGGTCGGCGTGGTGACGAATGCGCAGGACTTCATGAGCATTCTGCAGGTGGCGGCGGCGAGGCGGA
>Ga0163151_10006053_pt1 | contig 14994 bp, 16 predicted proteins | sample OliLakLV19MP5IB2_FD_145596 | JGI IMG/M metagenome (GOLD analysis project Ga0163151, IMG submission 145596) | Freshwater microbial mat bacterial communities from Lake Vanda, McMurdo Dry Valleys, Antarctica - Oligotrophic Lake LV.19.MP5.IB-2 | ecosystem: Environmental > Aquatic > Freshwater >...
ATGTGGAAGTGTTATTGATGCTGTCGCTACGCCCGCTGTTGTTCCAGCTGCTGCACCCGTGCCTGCTGTCGCTCCTCCATCAGTGCCGCCGTTGCCGCCCGTACCGCTTGATCCAGCCCTCGCCATGCCTGATGCTCCAATACTTGATGTTCGTGGTGTTCCATTTTTACCGACTGTTCCGTTGGTGCCGTTGTTTGAGCCGCCAGTAGCGCCACCTGCGCCTCCAGTGCCACCTGCGCCTCCTGCACCGCCTGTCGACGTTATTGAACCCGTGCCACTGATGATGATGATTTTCGCATATATCGCGACGATACCACCTGCCGCACCTGCACCTCCTCCTCCACCACCTCCGCCTGTGGACTGACCTGTTGCGCCGTTGCCCCCCACAGAACCTGCACCACCTTCGGTTGTAGCCGTGATTGATCCCGCGGTCGTTGTTGCTCCTCCTGCACCACCTGCGCCTCCTGCGCCTGCTGTGCCGCCAGCTCCGCTGCTTCCCACTGAGCCAGCCGAGCCATTATTTGCGATTATGCCATCGATAGTGAGTGTTCCCGAAACATAGATGCGATAGTTCCCTGTATTTATTGTATTTCCTGCTGAAACAGTGTAGTTAGTGAAGTATTGATCTCTTGTCAGCGTAAAGCTGGCGGCAGTTGTTGATGCTGAGTCACTACTATTTCCGTACGCATTCGTAAATCCGAACGCGCTCCCTGTCGAAGTTGCGGTGGCAGTGAATACATGCCCACCACTCCACGAGAAGTTTGCCGTCAGATCGAGCCACGCTTGCTCTATCTTTCCTGCCGTAGCCGCAACGATGCAGGTAAGAGGCGAAGTGCAGAGTGCACCCGGTGTCGTTGTGGCGTACTTACTCAATAGGACGAGTGGTGCTCCAGCGGAGGATGAGGCAGTCCCTGCGAGTATGTCTGCTGATGTTGCAAGTCGTGAGAGACCAATGGTGCTCTCCGTTGCTGTTGCTGCGCCGGCATTGAATCCTGCGTCGATGTACGTCTTGTTGCAGAATTGTGAGTTTGCGGTACATGCCACAGTCGTTGTGGGAAGTGATTGGAAGTTCCATGTGCCTGAGATATTTTCGTTATTTCTCCTTGCCGCATATTCTTTGAATAGTTGTGGAGGGTCGGAGAGAATGAGAATTGATTGTCCGGGATGCGATTGATTCATTGTTGTAGAGGCAGTGAAGGGATAGATGTCGGATAGACCACGATTCACGATACTTAGCGTTGCGGTTCCATCTGAATTTTGCGTTATGTTATTGAATGACACAAACTCAGAGCGTGTGGACTGTGGATCAATTGTTGCGTATCCGATGTCAGTGTCGAGGAGAGCCATCGTAAGAAGAACGCCAGAGCGATTCTTGAATGAAGAGAGTGTAACGCTGGTGTTTGAGGTACCAATTGAAGATTGGAGGCGATAGGTGAGTCCTCCCGCAGGCTGAAAGCCCCCCAATGCTTGTTCCTCTTCAGTAACGTAATAGGTATAGCCAGCAATCGAACTAAGAAGAAGGATTCCTGCGACGATGAGTGGGATGATGTGAGAGTTCATAAATATGAGTATTATACTACGTTTTTAATTACTATTTTTGAATGTGTGTTGGGTATCGTGTTGAGATTTGAGCATTACTTCCTAATGCGATTATCTCGAATCTTGCGTTTGCACTGTCTGAAAACACGCGGAGTTGATATTCAAAGACATCCACAGGAGAAACGCCTACTATAACGCGACACTTGACTAACGTCTCTTGCGAGGCCTCATCTTCACTAATGCCTTCACCTAGACTTGAATCTCCTAGGCTGGAATCACCTAAAGATACACCCACATCACCCGTAAAGAAGCTGCCGGGACTAGTGACACTGTTAATCACACTCTCCAATACCCCCGACGAGCCTTGGTAGTCTAAAATAACTGCACATTTTACTTCCGACCCCTGTGATAAATATAGCTCGTAGTACGTTTTGTTAAAATTGATCAAATCCGTCCTCTTTCCGCTATTTTGATATGCGAACGTCGCCACACAGTCATAGGCTAAATCCTCATCGGAAGGACTGTCGTCGTGGTATTGATCCGTCCACATTTGATATATCTGCGGATTCGCATTGGAGTGTCCGTACTCCACACCGTCTATAACCGCGATGCGAGAGATATTCCAGATGAATGGTGTCTCAAAGTAGCGGTCAGTTACCACATCGCCTTGATCATTCACCGTTACGCGCTGCCGGTAGAGCCATACTCGCCCGTTATTCGGTGCGGTTGCGTAAACCAAGTCTCCTACAGCGCGCAGATGCCCTCCTGTGAAGTTCTCGTCGTACCACTCCTGCTCGACTGGTACGGAGAGCGTAGGGAATACGGGCTCAATGAAGTTTCTAAAGTCTCCGAATACCTTGAGTTGCTGCTTTTGTGATACCCAGATGAGATCGTCTCCGATGTTAGTTATGAAATTGTGATTGAGTGGAGCTTCGAGTGCTGCCATTTCCTTTTTATCCACCACCGTCTGCTCGGTGAGCGTTGAGCCTACGGTGACTTGATTGAAAGATACGACCGAGAGGTCGTTATCACCTCCAAAGATGATTGCCTTCCCTTGACGCACTCCAATTCCCTTTCCAAGGGAGTCGAGGGTAAGCAATTCGGGGTCGCCCGGTGCTCGCAATGCGGGGACGGTGTTGTTGATGTAGCTACTGTCCGATGAAATATAGATGAAGCGGGATGTATACGAGCCGACATACACTTGATTACCAATGACCTTGAGAAAATCATTGGTGAAGTCAGAAGCTGGAGTCGTGGCATTGGTTATGATGGTCGAGATAACAACGCTTGCATTCGCTTCTCCTGATGGATTGCCTGATACACCTGTCAGAGTTGAGGCTGATGATCCTGAGTAGGTATATGTCGTCCCATTTACCACGACCGAGCCTGATGTTGTTGAGTATCCTCCTGCGGAAACCGTCCTATCAAGAACGATGGTGTTTGCCGTCGTGCTCGAAATCTTCGCCATTCCCCCCTCCCACCGATAGAGAGATGTATTTCCTCCCACAAACACAAGAAAGTCTTTCTTGAGTGTGTTGTCCCACATAGTGTCAAATACCCAGAGTGTTGTCGTGAGAGAAGAAAGGAGTGTATACCAAACGTATGTTCCCGACGTTACAATATCGCTCTCGACTTCGAGCTTGGAGTTCGCTACGCGTAGAGCGTGTATAGTTGCCTTCGATGTCTCCCACTCAAAAGAAGATTTCACTCCTTCAAGTGTTGAGCTTGCTGCACCCCTTCGCTTCAGTCCGGGGCGTACAGCAAGAGTGCCTGATACTTTTTTGTATATATTCTTCGACCCCTTTACAAGGAGTCGCGGATCGCAGTTGGTTTTGTCTATTGCTGAAGAATATCCAAGAAACTTGTCTACGAGATTGAATCTGTAATTGTCGGCACTACTCATAATATGAGCCTACGCTTCTAATAACATCACTCGGATTGTTGGCCGCGAAATTGTCGTACAATACTACTAATTGCTCATCGAAGCCTGTTATCATCGATGTTTTTACTCCTCCGCTCTCCTGCATAGCGACGGCCTTCGCACACTCCAATTCGTACATGATGTATGCGGCATCGGTGAGTATCACTGTGTCGTTGTCGTTGGTGATTGTTGCTGAGGGGGACGCGCCCGTCGCCATGAAGAGAGCGGTCGTCTGATATATAACTTCCACGGGAGAGGGGAGTGAGAGCCAGAAACCACCGATACGGAAGTTGGTAATCGCTCCTGTGTGGGCAACTCGTACTTGGAGGTAATCAATAGCCGTCCAATCGGGCGTACCTGTTGATGTCGCGCCTGAGAAGTCAAAAGCCACAAGAGTCCACTCATTTATGGTGAATGCACCCAAGAATCCTGCTGTATTTGTGACTTGATCGTACGCAGAGGCACTCGACCCCACTCGCACGGCGACTGAGGTGAGGTTGGTGATGGATGGTGTATAGATGGCCAGAAAGCCTACCGCCACGTCCTCGTATTTTTCAATTGATGCCGATGATACGGTTTTTGTCAGTGTCCCCGTTGAGCTTCCTGTGAGTGTAAAGCGCAGTGAGAGTGGTGATGTATAAAAAACAGTTTCGTCTTCGGCTAGTGCCGAGGCAGAGCCTGCTGCTACCCATCCCGTATCGTCGGTCATGGGATCGAGGATGGTACGCGACTTAGGGAATGAGGAGTCCACACGGATAATGCCGACACCTTTTTTGTATTTGAATGTCACTTGAGCGCCAGAGGGCGTGAAGTTTTTCTCTCTATCGAAGTCGGCGAGTGGCTTCTTATAAGTGTAGTCCCATGGATTGCGCGATACGCCTTGTGGTGCAACATCAATTATTGATGTTCCGTAGATTGTTGTTGGTGCGGCGTAGTCGAAGACGCCATCATAGATAGTGAGTGCGGCACCCTCCATGACATCAGGAATATATGCCTTACCCACCAGAATGCGAGCCGCTCGCTCAAGGGCGTTATTCAAACCCGATATGTTATTCGTGTTTATTCCAGTCAGAAGTCCTGATACGCTATCCTTCAAATTAGCCACCGACTTAGACATAAGATTTTACTTTTGCCCACGACTCATCCGAACGGTCATTTTTGTTGAAAACATTTTCGCAAACAGTGCATTTCTTATTCTTTGCCATATCACATGAATGAGTTTATAAGCAATGCTAGTTGAGGAGAGGAGAGCGCCGCGACGACTACCAATCCTGCAATCACTCTATCCCGCCACTTCTCCAAGTTCGACACACGACAGTTTATTATTTTTGTCTGATCGTGAATGGTGTCGAGCTTATTGCCCACCTCTTTTAAGAAGTGGTCTAACTCCCTTTGCGAGTATCCATCCATATGTTAGTTGCTTTGTCTCTTGCCTACAATCTCTGCGAACAGTGCGCCATTCGTTCCTCCTGCCGCAAGAGAGAATATCACGCGAACATAACGGGTTGGCGTTGGGACGAGGACAGTTTTAGCTCCTGTGTTTGTTGTTGAAGATACGCCAATACCCCCTACCGTCGTTGAGGCATACACCCACGAGAATGATGATGGCGTTTGCAGAACGAAGATGATTGATGTCGTCGCTGTTGATACATTGTCTTTGTACCATGTTGCGCCGTCTTGTGAGTATTCGTACTCCCAATTGAGCGTGGTGTTTGTTGAGGATGCGGTGAGGTTGATTAAGAGTACCGCCTCATCAACTGCTGTTGATGCCGAAGCTCCTGTATCGAATGTGAGTGTCGTTGTTGCCGTCCCTCCCGTAAGATGGGCGAGTGTCGTTGTTGCCGTGTCGCTGGTTTTCTGCCTTTGGAAGTACGATGGATTTGCGCTCACGGTACCGATCCAGAGAGAGAATAACGTCAATAGAAAAAGAGAAAACGTCGCTCCTAAGAATGCCTTTGTTTTGATAGTCATGTTTTAATGTGAGGTGTTAATAATGCTCTGTCCCCACCCCACTTCCCCACGGGGAGAGAGGAAGTGGATTGAGAGAGAGTTTACGGACACACTCCGTATTTCCACGCGACTACTCCATTTGCCGTACCCGAGAGGGTAGATGTACCACTCGTGTTGAAAATGAATTTAATCGCTGTTGCAGAGCTTGTAGCATATCCACCTATACAACCAATGGTCGCTAGTGTTGATGTGCCTGTCGAGGGGATGGCGATTGTGACGCTTCCATTCGATAGCGTTAAGTTCCCTCTATCAAGAGTGAGTGCGTCAAAGTTCGTTGTTCCACTGAGTTTTTTCTCTACAATCTTGGTGTCAGGAAGAGTCCAATTAATGACTGAGAATACGATCGCAATCGCCGCCAATACTCCTGCGAATTTGTTTAGAAATTCCATAGAATTATTTGATTGTTGCGATTAAGGATCACGCTCCCGTCGAACCCACTGTGCCCACGTATTCAATGGTGTCACATTCTTCGCGCGCTCGCATGAGATAGCGATAGAAGTCACCATTACCACCTGCAGCAGACTGCTTCCAGTCTGTAAGAGATGAGTTCATAGCTTCGCGCTCAAAGCGCACAACGCCATGATCGGAACCACCGACAAAGTACATTGTCGTTTGGTTTGAGGCACCTGAGTTGTCGATAAACTGATTCCACACGACCTTCATTCCCGGATACATTTCTGACCAGTAGTTAAGATCGTTGTTACCAGTTCCTGCGCGCAAGACCGATTTTGCAAGCGTCATTGCATCCTTATGCAGTGTTGAACCGCAGAGGAGGAATTTCGGCTCGTAGCCGACAATCACACCACCCTGATTCTTTTGAGAACGAAGGGATACGATGGTCGTGTTAAGAGTCGCATCGGTGAGAGCGCCTGTCTCCAAGTTATCCACCGTGTCGCCATTGGCGTTTTGGTGAGAGTTTGAAAACAAAGCGACATCATCAATGGTCGTTGAGAGAGTCGTACCGAAGCCGTAGGCGTAGTACGAGAACGCGTTTTGATCGCGCGTTGCAATCCATGAGAGCGTCTCTTGACGGATGGATTTAGCGACCGCCTCGTGTTGCTGATCCGCCATGAAGTTCCTAGAGATAGGAATATCCTTGTTGAATTCAGCGATGATCGTGGTCATTGGCGCAGGAGAATTCTTTGCAGCAATTTTCTTTGCTGTTACATCCTGTGCAACACCTGTGATCGTCTTTCCGAAGTAGCCACCACCACCAATGACCGAGGTTACAACCGCAGCTTTGTCAGCTGTTGATTGTGAGAATACCACTGGGTCAGTCGCGATTGCCTTTCCGTTGTTGTCCTGTTGAGTGAGCATACCGTCTCGCAGTTTGTCGAGAGCAGTCTTTACGAGTTCCAAGTTGGGACTCGTAGAAAAAGTTAATCCGGGCATATTGGTATATATTTAGGATTACATCGACGTGCTCGTGTCAAAGATGGTTCCCTTCGGAGCGTACACAAACAGAATCTCTGAAGATACTGGATTGCCTCCTACGATAACCACACAATTGATGAGTGCGTCTGCTGCGGCGGTGTCGATTGTCCAATCGCCGGTTGTTAAATCGAAGATAACGCGCTTTCGAAAGAGCACGTTGATTTCGGACTGAGTATCTGCTGCGGCTGCTGACTTAGCGAAGCCACGATACAGAATACCCGGGATGGGGAGATAGACATCCACAATACCTGCGGCCGAAGCCGTGTCTGTTGAGGTTGTCTTTGCAATACCACCGAATCGCATCGCGGTTACCGTTCCATCGGCGTCTACCATTGGAATGAGTGCACCTGTTGCGGTTGCGTCTGCTTCCGTAGACTTCGTTGGCGTACCTCGTGCGATCGTGGCGGCACCACCAGAGGCTACAACTGCTTGTGCCTCCCATGTCGTGTTCACACGATCAAGGGTAAATATTTTTGCCATGTTGTTGAGGTTAATTACTAACCCCTCACACAGTTACTTCCCTCTCGACGCAATCACAAGTTCTTTTGATAGCGAATAGGGGGGTCGCATGAGCACAGCTTCTTCAGTAGTTGGTTCAAATTGCGCTTCAGTTCGTGCAGGTGAAGAGCCGCCCGATGCGGTAACCCGTGGGCTACTGCGTCGCATGACTTCCTCAACGATCTGCTTATTCTTGAGCGCATTGACTGCTCCGAGCGCAAGACGAAAATCATCTTGTGCATTTTCTGAAGGAACTATCCGCTTTGTAAGATATTCCGTTACGAGTGCTTTATCGTTAGCATCTTCCAGTTCGTCAGCAAATTGAAGTGCAGTTTTCTGTACCTCTTTTTGCTTTTCCTTTCGATACCACTGAGGCACTTCGCCTTCTTCCTTTTGAGGGGCTTCCCTAACTCCTAAGATTTCATTGGGATTTCCTCCCAAATCTGTGAGTCGTTTCGCATTCATCTTCAAGGAATACTCGGCCTTCTCTTTCTCGCTTCGCTTATTGCGATTCTGTTCTTTTTCAAGTTCAGCCGCTACTGGTGAAGGTTCTACTTCTGGTGCCGGAGTAACACCATCAATCTCCGCATTTTCGTCAGGCATATCTCAATTAAAGTTTGAGTTACTTTTTAATCTTGGGGAGTGCCAAGTTCACTTCTCTGGGCGAGAATCTTTAGCTTTGCTTCAACCACTGATCCGAACCAGATAGCAGCCCGCGCAAAGAGCAATTCCTTTTCACTTTGTACCTTATGTACGCCGAGTGTAATTGCTTCGTATGTAGCCTGCTGTCTGATAAGGGTGAGTGCTTGATTATTCAAAGCGGCTCCTGCACTTTCGCGCAGCTGCCTCATCTCATCCACGCTCAAAGACCGATTGTTGATAACTAATCCTTCATCACTGACATATATTATATCATTGAATGGAAGCGCCCCTATACCATCCATGATGTGCATAGTCAAACTATTACGCTGCTCGATCGTAAGGTTAGATCGAGCGAGCGCATAGTTCGCCATTGAGACTGCAAGGCGATTCCACATGTATTATCTTATTCCGGGTGGACGACCGCGGCGGACTACAGGAACCTCGATTACTTCCTCATCCTTATCGCTAACATCATCCATAACCAATCCCCCGAGACGGATATAGATTTCTTTAACCGCCTCCTCAGTAACCTCAATCTTCGGATCAATCTTCTTCTTATCGGTAAGCTCCTTGATTGCGCGATTCTCTTTCGATACATTTACTACCCATGCGTAACTCATACTATTTTGATTTCTTAGCCCTCGGAACAGTAGACTCATTCACGCCCTTCGTTCCCTTGTAAGTTTTTGGACTACCACCTGTCGCTATGTGCTTGTGTAATCCTGCGCCTTGTTTTACTTTTGCATGTTTCATATTATGCCATTTGATTTTGCATTGCTTTAAATGGTGAACCTCGACCCTCACTTCCCTGCATTTGAATCGGCGATGGTTGCCCCATTCCCATTCCGCCCATCATCTGATTTGGATCGACCTTCACCTTCAGTGTATCGGGATCGTCACCCCCAAACTCTTCGATGATTATGTCAGCGACCGCTTTAGGGTCGGTGTAAGGATACACTGCGGGCGATGTGAGCATTTGATGGTTCGTTATCTTCATCTGTCGATTCAAGCCGAACGCTCCATCGGTGATTGCTTGCGGATCAACGTAGAATGAATACATGGTACGAGCGAAACGATACGGATTCACCTCGTAAATACGTTGATCTGACTTCTCGCCCCCTGCCTTCTCATAGAGTGCGTACTCCCTACTCTTTACCTCTGCCTCAGTCATTGTCTTACCCATAAGAGCCGAGGTGAATATGATTTTATTCGTTACATCCTTCCCCTTGTCCTTACTTTTTGCGAGGAGTGTTTTGTATTTGATGTTGAGAGACTCTGGAATGGATGCGTCCACCTCACCTTCGAGGGTGTGTTGGATGATGCAATCCTTTGTTAAGTCTCCAATTTGTCGAATGAGGTCGGATACCATTATGCCAAAAACTCCGAGGAAGATTCGCGCTTGATTCTGCGCTTGAATTGATTGCGTTGCGGTTACATTCGGCTCCGTGATGCCCGACATAATCTTATCCTGCGTGCTCTCCGACATGTCCTGCTCCTCTTTTTGCATCACATTTATGGCAGCAGGAAGGTTTGATCCCATTGACCATGGTGTTATTTGTGCGTCCTTCGGCATTCCTACCACGGCACCCGGAGCGATGATGTTCGAGTCTGCTTTAGCAAGTCCTGATATAAATAGAGGCTTCATCACATCAAGTTGCATTGCATCGAACCATAATTGATGCGCCCTATTCTGTGCGGCATCGTCCCAGAACTCTTTGAATGCACCCGATTTGTAATACGCAAAGCGTCCACTAGGATCAAGTGGCTCAAAGCCCGATTTAGCAATCTTGTAGATGGGGATAGTCTTCCATTGACTACCGATAAGAGACATCCTGCGATGCTTAAATGGATTTGAATTGTAGACATCATCCTCACTGCCCATGAATACTCCTCCCACAAAACAAACCTCCAAGTCTTCGTCTCGATAGAGTAGAGTGATTACCTGCACCGCACTTTGATCCGCCTCAGTCCATTCAATATCGAAAAGCGTTTGGCCGTCAGCTCCTGCGATAAATACGCGGGTCTTTCCTGCCTCAACATATTTGAAATTAGGACTCTCTCCATAAATCTTTCGTGCCATGTCCCATGAGATGCGCTCCACACGAATGATGTACGGCTGTTGCTGTATGTCGCTCGTATAGAAGTCAGCGAGGAGCACTTGGTCGATAGGGATTACATTGAGTGCAAGTCCCGTGAGTAACTCGTCTATTGCCTCAGTTACTTTGTACGAGCCATTCGCGAGTCGCTCTTTGATTCTCTGATATGCGAGGACGTAATCTACCTCTACGAACACCGCAGGATTCACGAGTGCCGAGAGCCCCATGTAGAGAAACTTCAGCTCGTAGTTTGCTTTGCGGAGCTTCTCCTCAACAATAATCCTCATCACACGCGCCGTCATTTTATCTTCCTCGTCTTCAGAGTTTTGCGCCTTCACATACGGATAGAGCATGCCAGCAATCATGTGGGCGAGTATGCCGATGAGCTTATTTCGTGCTGTATTCTTTCTTCCTCTCCATCTCCATCGCTTTTGTGAGGGTATAAACTCTGCGCCAACATACGCGGCGAATGTTTGTTGATCGAGCTTTGCTCGCTGGAGGAGCGACATGCCATCAAACTCATCGAAGGAGCGGTTTTGTAGTGCCCATGCGCGTTGATAATCACTTTGACACCGCGCAAAAAGCATTTTTACTTCATCTTTAGGATTGTATGCGGAAGGAGAAAGTTGCTTACCACTTACAATGGGGATTCCTTTTTCTGATGTAATAAGACCGCCAACCATATTGCTATTGTACCACGTTAAACACCCCACTCTTGGGGGATAAAGACTGAGAGCTGGCCGGAGGATACAGCGCCACTCTCCATGCTTAGGGCATATCTAAGGGAATCGACGGCGTGATCGCCTTCTTTAATAGGATTCTCCTCTTCATTGTGTGCGTCTTTTTTATCAGGATACGAATACGTCTCCATCTCCCAAATAAGATTCGTACACGACGCATGAATAAAAAGTCTATTAGCCTTGAAGAGTTCGCGCACGACACTTATCCCGTTTCTGATACTGTCCTTTCCCTTTATGACATCGCGCACATTCACTCCTCGCCGTCGTAACTCCTCGATGCCTCCAGCGCTCTCAGGATCGGGATAGCATTCATTCCATCGAAGCGCGGTAACGTAATCGGCAATCTCCGCGTCTGTTTTTCCTGTCTTATACCACTCATCCGTAACCCAATACCGAGCGTCTGAATCTTTTTTTATGGTGATGATTGCTGCGGGATTTGTGAATCCAAAGTCCACACCTCCAAAGACTTTAGCTGGTGTGAATACTATATCTTCACTTATTACATGGAGCGCTCGATTAAACTCCTTATACACAAGTCCCTCGGTTTTTCTAAAGTCAGCGTTAATTTCTTGAGCAAACCTATCTTCCGTTAATTGTAACTTTATTTTAGCCAACTCTGCTCTTAGTAGATATGGATTATCATACGCAGTAAAATGAAATGATTTAAAATCTGGGTCAGTTGATTCAAGATTATATAAGTCATACCAGAAATTGAACCCCTTAGGAGTTGAAATGAAAAGAACTCTCCCCTGTTTGTCGGTGAGTGTCGGGCGCACCACTTCTTCCCATCCACTTTTAAAACCCCTATACATAGCGACCTCATCCAATACGAGGAAATCAAAAGCTTGTCCGCGCATAGATTCTATACTCTCCCATCCTTTTAAAGTAATCTTGGATATTGAACCTAACTTATTCACAATAGACATTTCAAGTCGTGTTTCATTTATATCAACGACATCAAACTCTTGTACCCGTTTTTTAAGCATACTCCAAGCGATTTCTCGTGCTTGCAGATATGTTGGGGCACAGTAAGCAACATTTGATTCGCGCATTACCGCAACAAATAAAAGCTCCTCTACTGCCAAAATACTTTTCCCAAATCGTCTTCCCGCATTAACGACACGGAAACGATGGTTATCTTTGGCTATTATCTTCTGTGATTCGTGCAAATTCATATTTAAATTGCCCTAACCCAGCATTGCAAGTAGTACAAAGAAGAGAACGAATCTTTTTAGTTGTCATATAATCCTTTCCTTAAAAGCACTATCAAAAGTAACAGTTATACTGGTGTTGTCTGTCTTCCCGCCAACTGCGAGTTGTTTGTTTTTATAGAGTTTATCCAAAACATCCGCTAAATCTTTATATTTTTCTCTCGAAATATCTCGACTAGCCATAACCAACTGGATTTTTGCTATCTCTTCATTTAAAAGGGGAACGAATCTCGTTATAGTCTTCTGGTAGGTTTTTGTATTCTTTGCTTTCTGTGTCTTTGCAGATTTCTCTGAATAACCGTGTTTCCTTGTGATGGCCTGAAGATCCACGAGTTCACCATCGAGCATTTTCTGTCCAACCTCTTTTGCTACACTTTCTGCGTTAATGCTACCCATTACCTCCAGTATACCTCAAAATTAGTATCCCGCCGCCTTCTTAACTTTGCCGTACGCGCCTTTAACAGTCTTCTTGAAAGAGTCCATCCGCTGCTTCTGCTGCTGCAACTGCTTCTGCGTCTTCTTCACTGGTCGTCTTTTAGTGCTCATATTTTTTATTCTACCACCATTTTTAGATAGAGGGTGTGTATGACTATTTCCTTCCCAGTAATTCATCAAGTCTTTTCGGATTCTCTGCTGTTATCACCCCTCCCGCGCTCGCAAATGACGCGGCTGCGGTGCAGGCGTTTTGTAGTGCCACTTTGAGTACGAGTACGGGATCACGAACCCAATCCTCAATCACAAAGTCCTTCGGCGCGGAAGATACTATCTGCTCATTCAGCGAATAGAGTGCGCGTCTAAGAAATGCACTATCGGGGAGAGTGTCAGCAATCTCTTTGAAGGCAAGTCCCGCGCCTTTCACCGTTCCTTCACGATAGGCGGCGCGTACAGCGTGGACAGCATCCTCACATTTGTCATAGAGTCTCTTCCTTTCAAGATCAGAGGGCGAGCCAACCTTGATGAGTGCGAAACCGTCTTGTAGTTGAGCGAGTCTCTCAGTGATTGCCTTCTTCTCAAAGTCGGATTGAGACCCTCTCCTCTGCTCCTCAAGCTCATAACAGCGTTGTGATACCCTTGCGACTGATTCAATACTATCCCCACCTGTTACCACGGCATCGTATCTTCGCGCCACGACCTTCATAGCAAAGCCCAAGTCAGACATAACGACATCATCGAGTGTTGAGTTTTCGCTATCCACAAAGTTTCCTCCGATAATCGAGGAGAGATCGTGCATGCGCTCTTGCATGTCGGTGTACGGCGCATTGAGTGGGTATATTTTTAGTGTGCCTTTATTTATATTCTCAAGGCAGAATCGTATCGTGTCGTCAGTCCATGCACGAGCAATGATAACCAACTTCGTGGCTCCTGTTTTAGCGATCAGCTCGCAGACCTTCATTATCTTTTGCCAGTCATGTATATCGCGAATGGTGTGGCTCGTTAGGAGCACTTTCGTATCCTCAACGACAAGCATTTGTTTTTCTTGATCATTCACCAGCTGACTCGTCCCGAATCCATTATCAATACGAATTCCTTTGACATATTCCACCGATGAAAACTTATCCGCGCTCTCCTCAGCAAGAAGGTAGCCGTCTTTTCCTAGCTTCCATTGTGCCTTCCCAATCAAAATACCAAGTTCCTTATCGCCTGTTGCGACTGTAGCGGAATAAATAAGTCCTTGCTCCGTTGTAATTGGCTCAGCCATCCCCTCTAACTTGTCCGTTACCATTATCCGCTCTTCTTCAATTTGTCTTATAACTTCCGAGGGTGTCTTTGAGCCTATAACCCCTTCTTTGGACAAGTATTTAGAGACGGTCTGATAGATTGCTTGGGCAAGAATGATGGCGGTCGTGGTTCCATCGCCCACGGAATCCACTGTCTTAATAGCCGCCTCTCGCAGAGCGATGGCTCCACGATTCTCTACCTCATCATCAAGGACAATTTCCCTTGCAACGGACACGCCATCATTGGTAATTGAGTTTCTTTTGTCTAAATACCATGTCTGTCCGTAAACGCCGAAGGTTGATTTAACCGCATCTGCTAACTTATTCGCCCCGTCTGTTAATTTCTTTCGCGCCTCCACACCCGATATAACAATTCTTCGTAGCATAGGGGGAGTATACATCAAAGTAAGCCCTATTTTTTTATCGCAATAATATGGAACACATGCCAGTGCTTTTGTTCGCCCGCTGCCGTATTGCCATCTTTCTTTACTTCTTTCCACGATAAAACATTAAAGTCTTTGAAAAGTCCCTTTACCTGTTCCTCTGAATGGAATGACATTGCTTTATTCAATGACCAACTATCGTGTAGCCCAAAAAAATTACCTGCAAATATGCCATCTTGTTTAAGAGATTTCACAAGAATATTCCAAACCCTAATAAAACTTTGGGGCTTTATAAAAGGAAGTGAATACTGCGAAGAAATAAGGTTGAAGGACTTGGGAAGTAATTTCACTTTCTCAAAAGAGTGATTGAGCTTGAATACGTTAGGGACTTCTTCTTCGGGCATTTCGCTGTCTAGCGCAACAACATTGAACCCTTTATGCGACAAATACTTTGCATCGTTAAGCGCGCCGGAACCGAAATCGAGAGCGTTTTTTCCACGCACGAAAGGGATAGCCTTAACAAGCAATTGAGATGGTTTTTTACCTTTTGTTTTTTGTTGATATTCTTTCCACATAATATAGTAGGGGAAGCATTACTGCTTCCCCCTTGATTCACGCCCCCACAGCGACCTTGCAATAGCCCACTGCCTGTTTCAGGCAGGTCTTCTTCTTTGCGCCCACTGCCTGTTTCAGGCAGGTCTTCTTCTTTGCGCCCACTGCCTGTTTCAGGCAGGTCTTCTTCTTTGCGCCCACTGCCTGTTTCAGGCAGGTCTTCTTCTTTGCGCCCACTGCCTGTTTCAGG
>Ga0163151_10006058_pt1 | contig 14972 bp, 21 predicted proteins | sample OliLakLV19MP5IB2_FD_145596 | JGI IMG/M metagenome (GOLD analysis project Ga0163151, IMG submission 145596) | Freshwater microbial mat bacterial communities from Lake Vanda, McMurdo Dry Valleys, Antarctica - Oligotrophic Lake LV.19.MP5.IB-2 | ecosystem: Environmental > Aquatic > Freshwater >...
CCGGCGTAACAAAGTTAGGCATATTTTGATTTCGCAACGCCGGCGCCGCCGCCCATGATTGAACCAATACCGCATTTTGCAAGTCCGCCGGCCCGGTGCCGGCGCCAAAGAGGCCGGCGGCTTTGTCGTTTGCGTTTAAGTCCCGGTACAATTCAATAGTGTACATAAGGCCCGCTATAAACGCCGGGCTCCGGGAGATCCACAAGGAAAAATTGAGATCAAAGCGGCCGCTTGTCGTTTGCCAAATCGTACCGTTGCCGGCCGGGTTGTCTCCGGGGCTCCGTAGAATTTTTTCGGTATTGTTAAAACCGTTTTGCGCCGGGTTGTTAGCCAGGGCGGCCGGCGGCAAATAATAGCCCGTTGTTTCCGGGCCCGCAAACGCTGGCCGGTTTGGGTTGTTTTGCAAGCCGGACGCCGACACGGGGTTGTTGGCGTCACTTCCAAGCCCGCCGTGGACGTTTGAAAGGTAAACCGCGCCGGTTGCCGGTATAACGCCGGCCAAGGGAATACCCATTAACAAGTTGGCGCCGGCAAGTTGCCGGTTGAAATGGATCCCGTTTGTTCCGGTGAACGTGGCCGGATCGCAAGGAATTGAAAATTCCGCAACGCCCCGGCCGGGGTTTACGGTCAAAATCTTTTGTTCCGTGATTGGGGTACTCATTGGCCCACCCCTTCAAGATACCCAAACACGCACGCGCTTACAAAATCACTTGCGCCAAGGTTTGAGAACGCGGAAACCAAAACTTGCACGCGGTTGCCCGGCTGTACAAGGATCATGCTTGTTTTGTCGCGCCCCACCGTCACTTTGCCCGGCGTATGGACCGGCCGGCCGCGCGTTGCCATGCTAGCGCCTTTGTTTAGAACGTCTTGGCCGTTTGCGATCAATTGCCAGTTGTAATTTAATTCATTGGATTGATTGGGGAAAAGGTCAAACGCGTACCCATCCAACCAAAGCCGGTATCCAAGCGGCACGACAAAATCCAACACGGCCACCGGAAACGCGGTAAAGATTGGCACCGGCGCAAAATTGCGCGGCGCAAACGGCGTTGCGTTGGTTGCGTCCACCGGCTCCGGCTCTAAAATTACAAGCTCCGCCGCTTCGTCAATTTCCAACAACAATTCTTGCATGATCGCGCGGACGCCGCCGCCATTTGAGCGCCGCGCTTGGCTCCGGCTTGCGAATAAAACGCCATTTTCGCCAACGTAACCGGTACTGCTAGGAAACTGTTTTTGCCAATCGGTCAAATGCAATAAAGCTTCAACCACTTGATCCGGCAAAAATTGGACGCTTTCAGTATCTACCATTTGAGCCCCCGGCCTAGGCGTTCAAGTTTTCCAAAATTTGCTTTGAAATGTTGTCAACGAGACACCCGCCTAAGGTCAACCAAAGCGGCTTTGTAATTTGCGCGGTTGGCCCGTTCTGGATCGTAATATCAATTGATCCGCGCGGCCGCACAACGTAGCAGGATGGCGGCGCATAAAGCCGGCTACCCAAGGATCCAAACATTGACCAAAGCGGCGCCGGGTTTGGCAACGTGAACGGGCTTTGGTTGCTTGTGTCTTTAACGGAAACCGTTATTTCATCTTCCGCAATTAGCGGGCTCAATGCGTCATTGGGCCCCATTGCGCCGGGCGTGTTGCCGTACCGGGCAATAAGCGTGTCAATGAAGAAATATTGCGTGGTGTTAATCGGCAACGTTAAGTTGACGCTTTGATTGATCCCAAGCGGCGTTGTTGCAAAGTCAAAAAATGCCGTGTACGGCACCCATTCGCCCCGGTAGATCATTTGTTGGCTGTACTTGCTCCCAATCATTGTTGGCGCGGCGCCGGGCTTCACAAGTTGCGCGTGCGCGGACAAATACAGCGGGCTCCGGCCGGTGGGCGTGGCGCCCGTGAATTGCGCCACGCTTGCCAACAAGCGCGTGCCGCTTGGGTACCGCTTGGGATAGCTGTAATAAAACGGGCTCCCGGCTTTGCCGGCCAAGTGTTCCAACGGCGTGCCAAAATCGGCCGTGCGCGACACTTGCGCGGCTTGCAATTCGCGCGTGTCTTGGCGTTGCACCTGTAAGTTAAGCGGGCTCCCGCTTGCGATCCCGCCGGCGGCCGGCACGCAATATTGGGCGCTGTAACCCCAATGCAACCAATCCGCGTCACGGTCCGCGCTCATTTGCAAAGGGTTGCCGCCGGCTTGATTTTGTAGCACGGCCGGCGGAAGCCCGTTTAAATCAATAAACGGAAACGTGAAAATGCGGCTTTCACCGTAGAACGTCCCTTGTACTAGCATTTTTCCCCCCAAGGTTCAAAATTTGCGTGCGCATTATGCCGCCGGGCTTGCGCCAGGCGGACAAACGCAAACGCAAAAACTATTGCGCCCACCAAATGCGGAAACCGCGCAAAACCGCACGCGCAAAAATGGTAGGCGTGCCCGTGTTGGCCGGCTTGTATTGTTGCGCGGCCGCCAACACGCTATTGCCGAACTGTCCTTTAAACTTGATCGTGGAATTTTTCTTGCAGAAGAACGGGCCCTCGTTGGCGTAAGACCGGTAATTGCCGGCCAAGGGAATGCCGTTGCTAATGTTGCCGGCGGAAGCGCCCACGGTCAAAGCGGCCGTGGTACCCTGTGACGTGTTGCCGTAGAAACCGGATCCGGCCGGCGCCTGGTCAAACGTCAGACGGTCCACGTCCAAATCGTTCAATTTCAACGTTGCGGCCGTGTCGGTCAACAAGGCCTGTTTGCCTTGCCACCAATTGACGAGATCATTCACACTGCCAACGGTGCCCGGCGTGTATTGACGCACGAACATATCCAACGAAAGCCCGTGGATGAACATATCAAAGGGAATGTTGCCGGGGCTGTCCAAGTTGGTATCCGCGTCCCGGTACGTGTACAACGGTGACGTGCCGGCCACGCCGTTAACGGGCAGGCCCGTGTCACCGCTTTTCGTGTCGAACAAATCGAAGGTTTGGCCGTTCAAGTTGGTGTCATTGTACAACGGCTTAGTGCTGTACAAATCCCACAATTGAACGCGTTGGATCTTCAAGGCGCCCGGACCGTTGGAACGGTCCAAGATGTTTTGCAACCATTCTTGTACGTTCTCCATCTTTTCCCCCTAGGTTAGAAAGCTGTTTTTGGTTGGTTGGTTGTTACTCGGTGATAAAACCGCGCATGGTCTGGCGTGCGCCGTGCGGTACGCCGGTGGATCCCATGCCGTGCCCGGTGGGCGTCAGAAACGCGCCCGCGCCGCCGCGTAGAAACCCGGCCGCGCCGCCGGCGGCCGCGCTTGCCGCGCCAAGGCCGGCAATGGGCGCCAAAACCTTGTTCACCATTGCGTCAATTACGCCGGGGCCCACGCCCTTGTTGCCGGCCAACGTTAGCGTTTGCGCCAACGCGGACGCCAAAAGGTATTCCGACACTTTGCCGGCGTAAGGGTGGGCCCTATCGTCAAACAACAATTCAGGGACCAACGCCAACGCCACGCCAACAAGCGGCGTTCTCAATTCTTGAGGCAACCCGCCGGCCGGCGTGGTTGTCGTGGCCGCTTTCGTGGCGTAATTGCCAACCGCCATATCCACGGCCGCAACGATCTTTTGCGCCCCGTACAACGTTGGCCCGTTTACTAACCCGCTTTTAAGCGTGTCCATAACGGCGCCGCCCATGCTTTCACCTTTTCGCATTGCGTGACCCCCTTGTGTTGCCGGCGCCGCCGGCGGAAAAAAACTTTAGTGCTTTAACGCCCGCGCGGTACGTACCGCGCCGGTTGCTATTGCTTCGCCGCGTGCCGCGACAATTTCCGACACGCCCCAAACCAAAAGCCCGGCGCCGGCGGCCCACATCAAAACGTTGTAAACGTTGCCGGCGTTTTTCGTGACACCTTGCGCGGTTTGGCTTATCGCGTCCAACACGCCCGGATTGGCCGCGCTTTGTGCGGCGTCCGCTTGCGCCTTTGCTAGATCGTAGGCGTTGGCCTGGTCCGGGCTCAAACCCCACTTGTTAGGGTTGAAAGACCAAACGCCGGCGCCTTGCTTGCCGGCCGCCAAAGATTGCGCGGCGGCGGCGGCGTGCTTTTCTAGCGTTTGCAAATACGCTTCCGCGCCTAGCCCGTGCAAAAACACAAGCGGGTTTAAAACGGCTTGCGCCGCCGGCGTGGCGCCCCTGAAAAAAGCTTGCGCTTCTTTATCGTGGTTTAAAACGTCACGCTCCGACACGGCCGCCCAAAGCTTTACACTTGGCGCCGCTTTGCCGTGGCGTTCAATCACTTGCAATTGATCCGCAAGGCGTGATAACCGCTCGAAACGTTCCGCCGCCGCCGCCACGTTAGGCCCGCTTGTTGCGCGTCATTTGGTAAACGGCAAAGGCGCCGGCGGCGGCTAGGCCAACATATAAAAGTGTATTGTCTTTCGACTCCGTGGCCGCAAGCCCGGCCGGTTGCGGTTGCGTTGACACACCAGGCGGCGGCGTATAACCGGGGCTGTAAGGTTGCGCCGGCGTGGGCGCCTTGGGCGTGGTTGTGTTTAACACGCCGGAAAGGATAGATCCGCCCGGCACGGGTACGCCATAGGCGCCGCCAATTATGGTTCCGGCCACGTTCAAAACCGGCACGGCCACGCTTTGAAACGTGGGACTATACACGGGATTTAAATTCCAACTGCTAACGTTGGTTAGATCGCTCCACCAATCGCCCATTCCAGACGGCCGCGCCGCCGTCATGCCGTAGGCGCCAACGCCGCCGCCGGCCCGCATGGATCCGCCGCGTATTCCGGAAACTCTATTCATTTTTTCCCCCTTGGCCCGTTTGCCGCCCAATGTAGAACGCAAGGCCAACCACGGCCAAGGCTCCCAAGATTACGTGAAACTTGTACTTGTCCCATGCAATAGCAATTGCGCGTTGCGTTAGATAATCCGCCGTTTGCGGATTGTCTAAAATCGCATTTAAAGTTTTGTCAACAAACGCGGCGCCGGCCGGGCTTGTCACTACCGGATACAATAGCGCGTCCAACGTCAACGGTTGCGCTTGCACGCTAGGTTGTGAAGAAATGCCCGGCGCGTTTGCGGCCGCGCCTATCGCTTGCGAAATCTGGGCAAACATAGAATTAAAGTCAATTCCCGCGCCCATGCCGGCCCGGCCCATGCCATAGGCCCCGCCGGCGGATCCACGCATTGAAGAATTTCGCAACCCGTCACGCTTGTACACGTTGGCCCCGTTGCTTGCGCCGGCTTGCAAAGTAGAACGCGGCGCCGGCCGCTAGTGCAACCCACAAAAGCGGGTTTTGTGCTTTGTCTTTTAACCACGCTTTCACGGCCGCAATTTGCGGCGTATCTAAGCCCGCTTGTATCGCCGCCAAAACTTGCGCCGTTGTATTGCCAACGGCTTTAATTGCCGCGTTTGTGTCCCCGAATATTGCGCGGGGGTTGTCGTCAAAGTGCCACGGTTCGCCGGCCACCCGTTGAAACATTCCGGCCACGCGTGCGGCGTCAACCAACGCCGTTTCACTAAAGCCCGGATACAACGCCGCCATTCCGTACAAGTCCACGTCAACCGCGCGGCCGGCCTGGTGTGGGCTTGCGTCCAACGCGGCCGCCGTGCCCGTGGTTTGCAACGCGCTTTGATCCGCCGGCGTGCGAAAAATTGCGCGGGTATAATTGCCGCTATTTGGCGGCGCTATTAAAATTTCCCAACCGTACATTTGCCGCACGCGTTCCCGCCACGCGGACCATTTTGGCGCCACGTCCGCCGCCAACAATCTATTTTCCGGTAACGCTTCAACCAGGGCGCCGGCGGCGTTGCGATAGAAAGCCGGCACAACAACCAAAGCAATTTCAGGCATTGGCCGCCGCCGCGTCCACGTCCACCACCACGCGCAACCCGCCGCCCGTGCCGGCCGTTCCAAAAGGCATTTCAACGCCAAGCCGGTTTTGACCGTACCCCAACGGTAACGGCGTGCTTTCGCACGGTACCCATTTGGCGGACCTTTCGCCCTTGTTTAAATCTACTTCCGCCCAAACGTGCGCGGGGTATTCAACGGCAAGATCCGGCGCCGTGCTTGCAAAGAGAAAAACAAGGCGGACCGGAAAACCGATTGCCCGCGCCAACGCGCAAAACAAAACGGCTTTGTTGTTACAGTCACCGGCGCCAAGGCGGATCGTTTCGGCCGGGTTTCTAAAAAAATCTTCGTTGAAAACGTCATTTGTATATCTAATGTTTCTTGTTACGTACCGGCACAAAGCGGCCGCTTCGTTTGCAGGAAAGCCCGGCCGCAACGGCCGCACAATTCCAATGGCCGTATTTGCAATGTTTGGATCCCGGCTTGCCGTGACAATAATTTGCGCCATGCGCCCGGCGGCACTTTCAAAATTCCGCCATTGCGTCACGGCCGGCACGGTCTAAGCCTTTCTTAAAAGATCTACTAACCCCGCAACCCAATTTTTTTTGGGTTCCGTGTCATACAGTTGTGGCAATTGCTTGCCGACAAAATCCAAAACGGCCGGCTCCGGATAAGACCGCACGGCCATTTTTAAATTGGCCCACGCGGGCCCGCTTGCCGGATCATCCCAACGGCCGGCAACCCATTGCACCGTGTTGGTAATATGCCCCGCCGGCGGCACGCTCAATTGTTCGGTTTGGTCCGCCGCTAGTTTCGCGCCAAGCTCTGCCAACATGGTTTGCAATTCCGGTTCCGTTGGCGCCGCTTGCGCGGCCGCTACGGCCACGCCCGCCGGCGCCTTTAGCGGCGCCGCCCCCGGCGCGTTTAAGGGTGCCCCGGCCGGCGCCGCTTCCGCCGGCGCCGTTAGGCGTCCAAGCAAGTACGGCAAAGCCGCCGTGGCAATTTGCGTTAGTGCTTGCGACAACGCGCCCACGTTTGGATTGCCGGCCGGCGCTTCTTTCAAAGCACGCTCAAAAGGCGATCCCCCCGGCAACGTTGCCATTTCGGTTTGAAAAGTTTTGATCGCATCGACCGCGCCGCGTATCACGTCCGCCGGGTTGGTGGGCATGAAGGCATTGGCCGCCGTTGGGACCGGCGTTAAATCTTTCGACAACGCCAAAAGCTCCCGCAACATTGCCACGTTGCCGCCGCCCTGGCCGCCGCCGCCGGCGCCGTTGGTTGCTAGGTTGTTAACTTGGTTTGTAAGATTTGTGATTGCGCTTTGTAAATCGTCCAACTTTTTTTCCGCTACCATTTCGCGCCGGATTTCTTCTTTAGCTTTTTCAAAAATTTGTTCCGGGGACAACGCGGCAAGATCCGCGCCGCCGGCGCCGCCGCCAAAACTTTGCATTGCTCTTTCACGCCCCGCTTGCAATTCCATTTCCACCGGATCAATTTCAAATTCCGGCCGGATCGGATATTTGCCGGGGTGCAAAACTTTTCTTAATGGCGGTTTGCCGGTGGGGATCATCTTTGAACGGTCAAGTTGTACTAGCTCATAATCCCCGCCGCCGAATTGAACGGCCAATTGATCCGTGCGTATATCTTCCGTGTTGCCCACGCACGCTTTTTTTCCGGACGGGTAACAACGCCACACTTCAAAAAGACTGTCACCGGCTTGCCGGTGAAGCTCTGTATAGAAACGCGTTGTTGCCGCCGTTTCAAGTTTTGAAGCGTTGCGGCCGATACGTTCCGCACGCTTGCTTTGAATTGTTGGCCCGCTTCCCTTGCCGCCCATAAATCCCCCCGCCGCCGTGGCGCCCGTGTCCTATGAAAAGAGTTTGAAGCCCCGCCGGCGCCACGTCACGTCAAACCGACACAAAACAAAAAATTTTTTTGTTACAGGCGCCCCGGCCGGGCCCGCGCGTGCGGCCCCGGCGGCGGCCGGCGGCGGCGGCGTGCGGCGCCCGTGCCCACGGCCGCGCGGGCCCGCGCGTGCGGCCCTGTATATATGGGCACGCACGCGCGGCAGCTTTTTCGACGTTTTTTTCGGAAACTTTATTTTTTTTTTGGCCTTAACATTTTTTTCTTTAATTGCCTACCATTAAAAAAATCTAAACACTGTAACCGTACATTTTCAAAAGCGCCGCCGCTTTTTCTCCGGCTTCACCACCAGCCGCCACGGCCGCTTTCAGTTTTTTAATTTCTTCCTTTTGTTCTTTGATTCCGAAATTCGCCGGGTGTAAGACGTGGGCGGGCGCCGCCCTGGTGCCGGGCCCGGCGGCCGGCGATTCGTCAACGCGTTTTGTTAGCGCCGACAATTCCAAGGCAAGATTTTTAATTTGTTCGGCCAACTCTTTTAATGTAACTTCCGCGGCGCCGGGCCCGGCGGCCGGCGATTCGTCAACGCGTTTTGTTAGCGCCGACAATTCCAAGGCAAGATCTTTAATTTGTTCGGCCAACTCTTTTAATGTAACTTCCGCCATTTTTTCCCCCTTGGTTTATTACGCCAGAAATTCCGGCGTGAATATTGTTTTAAGTGTCGCGTACGTTGCTTGATCGCTTGCCATGTTGGCGGCCGTGTTTGGATCGTACGTGTTGAATTTAAAGGCGCCGTTGTAATTCCACATTAGACTATGAAACGCGTCCGTGGCCGCTTGGTTTTTCAACTGCAAAACCCGGCCGCGCCCGGTTGTATCAACAATTTCCTCCGTTGCGCTTGTGGCCGTGACGTAAGAAGGCACCACGCCAAAACCATACTTGGCAAGAATAGCGTGCGCCCAATCCGCCATGTTTTTTAATTCTTCTTTGGGCGTGGCCGCCGGCGCCGGTCCGCCCGTGGCGCCCGCGCTTGCCCGGCTGTGCAGTACCCACAACGCAAGCCCACCAAGCCCCGCAAACAACCAAAGCTTATTTTTCTTTTCCGTCATATATCCCCCATTGTTTCCCCCGGCCGGCTCCGGCGGCTTGCCGGTTGCTCCCGTTGGCTTGTTCTGACCTGTTAAAGTGCCCTTGGGTCCATACGTCCCCCCCCATACGTTAAATCTTAAAAAAACCGGGCTCAAAAGCCCACACATCATTTTAGGTTAAAAGCCCGCAAGCTTGCCGTGCTTTCCAAGCCAAGATCCGCCAATACGCGTTCTTTTCTAAGTAAAACGCCGACAATAAATTGCTCCAAAGGATCCGCTTCAACAAAGAAACGGACAATTGAAACCGGCAATTTTTGAAGGTATCGCCAGGAGCGTTTCAAAGTTTGGTCAAACCCGGCCGGCGTCCACCCAAGGTCAACATAAAAAACCCGTGAAATGCTTTGAAGGTTCACGGCCGTATCCAAGGCGCCGGCGCTTGCAAAGATAACGTGGGCGTTTTGAGATCCCCGGACCGCTTCTAATACTTCAAGCCGGGCGCCGGGCGTGTCCCCGCCTAGGATCAAACCGGACCCCGGAAACATCCCGTGTAAGGTTTGCACCGTGTCCCGAAACTCACTGAAAACTAAAATTTTGTAACCTAGTGCAAGCTCTGTTTTTAGTTTGGCCGCCACGCCGGCAACCTTGGCCCGCGACAAAAGCCGGCGCAACGTTGTGAAGCGTGCAAGCGGCGGCACGGCCCGGCCGCGCGTGCTTTGATACCACGCGGAAAAATCGCCGGCGGCGGCCGTGTACTCTGTCCCAAGGTTGCCCGGATCCACGGGCACGGCCCAATTGGTGAACGTTACGGGCGGCATGCTCATGCCAAAATCTGCAAAGCGGCGGCGTATCGTGAACGGATCCAAAAGCCGGCGCAATTCCGGCAAGTTGGCCGCGCCTGAATAATCCACCGGGCCCCGGATCCCGCCAAGTTGCGGATTGGTGAAACGCGCTTTCAGGCCCCACGCTTGCGCCGGCGTGTACGCGCCAAGCAAAATAATTTGGCCGACAAGATCCACGGGCCCGTTTACAACCGGCGTACCGGTAAGGCCCCAAATCCGGCGCACGGCCCCACCAGGCGCCGGCGCTTGCGTTAGCTTGTAGGCGTTTTGCCACGTTGCCGTTTCCATGTTTCGCGCTTCGTGGATTTCGTCAAAAATTAGGACGTGCGCCGCGCGTGCCGCTTCCAAAATTGCCGGCTTGTCCATTTGTTCCCAATTGGTAACGGTGACACGGCCGCCGGTCAACCACGTACGCGGCGCCCATGCCCTTAATTCTTCTTGCCATTGCAACAAAGCATTGCGGACCGTCACAACAAGCCAAGGCCCCGCCGGCGCCACGTCTTGCGCCGCACGCAACGCAACCGGCGTTTTGCCGCTTCCGGGCTCATAGGCTAAAAGCTGAAAGCGTGACGCCGCAAGCCGGCGCCGGTCCGCGTCCTGCAATGGGTACAAGTTAGGCAATGGGCGCCCTGGTCCGGCCGTGCGTTTTCATAAACTCAATATATAAAGCTTCGTCTTTTTCTTTTTCGGCCGGCGTCAAATCCCAAGGCCCGGCAATAACGTGCCCACAATCCAAACACTTTTCAATTGGGCGGATCCCCGGCCGGCCGCCCTGCAATTCGACACGGTGCCCGGCCGGATCCCGGCGCCCGTGCTTACACTCCACCGGCGCCGGCAACTCCGGCAAATAATCGGTTACATATTTTTTTAAAGCTTCAAGCGGGTACGGCGCCATTTTTGCAAGATTGCCAAAACGTTCACCGTCCAAGAAAGCTTTAAAAACTTTTTCAATCACTTCAATTTTGAATTGTTCGCCAAAGGCGTTTTTTATTTCTTGCGTAATTGCGTGCGCCAAGTCTTGCGTGCGGTACGTCCAAATAAAAGGCCGCTTGGTTACGGCCCGGTACGCGTCTTTATAAGCTGTCCACCCGGCCGGCGCTTGGCCTTTGTCTAAGATCGTACCGGCAAAATTTGTTGTTGAGGTTTCCGTGTCGGATTGTGAAACGTCCGCCGCCTTGGCGCCTTCCAGCTTCAATTGATAGTTTTCTAAAGATAGCTTAATAAGGGGTAGGGTTGGTGGACCATACGTGGTGGGGTTGGTGGACCCTACGTGGTGGGGTTGGTGGACCCTAGGTAAAGCCGGCGCCGGGCCCTCAATTTTGGACCCCGCCGGCCGTTTTTGGACCCCCCCGGCGCCCGCTTGGGGCGTTCCGGGCCCCGGCGCCGGCTCCCGCCGCCCAAAGGCGCCCACGGCCCCCACAGGCCCAGAAACGCCCGCGTGGCGGCCGCGCCCGGCACGCCCGGCCGGGCCCGGATCCGCCGCCGGCGCCCACGCTTTGCCGGCGTTGCCTTGCGCCGCGCGTGCGGCTTGCCGGGTTGCCGGATCCTCAATAAAGGCCCAATCCGGCATTGTCAAAAAGTAAGTGTTATTTTTGCCGGCCCGCGTGCGCACGCTCAAAAAGCCCGATTGGGATAATTCCACCAAATACAAAGAAACGGTTTTTTGGCTGTTAGCGGAAAGGCCCATGCGCCGGGCAATGGTAGCTTTGCGGACAAAAACTTTTTTTCCGAAACTGTTAAGCACGCCCCACAACAACCGGGCAAGCGGCGTTAGGGTGCTATCTTCCAACATTGCCACGTACAACCGGCCGTGCGCCGGCTCTTGTAATCGCTTGTCCCATTCTATTTTTGGCCCCACGTTCCCCGCCCAATTGAAAAAGTTGGACCGGCCGCGCTGTTACGCTCCCGCGTATTTTTCAGCGCGGCCGGGGTGAAACTTTGTCAATGTCACCACAAGGCCGGTTCATCACGCCGGACTAATGCCTTACACCGCCGCGCGGCCGGGTTTGATAAACAAGTGCAATTGATCCCCGGATACAAGGCGCTTAAAACACGGCCGGCAAGCTGTTTCACCGGCCGCAAAATCCACGCGTACTTTTTCACCGTACAACGTGGCTTTTTCTTTCACCGTTTGCGGAAACTTTGTTCGGTGCCCGCAAGCCCGGCAACGTCCCCAACCCGCCGGCGTTGTCATAATTCACCGGCGGCAACACTGGCCGCAATTTGGTTTGCCGTTTCTATAAAGAGCCGGGCGGCTTGTTTCTTGTCCGCCGCCGCTAGTACCAACGCGCAATTGCCGGCGCCGCCCGGCACGCGCACAACAACGCCCACAATATCCGCGCCCAATTTCCGGGCAAGGTCCGCCGCCGTGTCCGCTATTACTTCCGCTTGCGTGCCGCCCACGGCCCGCGCTGTCACAGGCCGCCCCCGTCACCGGATCCGCCGCCCGGCGGATCCGCCGGCTTTGCGGCCGACCAGGTCCGCAATAATTCGTTCACCTGGTCCGCCGTAATATCCGGCAAGGCTAGTTGAAACAAATTTGCGCCAAGGTATTTTCCGGCCACGGCTTCCGCACGCGGTAAGGTGGAAATTAAGGTTACAAGCTCCCCGTACATTGCCCAAAACGCCGGATCCGCCAAAAGCTTTTCAAACCGGGCCAAGGTTGCTTGTAAAGGGATCCCGGCCCGGCGCTTTTCCGCCAAAGATCGCGCTTGTAACGCCGCCCGTTGCAAAACCCCGGATTGCGCGGCCGCGCCAAAAATTGAGGCCAGAAAAACAAGATCCGCGCACGCCGGCACAATCGGCAAGGCCCCGGCCAAAGGAAGCCCGTTCCCGTTATTGTTGCCCATTGTCGGCCCCCTTTCGCGCGGCCGCGCGTGCGCGTACCGTCCGCTTATCCGGCGGGCTAAAGTACACGTCAACGGCGCGTTCCCCGCATTTCTCACAAGGCCGGAATTTTAATTGGCCGGCAAATATTTGCGCCTCTAAAACCGGGCTTTGCCAAACGTGGCCGCAATTGCGGTTAAAATATAAAGCTACTGCCACGTTAAACCCCCTTCTTGTCAGTGTCCGGCGCCGTGTCCACGCCGGCCGCTATCATCGCTCCAACAAAAACGCCGTAAAACACGGCCAACAAAACCGCAACTTGCAACAATCCGCCCATTTCTTCCGCGCTAAACATAGCGCCCCCGCAAAAAGAAAAGCCGGGCATTAAATGGGATAGGCCCCAAATAACGCCCGGCTTTATTCTGCGATCCGCGCGGGAGCGCATGATTGCAGAAGCTTGGCACGGTGCCCCGGCCGCCCATTGCCGGGGTTTATTTATGGATCCGCCGGGCTCCCGCCCAACGTGATACAAATATAGCAAGGCGGCCGGGAAACGTCAAACGGGCGTTTCGGGTTTTTACTTTCGCTTTTTAACCTTTGTCCAAGTCTTTTTGCCGGTGCCGGCCTTGGTCTTTTTCCATCCCTTGCGCACGGTGCCTACCTTGACGCCCTTTTTCTTTTTCATGTTTCCCCCCGTTAGCTTGCTTTTAAAGCCAAGTAAAAGTTAGCCAAGGCGTTTATTTGGCTTGCCCCGCCTTGGTTGACAAATTCCGCGCCTAGCAAGTCCCCGGCCGTCAACGCCACGCCCAACCCGGCCAACGTGTAGATGCCGTAATTGTTGCCGCCTAGGTTGTTAAAAATGCCGCCGGCAGTAACGTTGAAATTAATTGTTCCCCGCAACGTGCGCGTGCTGTATTGCGCCGTGTATAAATCGAAACGGCACGTGCTAGGATTATTAAATAGCGCCCCGCCCGTGGCCGCGTGCGCAACAATTAGAATTGCGTCCGTAACAGTTTGCGCCGCCAAGATTGCGTAGGGATCAATAGACCCGTTATTGATTCCCGGATTGCCGGCCGTGGTTGTCGCAAAAGGGTTTGCAAGCGGGATTGCATTATTGCCGCTTGCTTTGCCCATTGGCCCAATTGTGTTACTGGCCAACCCGTTGCCCACAAATTGATAAATTGAAGCCCCGGCGCCGGCGGCCGCCGCCGCCCATTTCAGGCCCAACGCTTGCGCGTTGTCGGCTGTTAAAACGAAACCGTTAGCGCCAACGGGCACGCGTGCCGCCACGGCCGCAAAGCCTTGTAAATCTCCTTTTGTTGTTACATTGACGCCGGCGCCTGGTGGGTATCCAAAGCCCATTTTAAGCCTGCCTGTATCTAACTTGCACGCTTCCGGGCGTGCCTACCGCAAGGCCGGCCAGAACGTTGATATTAACGCCGGTCCCCGCTATGGATTGAAAAAGGTATTGGTCCCCGGATCCGCAAATTTCATTTCCGCTTAGCACGCCGAAACCTTTAACGGATATTTGGGCGCCGGCGTCCTGCTGAAAGAAAACGTCACTTGGGTTTGTTAGGGCGAAAATATAGCTAGTTACCCAAACACTTTTTCCGGCCGCGGCGCCGGCCACGGTTGTACTACCGTTAGCCGTCAAAGATACGGTAGTAAATAATTCGACCGCCGTGCCCCAAGGCGCCGGCGCAACGCCGCCTGGCGTAACGGGCATAGGATTGGTCGTTGAAACTTCAACGCCATTTATAAGCGGCGTTACGCCAACGCCGGGCACGCCCGCATAACCGCCCATTATGCCCCCGCCAAAAGCAAATTAAAGTCTGTGATTGTTAAATTTCCCGCCGTGTTGTTAGCGACAACGAAACCAATAAACGCCGCTTTGTTCCAAATCGGATTTAGGCGCATACTTTTCGGGGCGCCCGGCAACACTTGAATGACCGCGTAATTGCCCGGCAAAATTCCGTCATCCCATGCCAAGTTGACGTAATGTTGGCCGGCCGGGAAATTTTCGCCGGTGATCCCATTCATAATTTCCCAACGCGGCGTGCCCGGTATTGCTTGGCCGTCACTATCCAAAATAAAGGCTTGCAATTGCACGTCACCGCCAACGGCAAGGCTAAACCCAAACGTTAAGGCGGCCCGGCCGTATCCGCCGGCCCACCACGGAAAAGGCGCCAAATCTAAATTGCCCGCCGCCGCTATCACGGCGCCGGCTTGCCCAAATTCGGCTGTTTTCATTTGCCGGTACGGTTTCCCGGCGATCATTTGCCCGGCCGGCCAACTCATGCCCGCCCCCCTAGGATAGCCATATAGACCCCACCGCCATGTTGCCGCCGATATTGTCGGAAGCGCGGAAAAGCAAATATAGGTTTGCGCCCGCATTGATCCGCACGGGCCCCGGCGTAACAAAGTTAGGCATATTTTGATTTCGCAACGCCGGCGCCGCCGCCCATGATTGAACCAATACCGCATTTTGCAAGTCCGCCGGCCCGGTGCCGGCGCCAAAGAGGCCGGCGGCTTTGTC
>Ga0163151_10006063_pt1 | contig 14969 bp, 19 predicted proteins | sample OliLakLV19MP5IB2_FD_145596 | JGI IMG/M metagenome (GOLD analysis project Ga0163151, IMG submission 145596) | Freshwater microbial mat bacterial communities from Lake Vanda, McMurdo Dry Valleys, Antarctica - Oligotrophic Lake LV.19.MP5.IB-2 | ecosystem: Environmental > Aquatic > Freshwater >...
CTCGCCATGCAAAAGAGAATCGACGAAATCAAATACGGCCAGGACTTCCTCTGCGAATTCCTCCAACCGGCCAACCGCCTCTTCACCGTCGAGATGATCGACAACATGCGTAAGCCACGCGTTCTACCGCCGCAATAGGAGAAAATCATGTCCACCACCTTCACCGTCGGCAAGCTGCGCTTCGTCCGCCACGCCACCCGCTACCCCAGCCCCATGTGGTACTTCGCCCTCGACCTCGGCCAGCCTACGGGATTGCCGAGAGCCTATTCGACTATCGGCCCAGGGAGTGGCTCGGCATCTCTTCCGAAGTACCGGAGCCGCCGCCGCGAAGCGCCGCCGGGCCCGAGGTTCGCAGGTTGCTGCGGGAATTGGCGGCGGAGTTGCGCCACCGGCCGGACTTGCCGCAGGCGCTGCGGACGGCCATTGGAAACGCGCTGGCGGAGTTGCGGTAGAACGGGTCCCTCCCAGCAGATTTGAAAGCGCTATACTTAACCGATTCCCGACACTCTCGGACGAGGAATTGGATGCAACCCAATACTCATGAAGTCACGCTCCTGCTGGAGCGAATGGCCGCGGGCGACCGCGAAGCGGAGAACCGTTTATACGAGATTGTCATGCCCGATCTGCGTCGGCTGGCCCAACACATGATGAACGGCGAGCGGCCCAACCACACGCTGCAGGGGACGGAACTGGTCAACCGGATGTACCTCCGGCTGACGGGATCGGAACTTTCTTTGCGGAACCGCGGACATTTCTTCGCTATTGCGGCGAGGACCATGCGCAGAGAACTCATCGATTACGGACGCGACCGGCCCAAAGTGACGCTTGTTCCAATGGACGGCCTGCCGGAGAAATTGCTGGCCCGGCATGACAGATTCGAAGTCGCGTTGATAATCGACAAACTGTTGGACGAAATGCACGAGACGATGCCGGAGATGTGTTCGATCGTCGAGCTTAAGTTCTTCCTTGGCCTGACCGATGACGAAACGGCGGATGCTCTGGGGCTTTCCCTCAGAACGATGCAGTTGCGCTGGCAAGACGCCAGAATCTGGTTGTTCGAAAAGGCGGAGCCACTAGAATGCAAGGGATCCACCCCGCCGGCGACGAACTGATCGTCACGCTCTTCGCCGCCGCAATGTCGCGCCCGGTAACGGAACGGGAACCGTTTCTGCGGGAGGCCTGCGCCGGAAACGTCGCGCTGCTGGAAGATGTGCGGCGCCGCGTGGAGATGGAAGCCCGCATGGACGGCTTCCTGCTGGATCCCGTTGTTTCGCGGGATCGCATGGATCGTCCGTTTGCCCCCGGCGAAATTGTCGCGGGCAACTTCGAGATCTTGCGGGAAGCGGGCGAAGGCGGCATGGGTATCGTCTACGAATCCCGGCACTTGAAATTGAACAAACGAGTCGCGCTGAAATGTCCGCGGTTCGAATTCCGGCGGCGCCTTTCGCCGGAGGCGCTGCACTCCCTGCAAGTCACGCACCCCAACGTCTGCCGCGTCTATGAAATGCACACGACGCAAACGGACTCGGGCGATGTCGACTTTCTGACGATGGAATATTTGGAGGGACAGACGCTGGCCGCGCGGTTATCGAAAGCGCCATCGCGCTGGCTCGAAACGAAGGAAGGGGCCGAACTCGCGCGCCAGATCTGCGCCGGGCTTCAAGCGATTCACTCCCAAGGGGTGATTCACCGGGATTTGAAATCAAGCAATGTGATGTTGACGGTGGACTACGATGGCCTGCCGCGCGCGGTCATTATGGATTTCGGAATCGCCCAGACGTCGGATGTGTTCCTGAGCGAGGCACGGGGTACGCCGGACTACCTGGCGCCCGAAATATGGAAGGCGCAACCGGCGACGCCGCAATCCGATGTTTATGCACTGGGAGTGCTGCTGTATGAGATGTCATGCGGGCGGCGGCCCTGGAAGACGGATACCGGTTGGAACGATCGGCTGAACACGCGCCCGGCGGCGCCGGACGCGAACGGGCGGTTGCGGCAATTGATTCTGCGCTGCCTGGATCCGGACCCCTCCAAGCGCTGTCAGTCGGCGGGGGAAGTGGAAAGGGGACTTCGTGGCGGGATTACGAAACGGCATTTCCTGGCTGCCGCGGCGGTCGCCGTCGCCGGCTATGGCGGCAAGGAATATTTCCTGCCTGCCTCGCCGGTTCGATTGGCGATTCTGCCGCCGGAGATGGAGGCCGGCGCTCCGGATAGGGCGCTGCTGCACGCCTTTCTGAGCGATATTGAATACCGGCTGAAGACGTTGAAACACGTTCGGCGGCCGATCGCCGTTTTTGGAACGGCCGAGACCGTGTTGGAAGATATGAAAACCGTGGCTTCGGCCGCTCGTTTTGGCGCCACACATGCGCTAGCGATGAAGGTTGGGCGGAGCCTTTCCGGATGGTCGATCACAATGGAGCTTTGGCGGGCCTGGGACTCGCGGATGGTGGAGCACGGGCAGCGGGAAACCGTCGGAAATGACTTGGCTTCCGTACTCTTCGGACTGCAAACGGAAGTGGTGGGGACGATCGCGGGGCGGTTGGCGCTGCGGCCGCAACCGCGCGCCGAATCGCTGCGTCAGGATATTTACGCCGACTATCTGCAAGGGGTATATTTTGCGCGGGTGGACTACCAGAAAGCGACCGCCGCCGTTCCCTATTTCCAGAAAGTGATTGACGCCGCGCCGGACTCGGCGCTGGGCTACGCCGGGATGGCGGAGGCCTTGCTGGGGATGCGGAGCGGCGGGGTGGATCCCGCGCTCGATGGCAGGATAATCGCCGCGCTCGATAAGGCGGAGAAGCTCGATCCGGACCTCGCCCACGTTCGTCTGATGGCCGGGCGAGTGGCCGCGGCCGGCCATTATTATGAGCGGGCGCTGGCCGATGCCGAGCGGGCGGTGGAACTCGATCCGCAGTATGCCGAGGCGCATATCAGCATGGCTTATCTGCTGTTCATGCTGAAGCGCCCGAAGGAAGCGGAAGCGGCATTGGAAAGGGCCTTTGCCGCGCAACCGGGCTACTACAAATCACATCAGGCGGCGGGCCTCTTCCACTTTGAATTCCGTAACTATCAGTTGGCCGAAAAGCACTGGCGCGAAGCTATCCGGTTGGCCCCGGACCTGACGGCCGCTCGCTTAAACCTCGCCATCCTGTATCTGAATTCCGGTCGTACGGCGGAATCGGAGCAGCTTTTACGGGAGAGTCTGAACATCCGAAAGACCAGAGCCGCTTTGGAGATGCAGGGCGACCTGGCGGCGGCGGCTGGGCGGTTTCAAGAAGCGGCGGCGTCCTATGAGGAATCGCTTACGATAGGTCCATCTTCGTATGCGGTGTGGGCCAGCTTGGCGGAAGTGTATAAGAGGGCGGGCCGCGAGGCCGATGCGACGCAAGCGCTGCGGAGCGGGCTGCGCCGAGGTGAGGACCGTCTGGCTGCGAACCCCCGGGGAGAAGAGCCGCTCGCTTGGTGCGCCTATTTTCATGCGGCGATTGGGGAGACGATGTTGGCGCGATTGCGCGCCAAGCAGGCGGAGGATCTGGCCAGCCCCCGCGGTAATGTCCGCAAACGCCTGATCCTGACGTACGGGCTACTGAACGACATCGGCGCGGCGCTTCGTCTACTCGACGGCGCTACGCCGGATCTTGTAAAAGAAATCGCCAATAGCCTGGAGCTGGCTCCGGAGCTGCGGCGCGACCCTAACTTTCAACAAAAACTTCGTTAACGAAAGGTTGTGCAAAATGTCCAAAGAATATGAGATTGAGGTCTCGAATGGCATGAAGGTCTCCGTCGAGTTGGAGAGTGCTACCGGCGCCTTGATGCTTCACATTACGTTTCCAACTAGTGGTAAACGGGTGACGTTCACCCGCAGGCTGACGGGGGATCGCCCTCGCGGATCCGTGGACAGTGGCGGTTTGCGCAAAAAAAGGGAAGACGACCGTCCTCGCGTCGGATCGACCCATGACAGGAAGATGCAAAGCATCACGGACACCGGCGGCAGTGGACTCATGCTGACGTTCGGCGATCCCGAGGATCCGAATATGCCGTAGCGGAGGAAGATCCCGGACCTAACAAATCCGGGCTTTTTTTGCGGACTTTCCCCTTGCTTCGCGCTATTGGTCCAGGAAAGGGAAATAATATGCGCTTAGGAATGAATGTTCACGCATTCGCCGGTGACAACGGTCCACAGATACTCAACCGTTCCGCCAATGAGACTGTCTTCACCGCGATTGGGACCGAGGGTACTTTTTTCAAGCCCGTGGTGCATGCCCGAGTGCTAGCTCCCGTGCCCCGTGACCTCGTAGTTCAGACCGTCGTCGCGGATGGCGAGGCGTTCCACGCTTCCGTCGCCCGGTATGACGACGAACCGGCTTTTCGCGCGGGTACTTATCTATGCGCCATCGTATTGGTGGCGTTCCACGGCGCCGATGAATTCAATGGCTCCGCGCTGGCGTCGGTGCGCCTGGATGAAGATCTGGCAGCCGTTTCCCGGCCAGCTCCGCCCATCGAGTGAGGTTGCTATGACCAACAAGGAAATTGCGACGAAATTCTTCAGTTGCTATCAACGGCACGACCATGCGGGAATGCACAGTTGTCTGGACCCGGCGGTGCAATTCGACGACCTGGCGTTCGAAGGCATTCGCGGCGCGGAGGTCCTCGCCATGTGGCGCTGGTTCTGCGAAAAATCGGACCGCCGGAAAGAGCCGGTGGGCGTGCCGGCATTTGAAATCCTGCGGGCGGAGGGGGACCGCGTCACCGTGAGGTATCGTGTTCAGTACGTCCTGCAGGACTCCCCCGAAGCGAAACGCCGCGAAGTCGATTACGAAATTGACGCCCTCCTTACATTTCGCAACGGAAGGATTGAGAAACATCGGGACGAGAGCACAATTTCGTCGTTCGCGTTTGCGCGAATGGCGGTGGGTTTCCCGGCATGTTTGGCTGCGCTGACGCCTATATTCCGGAAGAAACTGCGAAGCCAATCGATCGAGAAGTTGCACCAATACCAGGCGTCGCAGGCGAAGTAAGTCAGGGACCGGCTCGGTAGCGACGACGGTCGCGGCCCGGTGACGGGCCCCCGGCGTCGTGCGCGCCGACGCCGTACATCTTTAACCCTTAGGAGCAACCCATGTATATACGAACCTTTACGTTTTTGGCCCTCGCCATACCCGCTTGGGCCGAGCATCCGCTGATCGGAAACTGGCGCATGAATCTGGCCAAATCCACCGGCGTTCCAACGCAGATATCCACCTTCGAACGGGACGGTGAGTTCCTGACCAACGTCAACGGATCCAGGACTTACAAGTTCAAGGTGGATGGCAAGGAGTATCCGGTCACCGGCGACGAGTCCGGCCTCACCGCCAGTTGGGCCATGATCGGCCGCGAGACTTACGAACACACCATGAAGAAGGACGGTAAGGTGCAGTACACCGTCCAAACCACTTTCCTCTCCGGCGGGAATCGGCGGATCTGGTCGCAGACACGCGTTCTTGAGAACGGGACGACCGTCATGATAGAAGCCGAGCAGGAGCGGGTCGGCGGAACCATCGACAGGGACTATCCTCTCGCGGGCAAATGGCGGCTTGTTCCCATGGCCCGCTATGAGGCCGATGGGCAGGGAGTTCGCTTCAGGTCCGGTTTATTGAGTTTCAGCGCCGCGTTTGATGGTAAGGACTATCCAGTCATTGGGTCGACGGCGGTGGATGCGGTTTCGCTGCGGGTCGTGGATCGCGAGATGAAGGTGGAGGCCGTATTCAAGAAGTCTGGAGACGTGCGTTCGACTTCCGTGCTGAGAGTTTCACCGGACGGCAAGATTCTGACCTCGCAGACCAAGGGGACGCGAGCCAACGGCGAAGCGTTTGCATCGACCGCGGTCTTTGACCGCGTGCCTTGAGCGGCTCGTATGCGGAAGATCATCCTTTTCACGGCAACGCCGCTATTGCTGCTCGCGCAGACTGCCGCCCAAATGACTGAGCAAGGCCTGGCGCTGCAACGCCAAGGCGATTTCAAATCTTCGCTGCCGCTCTTCCGCAATGCGGCGGCGCTTCACGAGAATAACCCCGGCGCACCGGCGGAAGCGCTGCCGGACTGCTTGAACAACCTGGCAATCGGCTATGTCGGCCTCTCCGATTGGAAGCAGGCTGAGGTCACATTCCTGAGAGCGGCGGCCCTGTTTGACGAGCGGTTTGGCGTCAACGATGTCCGAGTGGCGCCAACGCTCGAAAATCTGGCCCTAATACATATTGAACTGGGCCAGCTGGCGGACGCGGACAGTCTCCTGCAGCGTTCACTCGAGCTTTATAAAAAACATTTGCCGACCGATAGCCGCCATTTTATCATGTACTACCAGTCACGCGGGCGGCTGGAATTGGCCCGCGGCAACTATGTCGAATCCGCGAATTTCCTGGAAAAGGCGCGGGCGTTGGGTAAGAAGAAGTTCGGTCCGAATCATCCCCTGCTCGGCCGGACTCTATCATTGCTGGCTCAGGCGCGGATCGGGCAAGGGAACTACGCGCGGGCGGAAAGCCATTGGCGAGAGGCGATCGCGATTGGCGAAACAAACCACGATCCGATAACTCTGATCATCCGGCTGGAACGCGCGCAATTCCTGATGGAACGCCGGAATTGGGATGCCGCCGTCCAACTGCTGGAAACGGATCGAGAGGAGATAAGTAAACGCTTCGGAGCAACGCACACCACGTATGCGCTGGCGCTATGCGCGTTTGGCCGCGCGCGCACCGGTCAGGGGCGCTGGGAGGAGGCGAAGGCCCTGCTCAGCGAATCGCTGGCGGTGTATCAGGCCAACACCGGTCTATACAGCGATCAGGTGGCCATCGTGAACTACGATCTCGGTTTGCTCCATATGGAGTGGAAGCGCCCGAAGGATGCCCGGCCGTATTTTGAACTGGCCATTGCGGCCGGTGAGAAGGCACTGGGACCAAACCATGCGTCGCTTGCGGACTATCTATTCGCCTACTCGGAGTCTCTGCGCGTCACGGGCAAACGCAAGGAGGCGGCGGTGGCGCGCCGCCGTGGGGAAGCCATCCGGGCGGAAACAGGCGTCCCGGCCGGTTCACCGCACTTTATCGATGTGCGATCACTGACTCGACGAAGATAGTTACGCGTATCGCTTAACGCTTGGTTAGCGCCCGGAGACCGCTGAAGGCGGTCATCGCGCAGACACCACGAGCGTCGGCGACGCGGCAGATCGGTCCACCGTTGTGAGCCAAGAGCAGCACTTTAGCGCCCGCCGGAAAGCTTCCCTCCGGCGGCGCATCCTGGTCTGGACCGATGTAAAAATACGGCTGTTTCCTGACAACCTCGTGGGTGAAATGAGTTGGCGGAGGGTCAAGAAGATTTGCCTTCGGCACGAGCGCCGAATCGGGCAGCACTTCCGCCTTTGGCCTGGTTATACGGTCCATGGTCGATTCAACTCCATTTCCAGCTTCGGCGCGGAGGGGAATCCGCGGGGCCCCCTCCGCGAGTTTGCCGCTACGGAATATTCAAGCTCTCGTCGGGCAGAGTTGCGGGAGCGAAAATGGGAAGGGCGTGAGCGTGCTCGACATGAAGAAACGAGACGTCTCCCGCCATGGCCATTGCCTGCAGATTCGGAAGAGAGTAAGGCTCGGCGGCGCTCATATCGACGACGTAACCGAGATCCTTCAGACTGGCGACGGTCAGCCGGCTGAGTGGATTGTTCGCGGCCCCAATGAACCCGGACATCAACTCGTTCTTGAACAAAGACTCGCGCCAGTGGCTATCCGCCGTGCCGGGTCCCCCGGTATTCTCCACCGGAACCGGCATCGGCCCGGTCCCCCGAAGAACGCCGAACTCTTTCTTCGTGTTTGCTCCCTTAAAAGTGGGATTGGAGGAGCCTGCGCCGGCCAGCATGCCTTTGAGATCCCATATGGTTCCGATCCCGATGACATGACCCATCTCGTGCGTGATGACATCAAGCAGAGTACCGTTGGCTTGCATCTGGGCCAGGTCGGCGGTATCGAAGGACATGAGTCCCCGGGCCGGCAGGAACGCATTGACTCCGGCGCTGGCGGGCCGCAGGTGGGTGGGACCGGCCTGACCCAGGATTCCACCGGGTCCGTCGATGGCGACGCCTTGCGCCATGATCAGCAAATCGTCAATTACTTGACCGTTGACAACGACGCTGGGCACGTCCCCGACGATCACCTTGGACCAGCGGTCCGCCGCTTTCTTAAATGCGCTCTTCTGGGCCGTTGTCAACCCTCCGAGAAATCGCACTTCAATTTTATAGGCGGACTGAATTGCCGCCGCCGTTGCGGATGCCTTAACGCTGGCGTGGGCGATGTAGGACTCGACCTTCGCCGCCGGTTTCATCTTCTTGGCCATAATGGGTCTTTTCTCCTGTCAGGAATTGCGGGTCCGGCCGCTATTGGGACTTGGTAAACCCAGTCCCGGACCGCCCCGTGCTACCGATGTTAGCGAAAACCGGGCGAGAAAGGGGCCACGCCTTCGCGGAGGTTTAATCGATCATCGCCTGATACACCATCGTTCGCGTTTGGCGCCAGATCTCCCCGTTCAATCCGCGGGGAGCCTGGACCATCAGCACAGCCACAAGTTTCTCTTTTGGATCGACCCAAAAGTAGGTACCGGTAATACCGACCCAGGAGAAGTCGCCGATGGAACCCGGCATGGGATTGCGGCCGGCATCGGTTCTCACGGCGAAGCCGAGGCCGAAGCTGGTGCCCATTTCGGGGACCGGCCCGATCGATGCGAGGGATAAGGCTACGGGAGTGTGGCGCTGGGCCGATGGCGGGAGTTGGTCGGATGTCATCAGCGCCACCGTCTTCGGAGCAAGGATACGCACGCCGTCGAGTTCTCCTCCATTGAGCAGCATCAGGGCGAAGCGGGCGTAATCTCCGGCGGTCGAAAACAGGCCGCTGCCGCCGAAGAGTATGGCGGGTTTTTGCGATGGATCGGGGTCGTTAGACGGAGCGTCGGGCTTTGTGAGACGTGCGATGTCCATCGGCTTCACCCAGAAATCCGTGTCGTCCATTTTCAACGGACCGGTGATGCGATTTTGGATAAAGCGGTCGAGTTCCATCCCGGATGCCACCTCCACCACGCGGCCGAGAACATCCGTTGAGAGGCTATATTCCCAGACCTCACCCGGCTGGTGGAGCAGCGGCATGGCGGCGACGGCCTTCACCATTCCGTCGAGAGATCCGGCGCTGAAAATGTTCGATTTACGATACATCAGATCGACCGGCGAGCTTCCAAAGAAGCCATAGGTCAGACCGGAAGTGTGGCGCATCAGGTCATGCACGGTCATGGGACGTTTCGGCGCGGCGCCATCAATTCCGACTTTGACGTCTTTGAACTCCGGAAGATATTGGGCGACGGGCGCGCCAATGTCGAGCTTGTTTTCCTCGGCCAGGATCATGGCGGCGACGGAGGTAATGGGCTTCGTCAGGGACGCGATGCGGAAGATGGAGTCCTTTTTCATGGGCGTTCGCGAGGCACGATCCTGAAAACCGATGGCGTCATGAGTGACTATTTTTCCGTTGCGCAGAATCAGCAGAACAGCGCCGGGGACTTTCCCTTTTTCAACATTGGCCATGATGGCTTGTCTTGTCAGGTCCAGGCGTTTGGAAGAGAAGCCAAGGTCTTCCGGACGCTGAGCGAAGGCTACGGCACATACGATGACGCCGGCCAGCAGTTTCTGTGAAGAGCGGGGCATAGAGTTTAGTGCGAACGAATGGTGTTCGGGTCCTTTTCAAAACGGTAATCAAAGTGGCAGCCCTGGCAGGCGTCGAAGAGGTGGCCGCCGCGCTCGAATAGGGCCGTCACGTCGCGGGCTTTGGCGGCCTGATGAACCGACGCGCCAGCCTCGCGCAGGGCGCGGGCGCGCTCCATCCATGGGCCGGTGTTCTTGGCGCGGCCTTCCATCATCAGCAGATTGCCGGCCTCGGTAAGCACGGTCGCGCTTTGTTCGACGGCAAGCCATTGCTCATCGGTGCGGGGCTGAATCTCTTCGACGTTGCCAACGGTGTAAATTGTGCCGACGGAATCCCACACGACTTCGGCGTTTGGGATGACCATGTGGTGCATGACTTCCTCCAGCGTCGAGACCGCCTTGATTGGCGGGCCAGGCTTGCATGCCGCTATCGATAGCGCCAGAGTCGCGAAAAGTTTTTTCTTTTGCATCATGCGACCGGAATTGTACCAGAGCCTCTGCTAGACTGTTCGGTTCCGGTATGGACTTACTTCCTTTTTTCCAGTGGCTCGAAGGGACGGCGGGGAGCATCGCGATCCGCGAGTCGACGCTGCTGTACCCGTTCATTGAGACGACGCATGTGCTGATGCTGTGCCTTTTCCTGGGGATGATCGCGCTGCTGGACTTGCGATTGCTGGGCGTGGGGCTGCGCGGGGCGCCGGTATCGGAGGTGGCCGGACGGCTGTTGCCGTGGGCGTTGGCGGGCTTCGTCTTTATGGCGATAAGCGGCCTGCTGCTGTTTTATTCGGGGCCGGTGCGCGCGTCGGCGAATATTTTCTTCCGGATCAAAATGGCGATGATCGCGCTGACAGGGATCAACGCGCTGCTGTTTCATTTCACGATCTACCGGCGCGTGGCGGATTGGGATTGCGATCCGACGCCGCCGATGCGGGCGCGGCTGGCGGGATTCTGCTCCCTGGTGCTGTGGAGCGGTGTGGTGATTTGCGGACGGATGCAGGCGTACAACTGGTTTGAGACGGCCAGGGTTTGACGGCGATGGACCTGTTACCGCTCTTCCAATGGTTTGAGGCGACGGCGATCGGGACGTTGGTCCGCGAATCGCTGTGGATGTTTCCGGTGATCCAGTGCGTTCACTTGTTGGCGCTCGCGATGCTGGGCGGCGCGGTACTGGTGGTTGACTTGCGATTGCTGGGGCTTGGGTTGCGGGGACAGCGCGTCCCGGAGTTGGCGCGAATGGTGCATCCGTTCCTGGTTGGATCGCTGGCGGCGATGGTCGCGACGGGCATTCCGATGTTCCTTTCGGAGGCATTGAAGTGCTACTACAGTCCGCCGTTCTGGTACAAGATGGGGCTGTTGTTGGCGGCGGTGATCTTTGCGTTCACCGTTAGGCGAAGGGTGCTGGCCGGTAGCAGCGAACCGCCGGTGTGCCGGTTGACAGCCGTGGCGTCGTTGGCGCTGTGGTTCGGTGTCGGATTCTCGGGGCGGTGGATCGCGTTCTACTAGTCGCGGCGGAGCGTGTTATTGTAATGGGGCGAAGTCGAGTGCAAATGCGACCTATTTTCCTGCTGTTGCTAGTGGATACGTTGTTCGGGCAGACGCCGCGACTGCCGAATGGAAAGCCCGATTTCAGTGGGGTTTGGCAGGCGGTGAGTTCCGCGCATTTCGATGTGGAGCGGCACATGGCGCGCCATTCCATGATGCTGCGCGATGGGCCGCATGGGCCGCTGCCGGCGGTGCCGGTACTGGCGTTAGGCGCCGTTGGATCGGTCCCGGGCGGGATGGGCGTGGTGGACGGCGGGACGATTCCTTATAAACCGGAAGCGGCGAAGTTGCGGGATGAGAACCGGCGGAACTGGGTGGAACGCGATCCGGAGATTAAGTGCTATCTCCCTGGCGTGCCGCGCGCAACTTACATGCCGTTTCCATTCCAGATTATTCAGAATCAGAATCGGTTCTTCATCGCCTATGAGTTCGCCGGCGCGGTAAGAGATATTTATTTCAAAGATCCGGGGCCGGCCGAGACGGATTCGTGGATGGGCCAATCGGCGGGCCGCTGGGAGGGAGACACTTTGATTGTCGAGGTCTCCGGCTTCAACGATCAGACCTGGTTCGACCGTTCGGGAACGCACCACAGCAACCAGTTACGCGTGGTCGAGCGGTACACCTACATGACGCCGAATCACATACAGTATGAGGCGGCGATTACGGACCCGGAAGTATTCACACGGCCCTGGAAGATCTCTCTGCCGCTCTACCGGCGGATGGAAAAGGACGCGCGGCTGATGGATTTCAAATGCGTCGAGTTCGTGGAGGAACTGATGTTCGGCGAACATCGGCGCAAACCCTTGAAGAGGTGAGTATGCGTATTCGAGTGACGGCAATTCTCTTATTAGCGGCGGCTTCGCAGGCCGCGGAAATTCCGCGAACGCCGGACGGGCGGCCGGATCTGTCGGGGACTTACGACATCGCCACGCTGACGCCGTTGGCGCGCCCGGCGAATCTTGGGGACCGGCAGTCGCTGACGGATGAGGAGGCGCAGGCTATCGCGCGGAAGGCGGCTGCGGTGATGGCCGCGACGAGTAAGGCGAGCGATCCGAATCGCAAGGCGCCGCCGGAGGGTGGCGATGGGTCCGAGGGCGCGGCGGGCAATGTTGGGGGATACAACACGGTGTGGGTCGACATCGGCTCGGGTGCGTTCAAGATCGACGGGAAGTGGCGAACGTCGATCATTATCGATCCGGCGAACGGCCGGATGCCGGAGTTGACGACGGATGCTAAAAAGCGAGGGGCGGAACGGGCGAAATTGGCCCGCCCTAATCGCGGCGATGCGTTTTGGGTGACCGAGGGGATTTCGCCGGGCCCGTATGACGATCCGGAGCTAAGGCCGGCGGCTGAAAGGTGTTTGTTGTCGTTCGGGTCCGGCGGCGGGCCGCCGATGCTGCCGGTGATGTACAACAACCTCAAGCAGATCGTGCAGACGAAGGACACAGTAATAATCCTGAATGAAATGGTTCACGATGCGCGTGTGATCCGGATCAATGGCGAGCATGAGCCGCCGGATGTCCGGAGGTGGCTGGGCGATTCTATCGGGCGTTGGGAGGGAGACACGCTGGTGGTCGACACGAAGAATTTCAATGACACGCCGGCGTTGGGCAACGCAACTCGAAACCTGCACGTTGTCGAGCGGTTCAAGCGAATTGACGATAAGTCGTTGCTCTACCAGTTCACGGTGGAGGATGCTTCGGTTTGGACAAAGCCGTGGAGTGGAGAAATCCTGTGGCCGGCGACCGATCAGCGAATTTTCGAGTACGCGTGCCATGAGGGGAATTATTCGTTCACCGGCATTCTGCGCGGCGCGCGGTTACTGGAAGCCGAAGCGGAGAAGAAGAAGGCGGGCAAATAAAGTGAAAATTTGGGTGTTAATCGGCGCGATTTTCGGAGTTGCCTTGGTTCTGGTCCACGTGCGGAGCGCGTATGCGCATCACGCGTTTGGCGCGGAATTCGATCCGAACCGGCCGGTGCTTTTGAAAGGGCCGGTGACGCGCGTGGAGTGGATCAATCCGCACACGTGGATCCATCTGGAGACCACGAAAGCCGATGGCAAGAAAGAAGTGTGGATGGTGGAAGGCGGGACGCCAAATAGCCTGCTGCGGCGCGGTTTGAAGCGGGATACGATTCAACCGGGGCAGGCGATTATCGTGGACGGGTATCAGGCGAAAGACCGTTCGAACCGGGCTAATGGACGGGACGTCACGCTGGCCGATGGACGGAAGTTTTTCATGGGCTCGTCCGGGACTGGGGCGCCATATGATGCGCCGGGGAAAGAGCAGCGGAAGTAGGGCTAGACAAGGGCGTGAAACCGAACCCAGGCTCCGAAGACCGGAATCGTGAGTTGGTCCGCTTCGTCGAGCAGATAGCGTTGGTTGAGCCAGCGGCGTGTTAAGGGCGCCATCGTTACCGCTCGGCCTTGCGCCAGATGATCGATGGCCTCGCGGGCGGCAGCGGGGGCGTTATTGTACATATCGCGGAAGTAGGACTCAGCCCATTCGATGACGCCTTCTTCAACGGCGGCTACGTCTTCAATGGTGGCGATCTTGCGGTCGTTGTCGTTGAGACGGCGGACGATTAGTGAGCCGTAGACTTGCACGAGGAACGGCTGGCCGCCGGTGTTTTGGAAGACGGCGGAGGCGACTTCACGCGGGATGGCGTCGCCGGGGAATTCCTTGGTGGGCTGGCAGAGGAGAGCGATGGTGGTCGGCTGGTCGAGATAGGGGAGGCGGACCTGGCGGGCGCTGATGAAGTGGTCATCCCAGACGCGGTCGAGGTCACTGAAAGGCGCGGCGCCGGAGACGAGGATGCGGACGCCGCGGCGGTGCTGGATGGTGGCGCGGAAGAGGCCCATGAGTTGGAGGAACTCGGTGCGACTGCCGGGGAAGAGGTCCTCCAGGCGTTCGGATTCGTCAACGCAGAGGAGTACGCGGCGGTTGTTGGGAAGGTGATCCAACTGTTCCAGCCATTTTTCGGCGGCTTCCATGGGAGGGCCTTTGGGGAAGGAAGGGATTTCGACGCGCCGGTCGCGTTTGGCTTGGAGGATGGCCTGTTCGGCGAGCTTTTGCCAGAACGCGGCGACGCTGGCGACGGGGTGGGCTTGGAGGTCAAAGAATACGCAAACGGTGTCCGGGAGCATCTGGGGAAGCATTTTCAGCAGCGACGTTTTTCCACAGCGGCGGGGGGCGAGGAGTTGTACGGAAGCGGGACGCGTGGTGTCGGCGAGGATGTCTTCGATTTCGCGGGCTGCGGATTGGCGGCCGCGGAAGACTTCGGGGCCTTCTTCGTTGGAGAGAGGGTTGCCGGCTCGGAATGGGTTGGGGATGAGGCCGGCGGCGGCGGTTGTGGCTTTAGCGATGCTTTCCTGGAGATACGCCTTGAATGCTTGAAGTGGGGCGTCGAAGTGGGGCGTGCGGTTTATTCGCAGTTGATTGTCGATGGCGTTGAGTTGGACGCCGAGTCGTTTCAAGTGTTCGAGTGCGTGACTGGGGCTGAAGGTTGTTTGCGCGGCGGCGGCGTAGCGTGCTGCTTCGGCGAAAGCCAGAAGAATTGGATCAGCGCCTTGGGTGCCGGGAAGCCACGTGCCGCGAAGTTCGGTGATGGCTTCGAAGTCTCTATTTTGCGCGAGCTTACTCAACTCGTTCGCGCGTAGGCGGACCTCGACTCTCTTGCCGATTCTCTGTTGCGCGAGTGATCGGGCGCAGGCGGCAAGTACCTC
>Ga0163151_10006065_pt1 | contig 14969 bp, 13 predicted proteins | sample OliLakLV19MP5IB2_FD_145596 | JGI IMG/M metagenome (GOLD analysis project Ga0163151, IMG submission 145596) | Freshwater microbial mat bacterial communities from Lake Vanda, McMurdo Dry Valleys, Antarctica - Oligotrophic Lake LV.19.MP5.IB-2 | ecosystem: Environmental > Aquatic > Freshwater >...
CAACTGGCGGCACAACTGGCGGCACAACTGGCGGCACCACGACTGGCGGCACAACTGGAACCACCACCAATGGCAATGGCAATGGCGGTGGCAATGGCAATGGCGGTGGCAACGGGCGCTAGTTAGCCCGCCTTCACCAAAGCCAATCCGACTTCTCGATTCTCTATATTCCTGCCATATCAGATGCGTCATGAACCACTGCCTTTAAGGTGGTGGTTCATTTTTTGGGGACCTCAGTGGAATAAAGAAAGCACATATCTGTGAGGCTTCAGTGAAGATTCGAACCTGTTATTTCAAGGCATTGAATATGGAAGATGCAGTGTCGTTCTGGCAAGCGTTTTTGGAATTGCCACCCACCAAGTGCAGTCCAAAATACTCTGAATTCCGTCTAGACAACATCAATTTGGGCTTTGTGCTCAACGACTTCGGAGACGGATTTCAAGGATCTAACTGCGTGCCCGTCTTTGAATTCGCAGATGCTGACCTTAAGGCTTACATCGATAGATTCACAAAACTCGGTGGAACCGTTATTCTTGATGGACTTGAGAATCCAGATCTCCTCAGCCTCGTGGTAGAAGATCCTTGGGGCAACGAATTCGAATTGAGCAAATTCCACGGGTAGTAGTAATCGGCATGGTCCCTTTAGAAGCACTGTCTCCAAATTTGCGCGACCGGGTGCTCAGCGGACTTGGTTTTTCGCACGCACCTGCTGCTGATGTCGACGGGCTTCAGGCTGTCTACGATGCGTGGTGCCACCACATCCCCTTCGATAACTTGCGCAAGTTGATACACGTCCACAGTCAAAATCCGTCGCCTTTGCCCGGAAGCGATTCAATTGATTTCTTCGAGTCCTGGCTCAAGCACAGAACTGGCGGCACTTGCTGGGCCGGCAACGGCGCTCTTTACGCATTGCTGTGCTCTCTTGGATTCACAGCCACGCGCGCTGTAGGAACAATGTTGGTTGCCCCGGAATTACCTCCGAATCATGGAACTGTCTTGATCGAAGTAGAAAATATGCAATACCTGGCTGATGCTTCAATCCTCCACGTTGTGCCAATTCAACTTTCAAGCTGTGCCGATCGAAAAATCCCCTTCAACATTAAAATTGAGCAGCGCGACGATGAACTCTGGTACGTACGATGGAAGCCCTTCAATCATTTGAACGGACTGGATTGCCGAATCGATTACCACCCTGCCAGCAGCGACGAGTTCCAGCAACGGCATGAACAAACACGAGCATGGAGTCCTTTCAATTACCAGCTGACTGTGCGAACAATGCTCGGCGACTGCGCAGTTGGAACGATGAACAGCCACTGGTTCGAACAAAGCAACACTGGCGATACTAAGCAACGCGAAATCTCCAACGAGCAGCGCAGCGCGTTACTGATAAATACAATTGGATACTCAGAAGAGATCGTCAGTTGTTTACCAGCAGATCGCCCGACGCCACCACCACCTGGCTCGAAGAAAGCGGCAAATTCGGTCAAAGTCGAATAGGCTGTTTGTCAGGTTCGTATTTTCCACAGTGACATCAGTGTAGCCGGGCGCCAATATAGACTGGGAACCCTGTATGTAGCAGTGATGAGACGAAGTCTTGGCGGATTTAGACAATTCTCGTGTCGCTAAACCGGACAGCCCAGAGCTAGCCCCAGTTTTGGATGCTTTGCAATCAAATTTTTCTGTCAAAGCCATGACCGAGATGCAGCCCGTGCTGAGCTCGATAAAATCAGTGCGGCAGGACGCTCAGCGAATTTCGATACAAAGTGAGGGCGCCACAAGCATCACAACCACTGGCGAACTTCTCAACAAGAACATTCTGGTTAAGTCAGTGCAGTTTGGTGACAACGTTGCCTTTGACTATGATCCGATCGCGCGCAAGGCCTCCAAAGTCACTGGCGTAACGCTCAATGTCACCGTTTTTGGCGCTCCCTATATGATGCCCGTGGAAGGCGCAAGATTTGGACAGGACGCTGACGGAAAGAAAGTTCTGCACGCAGAATTAAAAAATCCATTGTCCGAAGCTGCCCAACGCATCATCGGCATGCCTTCTGCCATCAACATCAAGCTTCCACTCAGTGAAGATGGTTTCTCATCCGTCAAACTGAGTCAGGTGTTCGGAGATATGGCGTCATCAACCGGTCCATCGATCGCCGGACTGCTGGCTGCAGATGCATTGAAGGAAGCTGGGAAGGTAGCACTCTTTGTCGAATCCAATCCCAAGTGGATCAGTCAGGTAGTTGAACCTGTCGTACACGGAATCTATCGCACCATCGAAACTGAGCGCAATGCCAAAGCTCCTCCAGGTTCAGCTGCGCCTGTCCGCTACTGGAGTCCCAGTGCCCCTGTCGTCCAAGACGCAAACCCGGCTGCTCCTGGCAGTGCACCAATGGAAAAGACGCCCCTGGGTAAAGTGCTCGATCTCAATAAACCCGGAGATCACGTCGTCACAACCATAGTTAATGGTGCTGAACGGCGTTACCGAGTCCATATTCCGCCAACCTATGATGGCAAAACTCCGATGCCACTTGTGATTCTTTTGCACGGACATGCGCAAAGCGGAGAAGAAATAGCAAGATACACCAAGATTAACGCCCTTGCCGATAAGGAATCCTTTATTGGCATCTGCCCGGACGCGACAAAATGGTTGCACCGGGATAACCTGAGCGCGTGGGATACCGGAAACGGACTAATTCCCCCGGGCAGTCACGCTGACGATGTTGGTTTCATGAGGCACATCATCGAAACCGCCGAAAAAGATTTTGCCATCGACAAAAATCGGATATTTATGTGCGGGCTTTCCAATGGCGGCATGCTGAGTTTTCGAGCTGCCGGTGAGCTTTCCGATAAGATTGCTGCCATTGCTACAGTCAGTGGTGCAATGAGCGGCAAGGAGCCACCTGCGAAATTTCCGATATCTGTATTGAACATACACGGGACCGAAGACGAGATCGTTCCTTATGAAGGTTTGAAGAACGTGCCGGCATCTCTTTCTGCTGTGGGATTGCCGAATTTCAAACCAATGGAATACACCACTGACTTCTGGGTGGAACAAAACAAGATCACCGATAAACCGATCATTGTGGAAAGCGATGGAGCGACCCAGCGGAGATTTATCGACCAGAAAAGTGGTGTTGAAGTCAACGAATACACTCTTCATGGCAATCGGCACATCCCTGACGATATTGACCAAGTAGTCGGCGCGATTTGGGAATTTTTCAAGGCACATCCAAAGGCGTCCGGCACAGCATCTGGCACTGCGCAAGCGGCACAAGAAGAACCGTTCAACATCACTGCGCGCTTGCAGGCGCATGTAGTTGCCCGCGGCATCCGGGGACTAGAGCTTGACGCCGGTGACATGTTGAACGAAGTTCCCAATGTCCCGGATGGCGCGTTCTCGCCAGCAGATACACTGGCTCAATTCGAGAACAAAAGTGGAATCGAACTCAAGGACGAAATCAGCGCTTTCCTAAAATCAACAGGGGAAATTTCCAAAAACGGACAGCGTCTTGCTTTTGCTTTGCGGACCCCTCAGCAATTGAAGATCCAGGGCGGAGGCGCGGGGCCTGTAAGCCTTTCGTCCATTGACATAGGCAACACTTCGTTTGACCTGATAACTCAGAGCGGCCGCCCATGGTTGACGAACATCGAAGGAGTCAACTTTAACCTCAGTGCCTTCGGACGTGATGTCTCCGTGCCGGTCCGAGAAGTAGGACAGAAGCTTGACGCTACAGGCGCCCCATATTATCAACTGAGCGCCGACAACCCGCTTCCATCATGGGCGCGCACAGTGATGTTCTCCAAGTCACAAATCCCAGCTGAGTTCCGGCTCAATCAATCCGGACTTCCATCTATTCTCAATGAACGGCAAATCAAGGACGCGACGCTCGGCTGGAACCCGGTTACCAGAGGCTATATAGACGTAGCAACCCATGCTCAAGGGTTCTATGGACAGCCATCGTTGAAAGATAGTTTACACCTGGCAAAAGATGTCGCTGTCTTCGGCGGTACTGGATACGGTTGCTATCGCCTTGCGGCGATGAAATTTGCCACCAAAGGACGCTTCGCAATAGCAGCGGCCGGAGTGGCGCTCGTTGCCCCAGCGGTGATCCATGGCATCGAAAGGCTTGTGGATTGAAGCCGAGGCGTAATTAATCCTGGTACAGGTAGGCATATCGTTAAGCGACTTTGTTTAGCGGAACAGAAACACATAGACAAGATGCAACGTCCAGTCGAACACTCGGCATCTACTTATGCTTCAGCATAAACAAATTTTGTGGCATTGCACGCACGTTGCATTTCAGCCATGGCTGAGCCACCAGCTAACGAACAGCACGCCCAGGACCAGGATCAATAACTTTTTTCACGGCAGAGATGGTCGCATCATTGACGTGCCTCTATGGTGCATGGACAGTGACATTCAACCAGCAATTGAATTCCTTCGCCAACATCAGGTAAGAACTGTTCGACTGTAACACCCGAACAAAAGGAGCAGTACGTGAAGCCATCACTCAACATCGGCAAGTTTCTCGGCGTCGAGATCGGAGTTCATTACACGTGGCTGTTTATCGCCGTGCTGATCTGCGTAACACTGGCGGGGCGATTCTCAACAATGCACCCCGACTGGTCAGGCACGGTTGTTTGGGCAACGGCCGTCGGCACAGCGCTGCTATTTTTCGTAACGCTGATAATGCATGAGCTTTCACATGCAATTGTTGCTCGCGCCTATAACTTACCTGTGCATTCGATTACCCTTTTCGCATTAGGTGGCGTGGCGAACATAGAGAAGGAACCGGAAACTCCAAAAGCAGAGTTTTGGGTGGGCATTGTTGGTCCGATTGTCAGCGCCATCATTGGTGTAATCTGTTTCATCGCTGCAAGCGGACTTGGCTGGTCGCCGCCGGACTCTACCACTTCGCCGATAGCATCCTCACTGGCATGGCTCGGATACATCAACTTGACCCTTGCCCTGTTCAACATGATCCCAGCCTTTCCACTGGATGGTGGGCGCGTTCTTAAGGCAGTAATCTGGTGGATAACCAAGAACGCCGAAAAAAGTTCTCGAATTGCCGGCCGCAGCGGTCAGGTGATGGCACTATTGTTTATTGGTGGGGGAATGACGATGGCATTAACCACAGGCAGCTTCAGCGGTTTGTGGCTGGCCATCATCGGTTGGTTTTTGATTAGGGCCGCCACTGCCAGCGTCGTGCAAACTGAAGTAGCTGAAACCTTGAAAGACGTAACAGCAGCAGATGCCATGACTAGCACATTGGTCAACGTACCCAGTGACATGCAGCTAAGTGGCTTCGTCGAGGAACGCCTATCGACAGCTCCGCACCACTTTTATCTTGTCACCAGTCCAACTGACGACCAGAAAATCGTAGGTTTAGTGACTCCTCACGATGTGGCGAAAGTACAAAGAAATGATTGGCCGCGAAAAACAGTGGCCGATGTGATGGTGCCTCTCAATCGAGCGCAAGTTACCGAGCTGGACACACCGCTCATCCAAGCATTGCACACAATGAACGAGCACCAAATCAATCAACTCCCTGTTGTTGCCAACCATCGTATAGTAGGCGTTCTCAGCAGAGACAACGTCGTTCAAATAGTTCAGAATCGACGAGAACTCGGCTCCCGTTCGGCATAAAACGTAGTGCTAACAAAATAAATGTTATTGCACATGGCAGCTTCTGCCTGGGAGCGCTGGCGTCCTGCCGCTTCTACCGAATCCATTCTTGAAACTTCTCTTGCAAAGTCAGCACCCTAACTGGTTTTGCAAGGTAATCATCCATGCCACTTTCAAGACACTTCTGCTCCTGGTGAGATGTTGCTCCGGCTGTCATTGCAATGATCGGCGTGTGTAGCCCTGTTTCTTTCTCAATTTGACGAATACGTCTGTTTGCCTCAAAGCCATCCATCTCGGGCATTTGGCAATCCATCAAAATCAAATCAAAGTGTCTATCCATTACGGCCTCTACAGCGGCTTGACCAGTATCAACCGTGAACCCTTGCAGGCCCAAGTTCAACAATTGTCGCAAGGTCAACTCAGACATTAGAATCGCTGTTATAGTCCTCAAAAGAAACAGACTGTCAATCTTGAGCGGTCCTATGCTTATTCCGGTTGTCGACAGCCTCTTGCAACGCCGGTTGGGTGGCGGCAGCAAAGCCATGGCCGTCTAGCCGTTTCAATACTTCAGCCGTAGATAAACTCGATCGCCCAACTCCGCCTTTCTCTGCCGGTCCCGGGGCCGGTACAATCGGCACACGCAGATCCTGTGTGTTGCGTTGGATTTGTGCAAGGAAGCCTGCGGCATAGGGATCGGTGTAAGCACCTGGAATGTCCTGGTTGCAACGTACTCCGTAGCCCGAATGAAATAGTCTGGTCATCACGCTATGAGCCACATCTCCGTCGACTGGCTTCCCATCCAGCGAGCGCCATAGCAATGCCGCGTCTATTGGCTTGAATTCGCGTTCTGCAACCGGTTCATAGCCAGCTTCAGTGGGCTTTTCTGAAAAGGGCGTCAGAGGGTACTTAACATCAAGTTGATCCATTTTGCCTTTTTTAAGATAGAACCCGACTCGTTGCTGCTGCTGGCTGTTGGATGGCAGCCCCTGAAAGGCTTCGATCTCGACCGCAAGTCCGACGTGCCTGGGGAAGTCTTTGTTCAACGAAGGAATGAGGCGATTGTTGAAGTATTCAGTACCCAATCCTGCGCTTCTTAGTTGTGGATGCACACCAAAGTAGGCCAACATCGAAAATGGTTTCTCCCCGGCGATATATTGTCGAGCCGCATAGTTTTCGACCAGGGCAAAGCCTACCGGTTCGCCGTTGGGACCGCTGATGCTTTGTAAGAATCCTGACACCAACGGCTCGCCGGACTGCCATCGGTCTTGCATTTTTGCAAAGCGCACTTCCTGCGGTATTCTCTCCCCGTTGGGATAATTTACCTCTGCGCGATAGGCATAGGGATGCGGATCTCGCGTGATTGTTTCTTTAATGCTATCGATCGATTCACGTTCTTCCAGAGGAATCGCTTCTTCTAGAAGCTTTTTAAATTTGGGGTCATCAACGTCGAATCGCTTCACTTTCAACGACTCGTTTTGCTGTCTGGTTAGTTGTGCCGCCCTGGTGAGGCGGGACTGTCCCTCGTGAAGCGCACCGAATGCACCACCCATGATACCGTCCGTAAACATCTGGCGTGCTGTCTCTTCGCCTCTAGCCAGCCGCCCTTCCCTGAACAGGCTATTGATTTGAGCGTTAACAGCTCCGGCGCTGGCACCTGCTCCTACGCCGACTGCCGCTGTCAATGGTAGTTGTTTTGTCAGGAAGTCTTGTGTGGTCAAACTGCTAAGCTGCCCATACATGCGTAGCCGCGACCGCCCAGCTTCACTGGCGATATTGAATACTGTAAACGTGGCGGCGCAGTTCGCGCCGCTCAGGGCGTGACCGACGAGATTGTTTTGGTCTTCCGGCACTGGTGTCAATGCGAAACCCACCAGACCCCCGGTCACTAGCCCGTGCTTGGTGGCTGTCGGCAGCGTTGACAGCAGGCTTCTCGTACCGAGGAAGTCATCTACTTTTGTATTACTGATGGTTTTGCCCAACAGTTTCCCTGTCACTTTGTTGGTCAGATAAAGAGGGGCGATCTGCCCGATAGCCGCCCCGGATTCTACAGCGAGCGCATTGCAATCGCCTGCCTCCATCGATTTTTCCAAACCGGTGATCTCTAGTTTTGGGAATTGCAATCCGCTCAACGGAGCAATGGTGCAGCTTGCCAGTTGGAGCGCTCCATTGCAGGGCGATTCCACGGCGCCGTGAATCAACCCTCGAGAAAAATCAGTGAGCACCACTACTGTTTCGTCAAGGCAGGTGTTATCTGCGGAGTCTTGTCCTATGTATGCTTCCAGCTCGGCCATAATTTCCCCCTGTGAGAATTTCAGTTGATGTGCGTCGTTTCTTGCAATCTACGAGAATCTTGTTGTCTAAAGGTTGTCACCGCGGAGAATTACACGAGGTGCCCTGCATGCTCAGCTCCTATTCAGCCAACTCTGCTGATTGTTGCTCCCACAGCAACGAGGCGGCGAAGCCGTGTCCTGCGTTACCAGTTGCTTGACTGACGATTAAGTAATCACTGCGACCAGCGCGTCTGTGAATGTGTGAGTTGTAGTTATCTGCTTTCCAGTCGCCAGGTCCATAGGGAATCGCTCGGAACTGTTTGTTCATGGTGCCGAAGTGGCCTTTCAGTGCCGGGTGTTCGTATTTTTCAACGAAATCTCGAATGGCGCTTAGGTTCGAATCGTTGAGCTTTGTTTCTTTTGCCCATGTGATCCCGTCACGATCTGTAGCACTCAGCTGTCCTGGTTTCGATAAATGTGAGTGAGCCTGGTGCAGAGCTCCGAATCCGACACCAAACAGAAACTCTGTTGCCGCGCGGGTGGCCATCTCATTCGACGTTGCCAACCGACCCTCATCCATCAGAGTATCGACGTTGGCGCTAAAAACACCGGCCGCACCACCGCTGATACCAGAGACGCCAGCTGCCAGCGGTAGTTCCTTTGTCAGAAACTCCTTTGTATTGCTGGTGCCTAATAGCTGATTTCGACTCAACCCATGGCGTCCAATCTCGGAGGTCGCATTAAAGGCCGCGAAGTTGATACCAAATTTTAGGCCGTTGAAAGCACGACCTGCCAACACATTATTGGGATCTTCCGACTCCACCAGCAGAGTGCCGTAAATCATGCCAGTTGTAAGCCCCTGGCCGAGCGCGCGCGGAACCGTATGCCCCAACCCGTGGGTGGCATAGTATTCAGACGTTTTCATCGCACTCATCGTTTGCCCGGACTTTCCGAGCTTTACTTTGTTCAACGCATACATAGGCAGCACGCTTCCGACGGCAGCACCGATCTGCAGTGCCATCGCGTTTTCGCTGCCGTTCTGCAGCTCCTCGTGAACACCGGTGATGTCGACTCGCCGAATCGCACTTCCGGTTAGTGGCTCTATTCCTGCATTTGCCAGTTGAATCAATCCGTTTGAGGGCGACTCAATTGCTGCGTAGACAGCCCCGCGTGCAAGATCGCCAGCCATTTTCGCAGCGCCGCTGGCCTCCTCGAAGACAAGCTGAGTATCGGTGTTAGTTGAACGCTCCAAGTTTGACATTTCAGAGACCTCGCATTAAGTACCTGACGCTGCATCCCAGCGACTCCGGTATTCTGCGGATTTGCTGTTGCCAACTTGTTGTGGCGAAAGTAGGATCTACGAAACCTTGAATGGAGCGCGCTTCGGGTATACTGCTTCCGATACTTCGGCGCTCGGATACACCTATGTCGAATGATTTCGACCCTAACTTTGATCGATTTTTCCCGCGAAAGCCGGGCAAGCAGGACTCCAAGGACTTCACCTGGAGCGGCACATCCGCCGCGTCTTGCGACCCGATTGCCGCGATGGATCAAATTGAACAGAAGATTGCGACATGGAAACCCGGGCCAATGCTATGCGCGAATTGCGTGACGATGCTTCGGAGCGGCGCTACTGCGTCGCGTTCTGATGCTCCGGACTCGGCGCTGCCTGAAATCAAGCTTGAAGCTGGTGAACCGAAGAAGTTCCTTCCGGCATTGCGTCAAAGATTGAATTTGCCAAAGCGTTAGAAGGACTGAACGCCTAGGATGACGGCGATTCCTGTCCTTCTGAAATTGAATAACCAAATCCAGGCAATGTCCTAATCGGATCTTCAGGAGCTATGGCGCGAAGCTTCTTGCGCAATTTGGCAATACACGAGCGTAAGGCGATTTCAGTCACCTCTTCGTCTGCTTGCCAGACTCGTTGCAGCAGCGTTTCAGCGTTGAAAACGATTCCCGGATGGTGCATGAGAAACGAGAGCAGGGCGAACTCCTGGCGCTGCAAGCGCAGTTCAGTGCCGTGGAAAAGAACTCTTGCTGCCTCTATCTCCAGAGTGAGAGCCCCGCACGTTAGCCGTTCACTTCTGAGGCTTCCGGTTCTTCGAATCAGAGCCAGGACTTTGAAGCGCAACTCTCTCATGTCAAAAGGCTTTGTCAGATAATCGTCGGCGCCGGAACTGTAGCCAACCTCTTTGTCGTTGATCGCGCCTTTGCCTGTAATAATCAAAATAGGTGTGGAAACTCGCTCTGCCCGCAGATTGCGGCAGATCTCCACCCCTGTCCCGCCGGGCAGGTTCCAATCTAAAATCAGCAGGTCGAATGTGCTTAGCTTCAGTCGCTCGTAAGCGTCTGCAACGGTGCCTGATACTTCGACTATGTGCTGATCCTGCTCAAGATACGATCTGGCTAACCCTGCAACCAGAGTGTCATCCTCTACGATCAGAATCTTCACCATGGCGGAAATAATAGCACGCAGCACCTGTGCAATTACACACATAGAACTGAGCTTAGGGGCTGTGCAATTCTACATATTGCCGGCACCTTTCAGCAGGTACGATTCTTGCAGGAAGGTATTATGAAAACAGCATTGTCCAAATCAATCGGCGCTTACGGAAGCCGGATGAAGCTGTCTCAAAAGATGGTATTCATTGTTGCTGTGCCATTGCTATTTGAACTTGTCATATTCAGCACGATCTGGATGGTAGTGAACAAAGCCGAAGCTCAGGCGCAGAGTGCTGAGAACGCCACGTTTCTCGTTACACGCAGCAATGCCATCACCAACGAAATTTATGCTGCCGGCGGATCGCTGGCCGGTTTCATTGCTACCAAGAATAGCAAATTCGAAGCTCGTTTCAACGAGTTTGTGTCACAGGCCGAGGGCAATTTGCAGGAGATGGACAAGGTGTCGCTTCTGTCAGAACGACAACGGTCGATTTTCATCAGAGAGCAGGGCCATGTTAAGGTGATGCTCGACTTTCTGAAAAATATGCACGACCAGGTAGGTGATGCCAGCAGCCACAGCCATTTGTTGCTCATGCATAATCAAAGAAAGAAAGCGCAGGACGCAGCGCAGAATTACATGGACAACATGCATGAAGTAATGACTGCCTTCGAAACCGAAGCAAAACTTCAGCGCCGCGAACTGACTGCTTCCAAAGCTATGGTCATGAAAGTAATTGCCACCGGTATGATCCTGAGCTTGCTGCTGGCGCTTGTTGTGTCACTTGGATTTGCGCGTCACATCATCCAGCAGATGCAACTTTTGAGTGCCAAGGCCCATAAGCTTGTGACCTTTGAAGAGTTGGGAGAGCCGGCTTCCGGTAGTGATGAAATTTCGCAACTCGATAGAACCTTTCATGATGTCGCTAATCTACTTGCTCAGAATGCGCAGAAGGAAAAACAGCTGGAGCAGATGAAGAGAACTATCTTCGCCATGGTCAGCCACGACCTGCGTTCTCCGCTCACTTCTACACTCGCTTTTCTTGGGTTGCTGTCGGATGGAAGTTATGGACCGTTGAATGGACAGGGACGCCTGACGCTCAGAGCCGTTGAAAATTCGCTTGGGCATGTCGGGTCACTGGTAGATGACATGCTGTCGCTGTCGTCTGATGAGTGGAAGCAGCATGCCAATCAGCGCTGCCTGACTGATGTTGGTGCGTTGATTAGTGAGGCTGTGGACATTGTCGCCGCTGCAGCGAAATTGAAGGACATCTCCATTGTGGCGGAGCAGTTTCCGGATGCCTACGTTATGGCTGATGAAACCAGATTGATCCAGGTGTTAGTGAACATAATGTCCAACAGCATTAAGTACTGTCCGGCTGGTTCTACTATTACTGTGTTGGCGCACGTGGCGCAGAAAAACTGTTCGATCAGCATCTGCGATGACGGCCCCGGCATAAGCGTCCCTGAAGTGTTCGCCCCTTTTGTTCGTGGTCGTCAGGAAGGGCCTGTGGAAGGGCGGGGACTGGGCTTATTTCTCAGCAAGCAAGTCGTTGAAAGTCATGGTGGGACTATCGTCGTTGATAAGACAGGCCAACCGGGCGCGCGCTTCGATATCTTGTTGCCCTTGATCGACATCCATACAACTTATCCAATATCTGAGGCGAAAGCGTCGTGAAAAGCCTGGCGATGCTGATCATTTTTGGTGTTCTTTCCGTAGCGCTGTTGTGGGCACCGATTAATGCTTCCAGCAACGCTCCAATTGATGACCCTGTAACCAGCCATTCGGCAACGACCCATAAGTTGATCTCTGAGTTGAGCGATGAAATAACCACTTCCATTCGTGCTGGAACCCGGGAAACTGTCAGTTCTGCTCGTATTGAATTGTCATCTCCGAAGTCTCCTGGAGATTGCGGAGAGTTTTATTGCATTCGGCAGGATGGTTCAAAACTTTGGATCGGTGCTGCTCGTGGTGCTGTGAATTTGCCGACGGGCGGCCCTGTCCATCTGGTTTTGCCGCCGGATAAGGCATTGGCTTTGCGCCTGTTGGAAGAGGTGAGTAAAGCAAGGATCAATGTGGTTGAAGTTCCTTCGCCATGCGTAAGCAACGAAGTGTTTCTGGCGGTCACCCGCCTTTCGCATTTAACCGGACTCAAAGTATTTGGTGGCACTTTTGACAAAGCCCTAGTAGATCGACTGTCGCTTGCCAGGAATTTGCGCTCGTTGACTTTGATGAATGTGTCCGCGGATAAGGCGACAATGAGCCGCCTGACCGTTATCAAGAGCATTGATCAGTTGAAATGCATTGGCATGGTTCTGCCTCAGTCCTTCCTTGCTGAGTTGAAGAAGATGCCCGATTTAACTGATGTCGATTTGGATGACTGTACGTTGCCGTCCGGAGCTGTCAAAGATCTGTCCGCAATAAAGGGATTGCGCAGTCTCAGCCTGGCTAACACAGGTGTCACAGATGAAGACTGCGCTGAACTGGGCAAAGTGAGTTCGCTGAAATCTCTGAGATTGGATCGCAACAAGATCTCTGATGTCGGGTGCGTGGAGCTTTCTCGTTTGCGGGATTTGCAATCGCTTGAAGTTAGACTTACGCCAGTTGGTGACTGTGGTGTCACTCAGTTGTTGTCGCTGCCCAAGCTGACCAGATTGGATCTGGCGTGCACCGCTGTCAGCGACAACGTTATGAAAAAGGTTGCTTGTTCTAGAGTCTCAGACATATCTCTTTCGGGCACGAACATTACTGATAGTGGGGCCTTTCATTTGTTCGAATATCCGGCGCTCAAGCGGCTTGTGCTGGATGAGACTGAAGTCAGTGATTCTCTCATAGAGAGCCTGCGCAAGAAACATTCCACGGCCCGTATTTTTTAGAAACCTGGGTAGCGGGGAAGAGGAGTTGATTTCTTTCCTTCAAGAAACGCTGCTTGCGGAAATTGTCACCGCCTTCTCTTCTTGGAGTGGACGAGAGGAAGAACTCGTTTCAAAATCGTTCTCAAAAATCATGACCCGGTTTGTGGAGCACTCAAACTCAATCGTTGAAGAGATCACTCAAATCACTTCAAACCTATTTGATGTGAACAAGCACTTATTAGTGAATTGGTCGCCGTGGACGCCGTTCTATCTTCACTGAAAGAAATCTCCTCTCGAGCTAATACTGATATGTGATTCCGTGCGGGGGGGCTTGCCCTCCTAATTACGTGAAGTGATACATGTCACTCGAAGTACTACCTCGGTCGGTTCCAGCAAGCCTGCTCCAAACCCGCATAACGAAGGGACTACAGAACGGACGGCTGAACCAGCAGGAAGCAGCCAGCCTCCAAGCAAAGCTTTCCCAAATTAGCGCAATGGAAGTGCGGTTGCGAGCTTCCGGAAATAACCTTTCTCGCGGAGAACGCAATAGATTGGACCGACAACTTTCAACTTTAAGCGCTCAGATCACTCGTGAACTGAATGACTTCGACAATCGTCGGGTTGGCTATTGGAACTTCCTGAACAAGGTCAATGGCAACGGCTACGGTGTTGGCAGTGGTAATGGCCGCGGACAATGGGATTAGTGGATTGAGCCGACTCGGTCCACTGACTTTCTCCTCATTGATTCCAAATCACGAGGAGAATGAAATAGGCACAGTACATCAACAGTGATTTTTAGCACCGCCTGCTCCAGTGCAGGCGGTGCTTCCATATTTGCCACCTCACACAATGCGACATATGAGCCGCAATTCACTAGATGATTTGTTTAACATCTCTGCTCACAATTACAAATCGAACACGAACATTTAGTTAAATACCGGTATGAATGCAAGACCTCATAGCTAACTAGCCACACTTCTCTGGTAACTTGCTTGCAATTGAGTTCTCTTCCGGAGGAAACTCTTGGCAACCATCTTGCGCCGCGCATTCATCGGAACACTGGTCACTCTGCTCGTTTGCCAACAGATGGCATCGGCACAGCCTGTCTCAAGCAACATAGATGACCTGACCACTGAGATCATTTGCAAAGAGACGGACCTTATCAAGTTGAATTCGAATCTGCGACTGCATCAATTGCCCAATGCGTGGGCGGGTCGGCGATGGTGGATGTTTAACATGGCCGGCGTGGCGCTAACTGCCACAGGCGCATATATCAACGGCGCCGGTCGATTTTCGTACTTGCACACAAGCCGCCTCAAAAAGGCTCCGAAACATCTATTCGTTAACGCCGGGTGGTGCCGGGTGACCGCCAACGCAATCATGGTCGGAGGTGGTTTGCTGGAAACGGCCGTCCTCGCATACAAAGACAAGAAGGACAAGCGTCAGGGCGTGAATCTCCCTGTAATGCGCCGATATGCCGACGACCTTCAAAATGAAATAGATGGACTAATAACAAAACGAGAAGCACTTGTGAACGTTCTACCCGCGGGGTCTAGTGAACAGCTGTTGTACATTTCAGAAGGGCAGGTAGTCAAGGATGTCCGCAATCTGGCGGTTAATGAGTTTGCACGCTATTACGCCGAGACAAAGGGCAGCCGCGCATTCTTCTACAGCAGCTATTTGTGGGCCGCCGCAAGCAATGCAGTGGCCGGAGCCGGGGGAATTGTAGGGAACTACGCAGCTCTGAGTCACCGGGGAACGGCCCGGTCGCGCACCAGACT
>Ga0163151_10006066_pt1 | contig 14966 bp, 10 predicted proteins | sample OliLakLV19MP5IB2_FD_145596 | JGI IMG/M metagenome (GOLD analysis project Ga0163151, IMG submission 145596) | Freshwater microbial mat bacterial communities from Lake Vanda, McMurdo Dry Valleys, Antarctica - Oligotrophic Lake LV.19.MP5.IB-2 | ecosystem: Environmental > Aquatic > Freshwater >...
AGGATAATTCCAATACAGTTTAGAAAAAGTAGTTTGTGCCTGAACTGAGAGATTCAAACAGAAAAATAAAATAAATAAAAAAAATATCCGCATCAGTATTTTTATTAATTACCATAAACCAATTTCAACGAACCCAAATTTATTTCTCCATACATTAACACTGCCTCATACATACCACCTGCTAAATTGTGTTTATACAAATTAAAACGCAAAGTTTCGCCGGCATTGTGGGGTTGGATATTAGTATAGGAGTCCACTAATTTTCCACTGATATCATAAATATGCAATTGTAATTGTGCACCGGGTATAATTGAAAAAGTATCGGGTATTTTAATTTCTACCGTAGAAGTATTTGTTACCGGATTAGGATAAATTTTAAAAATGGCATTTTTTATGATTGCGGGATTAATTATTGGTGTTCCATCGCAGCCGGGTATGAGGCAACCCATGCTGTCGAGACGGAGTATCCAGAGCATCGATTGGGGTTCATCATCAATAGCCTTAACCCCTAAACCTGAAATTACAAAACCTTTATCGGGCATTTGCCTAAAATCGTAAAAGTAATGTTCTGAAGTGGGATATTCGGTATAATCTCTCTGCCATAATATGGTGCCATTACTATCTAATTTAATAATATACCCATTGGTAATAGCTACATCGTTTACTACTTTATGGCCAACGGCAACAATGCTCCCATCATCAAATGTACGTAAGGTATAAAAATATTTAAAGTATATATCATTTAAAAAGGTACGCCAAATAAAGTTACCACTAGTATCCATTTTGCCGATATACGAAACATAGGCGTCATCTCCGATATTTATTACCGTATCAATATATTGTCGAACAATATAAGATTTTTTATTTTTAGCAACCTTTACTTCTATTTCTGAATCATATCCTGTTGTGCCGATCACTTTTGAAAAGTAAGCATTACCCGACGCATCAATTTTGTAAATTTTTCCATTGCCTAAATTATCTGCACCATCATTAAAAACAATACCTCCGGAAATAATATGGTCTTCATCTATAAAATCTATTAATCCACCAATTTCACGATGATATTCGTCATTTTCTTTAAATTCCCAAATGATATTGCAATCTCCGTTTAAAGCTGTAAGGTAGTGTTTCGCAGGGCTCGGTAAAGTGTCTTCAGTTAACCCACCAATATACATCCTTTCAGTTTCTTCATTGTATATTAGTCTTGCAAATTCTGTATATCCATCTCCAATAAATCGTTTTGTAAATAGAGTATCGCCATATAAATTGAATTTGTACAGCAATCCATTATGTTCCTCATTGAAAGGAGGGAATAGCGTGTCATATTTAGCTTTAAAACCAGCTACAACCAGTTCGTCTAAATTAGAAAATTCTAATCCACTTGCATAGCCTCCAAACCATAAATTAAATTCATCCCCTAAAATGCGATTTATAAGTAATACATTACCATTTAAATCACATTTTAGAAAAAAGCGATTTGGAGATAAAAAACCATCGATGTTAGAGGTTCCTCTACCTACAACAAAAATATTTGAATCATTAACAGCAACAGAACTTCCAAAAGTAGTATAAGGATAATTCCAATACAGTTTAGAAAAAGTAGTTTGTGCCTGAACTGAGAGATTCAAACAGAAAAATAAAATAAATAAAAAAAATATCCGCATCAGTATTTTTATTAATTACCATAAACCAATTTCAACGAACCCAAATTTATTTCTCCATACATTAACACTGCCTCATACATACCACCTGCTAAATTGTGTTTATACAAATTAAAACGCAAAGTTTCGCCGGCATTGTGGGGTTGGATATTAGTATAGGAGTCCACTAATTTTCCACTGATATCATAAATATGCAATTGTAATTGTGCACCGGGTATAATTGAAAAAGTATCGGGTATTTTAATTTCTACCGTAGAAGTATTTGTTACCGGATTAGGATAAATTTTAAAAATGGCATTTTTTATGATTGCGGGATTAATTATTGGTGTTCCATCGCAGCCGGGTATGAGGCAACCCATGCTGTCGAGACGGAGTATCCAGAGCATCGATTGGGGTTCATCATCAATAGCCTTAACCCCTAAACCTGAAATTACAAAACCTTTATCGGGCATTTGCCTAAAATCGTAAAAGTAATGTTCTGAAGTGGGATATTCGGTATAATCTCTCTGCCATAATATGGTGCCATTACTATCTAATTTAATAATATACCCATTGGTAATAGCTACATCGTTTACTACTTTATGGCCAACGGCAACAATGCTCCCATCATCAAATGTACGTAAGGTATAAAAATATTTAAAGTATATATCATTTAAAAAGGTACGCCAAATAAAGTTACCACTAGTATCCATTTTGCCGATATACGAAACATAGGCGTCATCTCCGATATTTATTACCGTATCAATATATTGTCGAACAATATAAGATTTTTTATTTTTAGCAACCTTTACTTCTATTTCTGAATCATATCCTGTTGTGCCGATCACTTTTGAAAAGTAAGCATTACCCGACGCATCAATTTTGTAAATTTTTCCATTGCCTAAATTATCTGCACCATCATTAAAAACAATACCTCCGGAAATAATATGGTCTTCATCTATAAAATCTATTAATCCACCAATTTCACGATGATATTCGTCATTTTCTTTAAATTCCCAAATGATATTGCAATCTCCGTTTAAAGCTGTAAGGTAGTGTTTCGCAGGGCTCGGTAAAGTGTCTTCAGTTAACCCACCAATATACATCCTTTCAGTTTCTTCATTGTATATTAGTCTTGCAAATTCTGTATATCCATCTCCAATAAATCGTTTTGTAAATAGAGTATCGCCATATAAATTGAATTTGTACAGCAATCCATTATGTTCCTCATTGAAAGGAGGGAATAGAGTATCATAATTAAAAAAATTACCTGCAAATATTAGATTATATTCATTAACAAATTCTAATCCGCCTGTATAATTATCAGCCCAAATATTCTTTTCATCACCAATTACATTTTTTGCAAGTAATTGATTGCCTTGTAAATCTGTTTTAATAAAAAAAATATTAGGAAATAGATATAAGTCAAACCATGAAGAACCTCTTCCAGTAACAAAGATGTTACTATCGTTGACTACAATTGCAGTACCTAAAGTTGTGGCAGGATAATTCCAATACAGTTTAGAAAAAGTAGTTTGTGCCTGAACAGCTTTGGTGAGACACAAACTCAATAAGAATAAAAATAAAAGACGCATGATTGCTATTAATTTACTACAACTATTTGTTTACTTAAGGCCGGACATGAAGTGCAGGAAACATAACCAATATACACGCCGGATTTCAACATGCTATTGTTGAGTTTAATATAATTATTATTTTCCCTAAGCGGAAATGAATTGATATACCTTCCTTGCATGTCGGTTATAATAAAACGGGTGTTTGGTTGTATATATTCTAAATTTATTTCTACAATACTGCTATTGCCTACGGGATGAGGATAAATGGTAATCGTATTTAATTCCGGTACAGGAAATATCTTTTTGATATCCCTTAATTCTTCCTCAGTAAACTCCTCATTTAACGGATTTATCGGCTCTTCATAATTTACACCCGTTAATAGTTCCAAAATTAATTTTGCCTGTATTCCTTCTTTGGTTTGTTTTAATGCGAGTGTATTGATTTGATCCATCTGCTCCTGATTTAATTGCAGCCAGGTAAGAGTATCTTGTGTTAAATTAATAGCTATATTTTGCAAATCAATACTGTATTCTTCATCTAAAAGGGTTTCAGATTCAGCTATATTATTTACTAAGGTGCTCGCTGTTTCAAATTGTGCTTCATCTAGTGCTAATTGCACTTTTATACTCTGCGCCAAGATACCGGAATTCACATCTACAATACTGGCAAGGCTATCCATATCATGTTGTTGCATGTAATAACTCGCTAACATATTAAATTGAATATCACTTATAAAAGTGGTATAATCCTCACCTAAGGTTTTTGCATTTAGATACTTATTAAAAGGTTGGGCCATAGTATTGCCTCTGCCGGGTTTAATTTTACCGGGAGCGGCCATTCTTTCCCCACTTCCGCCCGAAGTAAAATTAGTGGGGCAATACACAGTTTCCCTATCTTCAATGTTAAAGGAAAATGTATAACATCCAGTTTCTTCTACATCTCCATCTGGCTTAGGGTCAATTGAATTAGAATAAATTGCTGGAGCTGCAAAAGGTGTAAACAACTGAAACAAATCTTCATGAAAAGTATATTTATAATAATTTCCGGTATTTATATCGCTTGATGTTTTAATTTGATTATCGAGGTCAGTAAATGTGGGGTCGGTAAATAAATTATTTGCCGGTGTAGTTGTTCCACCGCAGGTTCCTTGATTTTGGTTCATGGTGGCAGTTGTACTTCCGGATATTAAAGAAATATCGAATTTATTATCTTCATACGTATTACACTTAACCACAAGGCCGGAGGTGGTATTGCCGTTATTGCCTTGTATTCTACTTGCATATTTTAAATCATTAAATGTATTTCTATAAAACATATTGGAAGCTGTGCCACTTGCGTTAATAACCAAACCGGCTTGGCTATGTGGATGATCGGCTCCTGAACCTGTAAATATATTTTCTTCAACGCCATAACCGGTAGAAGCATCAATGTATAATCCATAGGTGCTTCTTTCCGGTAAATTAAAAGTATTTCTATTTACCTCTGCAAGTGCAGTACCGCCTAAATAGACACCTTTACCATTATCATTAAAAACATTGCCATCTACAACAATATTTGTAGAAAGGGTTGTGTATTGTGCACCATAAACGCCAACGTATAAATCATTAAAATAATTGGGATCGCTGCTTGTGCTTCCGGTTGTTCCAAATGCATTGGCATTGTCGTTTGCATAAAAAGTGGAATTTAAACTATAAATGCCCATTCCTCTATCGGTTCCATTATAGAGTGTAGAACTTACTAAGTTTTCAAATGTATTTCCACGCATGCTTACACCTTTAACTTGTATCATTTCAATGTGTGCAATGGGCTTTTCTATTTCATCAGTTAATATTGCATTTGTACTAAAATTACAATTACGCATAAAACTTACATTCGATTTATTGAAAGGCCAGAAAAAAACATCAATACTGTTATTTATAAAATTTGCATCGTTAGCAATTAATATCCCGCCGTTATAATCCGGATAATCTTCCGACGCCGGCGAAAAGCCCAGTGTAACACCCTGTCTGGCATTTTCTATTGTTGCACCATCAGAAATTAAAACAATACCATGTTTGTCATCAGATACATAATAACTATTATAAATTAGCGAAGCGGGTGTAGGGTGGTTTGTGCCATAGGTGCCTTCAACATAAATGCCCTCCCACATAGTACCACATTCGGCATTACCTGTTAATATTGCTTCATCTTCTATTACCAGTCTGCCGCCTCTTTTAACGAGTATATAGGTTGGGATATTATCTGCTTTTGAATCAGCAAATTGTATTATGGCTTCACTCGTTATTGTTAAAGTTGCATCGTCCATAATTTCAATAATGCCACGCACCTTTTTATTGGCATTCCAAGTAGTATTTGAGCTTATTGTATTTGTGCCGGTAACATTTATATCGCCTGCACCGGTATTGTAAGATACATATCTGTTACAATCGTTGTAAGTTTTAATAACCAAATCATCGTCGAAGTTTTTTGAATTATTACCGGCAACTATTAAACCATGGTCGGGTGCTTCCACAATTTGATATACGCATTCCATTTGTTTTATATCATCGGGAAAATAGGTTCCATAACCATCAGTTATTGGATAGGTGGCATTCCATTCCATTACGTCGCTTGACGAAAATTTTGCGATATACGCATCTGCATTCCACACTCGGGTCCATTCGTAAGAAAAACTTTCCGTAGTGCCGGGATAATACGTCAGATTTTCAGAATCATCGCATTCAACATATAAATCGGAAATATGTTTTGAAGAAGTTATAGCATAACCACCATCATAAGTATTTGTAATACCCACTTTAAGATCGAAAGTTACAAGTTTGTCAGTAGGGGATTCCACCACTGATACCGTATTTTCCCATGACATAGATCCTGTCAAATTAATTCTATAAACTTTCCCAAGTGCTTCTGCTTTAGTTCCCTGAACATCATCTGTTCTTTTAATTTCCGACGCAACCAATAAATCTCCGTCATTAATAACCATTTTATATGCTACACACGTGGAGATGGCTAATGGAGTTTCAGTGCAATCTTCAAAATGTTCATCAATATCAGTATCACCTGTTGTAGCATAATTAATTTCGAAATTTTCATCAAAATCACCATCGGGTTCAAATTTTACTATATTTATTTTTCCATGCCCGGGTATTCCAGTAGCATAATTTTTTGTTCCGGCTACATAATAATAATCTTCATATTCAACGAGAGCTGTCGCTATAGAACTATAAGGTCCGGCATCTATTATCGTTTTTCTCCAGATAACACTTAAATCATCCTTATCAATTTTCATCAGATAGCCTTTTCGTAATCCACCTTCAAAAGCGTATCCAATTATAACTAAATTATCATCGTCGGAAACTTGTATAATGCCATAAGCTTGAGAAGCGGCTGTATTTGCATTGCCACCAGTTTCCCACCCATAAACTGCCTCAGCTTGCACTTCCCCTTCCTCATCGGTTCTTACTATATATAATAAATTATAAGTAGAAACAGGATCAGGGTCGCAATCCAATAAAGAAAGTTCATTACCTTCTCCTATTATTCCGGGGTTATAAGGAATTTGGTTACCACCTTCAAATTTTAAATATCCAACGCCCACATAGCCGGATTCATCTTTTAATTGTATGCCTGCTCTAAATGCTCCGAAACCCTTAGGGTATACTTCATACCATTCTATGTTACCAAGTTTGTCCATTTCTGCAATTTTAGGGTAATTGCAACCGACTTCATAGCCGTATCTCTCCAAATGCTCAGGGCTTATAACTCCAACACCACAATTAAAACATTCAAAATCCCCATTATCATTTACGTAAGAGCGGAATCCAAAACCTGCATATCCATCCAAGGTTTCGTCTTCCATATAAGGAATAAAATCATAATACCAATCCTCACCTGATTCACTTTGCGGTTCTGTTTCCATACCCAGCCAATGATCTTTTGACCAATGCATACCGGGTCCGGTAATTACCTGTGCAGGTAATACTGAGGTAATTAAATTAAATCCGATGTTAATTAAAAGAAATGTCAATTTAAGGGGGGGGGTAAATTTGATTGAAGTGCTCATAGCTATATTATTTGTATAATAAATATTGATAATAAAGGTATAAATAAAAAACATGAAAAACAATCTTGCCAAAATTTAGCGGCTCCTTTTCTGATTAAGTATTTAAACATCAATAAAAGTTATTTTTGTAGCCATTACTAAACAAATGAAATGCAAGTAAAAACAATTGCAATAATGGGCGCAGGTTTAGTGGGGTCGCTTCTGAGCATGTATCTCAAAAGAAAAGGGTATGATGTTGCTGTGTATGAACGCAGACCAGACCTGAGGCTCACAGGTGCCGCAGGAGGCCGTTCTATCAACCTCGCAATTAGCGAACGAGGTTGGAAAGGTTTGGCAGGTGTAAAAATGGAGGAAGAAATTCGAAAAATGGCCATTCCCATGCCCGGCAGAATGATACATGCCGTTGATGGCGGTTTAGCATTTCAGGCATATGGTAAGCCCGGAGAAGCTATAAACTCTGTTTCCAGAGGCGATTTAAACATTTCACTGGTTAACGCAGCCGAAAAAAGCGGCATTTCCTTTCATTTTAACCAAAGAATAGTAGAAACTGACCTTGCGGGAACCTATGCTGCAATGGAAGATGCGGAAACCGGATCTACCTATAAACTGCAACCCGACCTGCTAATTAGTGCCGATGGAGCTTTTAGTCTGGCGCGTTACACCATGATAAAAACCGACAAATTCAACTACGAACAAGTTTATGAAGATCATGGTTACAAAGAACTTACAATACCGGCAGGACCGGGAAACAGCTGGCTAATAGATAGAGATGCCCTGCATATTTGGCCAAGAAAAAATTTTATGCTCATCGCTTTGCCCAATCTTGATGGAAGTTTTACTTGCACATTGTTTTTTCACTCCAAAGGCGAATTATCCTTCGATTCTATAAAGTCGGAGGTTGATCTCCAGCACTTTTTTGAGACGTATTTTCCTGACGTAATTCCTCTGATGCCTACCTATAAACAGGATTATTTTCAAAACCCCACCGGTTCCTTAATGACCGTGAAATGTTTCCCGTGGGTAAACGGAAAAACATTGTTGATTGGTGATGCTGCCCATGCAATAATTCCGTTTTATGGCCAGGGAATGAATTGTGGTTTTGAGGATTGCTCCGTATTGGATTCACTTATTGATGAATTTAATCACGACTGGAGTAAAATATTACCCGCTTTTCAAACATCCAGAAAACCAAACAGCGACGCTATTGCCGATCTTGCAAAATTGAATTTTATCGAAATGCGCGACCTCGTTGCCGATCCTGACTTTCAATTCAAGAAAAAAATTGCGGCAAAAGTGAATGAAAAATATCCTACCAAATTCTTGCCTGTTTATTCCATGGTCTCCTTTAGCAATATGCCCTACAGCAATGCCCTAAAAGAATACAAACGCCAGAATGCACTACTCGACAGCGTTTTAAACATGCCTGACATCAAAACAAAATGGGAAACGGAATATCTGGAAGAGATTGCCTGTCTGTTGTTTAATGTTGGATAAGGTTTGGCCTTATGGACAGTTTGTAATATTGGTGATTTTTTTGTCGCATAGCGGAATTGGCACTAAGGTTACCCAAAGTTGTTGTTATTATAATTTCTATAACTTAACACGCACCTAAACAAGCAATCCAACCAAATTTTTCAATACCCAGAAACTGCTCACTGCCCACTGTTTTCCGGACACGGGTATCGGGTATCAGGCATTGCCACTGCCTCCTGCCACTGCCACTGCCCACTGCCTCCTGCCACTGCCACTGCCACTTCCCACTTCCCACTACCCACTGCATCTCCTCCCCATCCCCAAAAAAAAACCCCATCTTTCGATAGGGCTCTTTTCTTTTATAATTTCAGAAATTTTTAATTTCCACCGGTTGCTCCGCCTTTTTTCTTAATGTCAACTTTTTTACCATCAGTTGATTTTGTACCAATTTCTGCTTTTTTAACCTCAGGAGTGGTAGTTTTAACTGTAGTAGTAGTTGTTTTAGAACTTGAAGCTGCAGCAACTGTCATTTCCATGATCGTTTTTTGCATACTCGAGATAGAATCCATCATCATGGTCTTTTCAGCCATATAAGTGCTGTCCTTAACATGCATGTCTTTTTCCATTTGAGCCATTTTATCTGCGGCTTCTTTATCAGTACATGACGCAAGAATTAAACCTGCAGATACAACGAATAATAAGATTTTGATTTTCATATTGTTTGTTTTTGAAATTTTTGGAATAGTATTTGACTACAAAGGTAAAAATATATAAATAATTAAAGCTCAATTCGAGAAACTTTTTTAAACAAAACAAATTATGAAGACTAAAATTTCAATTTTAACCCTCGCTGTGATAACCACAACAACCCTTATGTTTACTGGTTGCGGCGTTGATGACCTAAGCACACCCACAATTGTATTAGAAGGTGACGATCCATTGGTTGTAGAACTTGGCGGAACCTATACCGACCCCGGATTTACAGCAACTGACGATGAAGATGGCGATATAAGTGCCAATGTAGTTGTTGATGAAACAGATGTAAATACAGATAGGATTGATGAATACGAAGTAAGTTATTCTGTTACGGATGATGCCGGTAACGTTGGAACTACAACCCGTATTGTTCGTGTAGTAATGAATAAAGCAGCTTATGTTGGTACCTATAATGTTTATGAGGAGTGCGATATAGATGGTGATGGTATTTTCGGTGAACCTACTGTAGAATTTGAGATCAACTATTATGTGGTAACAATTACGTCAGGAGGCGATTCGGATGAACTGATTTTTGAAAATTTTGGAGCTTACGGAGTTGAAGTTGTTGTTCCTGTTTTCTTTGACGGTGACCTGAATGAGGAATTAATTGTAGTAAATTACAATCTTCCCGGAACTGGCATTTACTTCGATGCGAATGGTTTAGTTACAACCGGAGAGGTTGGTAATATTGAGTTTGACTTGGATTATAACGCACAAGATGGTGCCGTAATTGTTCCTTGTAATGCAGAATTTGTGAAATTTTAAATGCCTACCAAATATTAAACACCCCGATATGTTCGTATATCGGGGTGTTTCTTTTTATAAGCCTGTCTAATTTTCCCTATTTTTGTTGAGTTATGAACTTTCGACTCTTCATTTTATTACCCCTTTTTGGCATTTTAATCCTTTCCTGCAAGAGGGAAGATACTATCTCACCTAAAATATTTGTAAATACTGATCCTGTCGGAGTTCATTATAGAGCCGAACCTTATGAAGATGCCGGTGCCGAAGTTGCCGATAATTATACCTGTAATCTCTCAGCTTCCCTTCAGGTAATCAATGAGGTTGATATCGAACACTATGGAACCTATTTCGTTACCTATATTGTGGAAGATGTGGCCGGAAATACGAGTCAGGAAGTTCGAACTGTAGAGATAATTCTTCCAATAAACGACTATTATCATCAGAATTATGCTGCTTTCGATACTTGTACAACCGGAAATTATTTTTATACCGGTTTAGTGCAAGATTGCGATTGTGCTGATTTTGCTGTTACTGTTGGCAATATCAGTAACCTTGGACTATCCGCTTCTTTTAATTTACCAGTTTATGGTCAATACAATCAATTTCTTACACTCGATACCATTAAAGCGGCCATTTCTTTTAATGGTATTGGCACCATGAGTTCCGGTGCAGATACAATTAATTGGGAATATATAATTCAGGATTCAATTAGCTCTGATGTTTGTCGTTCGGTATGGATAAAAGAATAATGAAAGAATATGGAAACAGTTCTGTAATTTTACTAAAACAGTTATGATCAGAAAAATTAAATATTGTTTGTTTTTATGCCTCTTATCCCGGGCACTTTTTGCACAAAATGTGCAGCGTATTCCGGGGGAATTAATTGTGCAATTATTTAAAGATGCGTCTATAGAAAATATCATTACAAAAATTAATTCAGATAACGGATTACAACTTACTAAAAATAAAACGCTTTCTGAAAGATTAAATATTTATGCAATAAAATTTGATGCGGAAATTATTGATGCGGAAAAGGTGTACAATTTATTTTTTACGCATCCTCTGGTTGCAAATGTGCAATTCAATCACATTACATCTCAAAGATCATTACCGGATGATCCTCTTTTTTACCAACAATGGAATATGTTTAACGATGGTACTACAGGTGGCCTCGAGGATGCAGATGTAGATGCAGAACTTGCATGGGATGTAACCACCGGCGGATTAACTGCAACAGGAGATACCATTGTTGTTGCGCTGGTTGGTGAGGGTGCTGAGTTTGAACATGAGGATCTTGATTACTGGAAAAATTACAATGAGATACCACTCAATTTAATTGATGATGACGGCAATGGATATATTGACGATTATGATGGATGGAATTCAACCGATACGAACGGAATAGTACCCGATCACAGATTTCACGGATCGCATGTTGCCGGAATTGTTGGCGCAAAAGGAAATAACGGAATAGGTGTTACCGGGATAAATTGGAACGTTAAAATTTTACCGGTGTATAATGTTTCCAGTGAAGCAGATGCAGTTGCTTCTTATTCCTACGTTTTTGTAATGCGCGAATTATATGATCAAACAAATGGAGCAAAAGGCGCTTTTATTGTTTCAACTAATTCCTCCTTCGGTGTTGACTTTGGAAATCCTGATTCTTTTCCGATATGGTGTGCAATGTATGATTCTTTAGGAACCCTTGGAATTTTAAGTGTTGGCGCTACAGCAAATTTTACCGCGAATATTGATGTTATTTTAGATATACCTACTGCTTGCTCCTCCAATCACCTAATTACAGTTACAAACACAGATAAAGCAGATAATTTATTTATTGCTGCCTATGGTGCAAATACTATTGATCTTGGTGCACCCGGCCAATTGGTATATTCTACACAATTGGATAATTTATACGGTTTTCAATCAGGAACTTCTATGTCGGCACCACATGTTGCCGGAACAATTGCATTATTGTTTTCTGCTGCATGCGAAAAATTTATGCTGGACTATAAATATGATCCTCCGGCAATGGCTTTGTTGCTGAAAGATTATATTTTAAATGGTGTCGATTTTGTAGAAGACCTGAATGGAATAACTGTCAGCAATGGAAGATTAAACGTTTTTCATGCATTAAATAATTTAGTAGAAACAGGTTATTGTTCCGATAATATTATTATTGATCAAAATGATCCATTCGTATTAAATTGTTATCCGAATCCTGTTACGCAAAAGTTATTTATTTCTTCAAATAATACTTTTAATGAAAGTATCCTATTACATATTTTTAGCGAAACAGGCCAATTGATTTATTCTGATATTATATCAGATCCATCCGATCTTTCAACAGGTTTATCGGTTGAATCATTTTCTGATGGTTTGTATTTTTTGAGAATTAATGAATTAAATTCTCGAAATTATTTTACTTCAAGTTTTATCATACAACATTAATAATAACTTTTAGTGCATGGATAAAAGATGGGTGTTAAAGGAAACAGATGAGGAAAAGGTGAACTCTTTGCAACAGCAATTAAAAGTAAATCCTATCATTTGCAAATTGCTTATTCAACGTGGAATTAACACATACGAAGAAGCAAAAAAATTTTTCAGGCCAACAATTAATGATCTTTATGATCCTTTTTTAATGAAGGATATGCAAAAGGCTGTTGATCGTATTGTTTTGGCTATATCAAAAAATGAAAGAATTTTGATATTTGGCGATTATGATGTGGATGGCACAACTTCGGTCGCCTTGGTTTATTCTTTCCTTCGTGAAATTTATTCCAATTTAGATTATTATATTCCAGATCGTTACCACGAGGGATATGGCATTTCATTTAAGGGAATTGACTTTGCGAAAGAAACAAATTGTTCACTTATAATTGCTTTGGATTGTGGCATAAAAGCAAATGATAAGATAGATTATGCCAATGAACGCAATATTGATTTTATTATTTGTGATCACCACATTCCCGGAGATAGGGTTCCCGCTGCAGTGGCAATTTTAGATCCGAAACAATTTGATTGTAATTATCCTTATAAAGAATTAAGCGGATGTGGAATAGGATTTAAATTGGTTCAGGCATTTGTTATTCAACATAATATCCCAATGGAAAAAATAATTCCGTTATTGGATCTTGTTGTAGTAAGTATTGCAAGTGATATTGTTCCTATCACCGGAGAAAATCGCGTATTGGCATTTTGCGGATTGGAACAATTAAATGCAAACCCGCGGCCCGGATTAAAAGCATTGATTGAAATAACGGGTTACAACACACCGCTTTCTATTTCTAATATTGTATTTGGACTTGGGCCAAGAATTAATGCCGCAGGTCGCATGGATGACGCCAATAAAGCTGTGCGTATGTTAGTTTCTGAATCTGTGGAAAAAGCAAAAGACGGTGCTGATATTCTTCAGGAGAAAAATGTGGATAGAAAAGAAATAGATAAAAAAATTACACTCGATGCAATTCGCATGTTGCAGGAAGATGAAAATGTTGCACATAGAGTTACTACCGTTTTATGCAGCGGCGAATGGCATAAAGGAGTGGTTGGAATTGTTGCTTCACGTCTTTTAGATCATTATTACAGACCTACAATTTTACTCACTGAATCCAATGGAATGCTTTTTGGCAGTGCGCGTTCTGTTAAGAATTTTGATATCTATGAGGCAATTAAACAATGTAACGATCTGTTAGAACAATTCGGGGGGCATATGTATGCTGCAGGGTTATCGATGTTACCTGAAAACTTCGAAAAATTTAAACAACGTTTTGAGGAAGTTGTAAAAGCCACTATTAAACCTGAACAGTTGATTCCGGAAATAGAAATTGATTCCGCATTGGAATTAAAAGACATCACTGAAAATTTTAATAATATCATAAAACAATTTGCTCCGTTCGGACCGCAAAATATGTATCCGGTATTTATGACCGGTAAATTGAAAAATAGTGGCCGGTCAAAAATTGTTGGTGATAATCATTTAAAATTGAGTATTAGAGATAAAAATTTATATAATGTAGAGGCAATAGCATTTCAAAAAGGGAATTATTTTAATGAAATTGCAAAAGGAACAAGTTTTGATCTGTGTTATACCATTGAGGAAAATAATTTCAGAGACACAAAAAGTTTGCAACTCAATGTAAGAGAAATTAAAATTAATTAATTCAAAAAAAATATTTTATTTGTGATATTGCGTTCAGAAAAATTAATAAAAAAGTACAAACACAGAACCGTTGTAAATGAGGTAAGTGTAGAAGTTAACCCCGGTGAAATAGTCGGACTACTTGGTCCAAATGGCGCCGGTAAAACCACATCCTTTTATATGATAGTAGGTTTAATCAAACCTATGTCGGGAAAGGTGTTTCTCGATAATAAGGATATAACGGATTATCCCATGTATAAACGAGCTCAATTAGGAATTGGATATCTTCCACAGGAAGCAAGTGTTTTCAGAAAAATGAGCGTGGAAAATAATATTGCAAGTGTATTGCAAATGACCAAACTTAGCAGGAAAGATCAGAAGACCAAAATGGAAACGCTTATAGGTGAATTTGGTTTGGAGAATGTAAGAAAAAGCAATGGCGATGTTTTAAGCGGTGGGGAAAGAAGAAGAACAGAGATAGCAAGAGCACTCGCTACAGATCCTAAATTTATTTTATTGGATGAACCCTTTGCCGGAATTGACCCTATTGCAGTGGAGGACATTCAGCAAA
>Ga0163151_10006079_pt1 | contig 14938 bp, 15 predicted proteins | sample OliLakLV19MP5IB2_FD_145596 | JGI IMG/M metagenome (GOLD analysis project Ga0163151, IMG submission 145596) | Freshwater microbial mat bacterial communities from Lake Vanda, McMurdo Dry Valleys, Antarctica - Oligotrophic Lake LV.19.MP5.IB-2 | ecosystem: Environmental > Aquatic > Freshwater >...
CCTGTTTCACGATGTTGAAATTTCCGGTCAGCGCGCCCAGCGTCAGCAGCGTGCCGGTGTCCACGTCGAAGACCGGCGTGGACGCCGAGAGCGTGGTGGCGCCGAAGGTCAGGCCCGCTGTTCCGCTCGCCACATTGCTCCCGGGATTGATGTTCAGGATTCGGTTCCCGATGCTGAGTGTGCCGAGGGTGTGGGTCACCGCCGCGCCGCTGGTCAGGCGATCGGATACGATGGTTGCCGTGCCGCCGATGGTGGTGTTCCGGGCGAAGTTCAGCGCCGTGTCGTTGGCGAGTTCCAGCGTTCCGCCATTCAGGGAGAGCGTTCCCGCTCCCAGCGCACCCACAGCCGTGGTCGCGCGCAGCGTGCCCGCGCTCAAGGTCGTGGCGCCCGTAAACGTGTTAGCGCCACTCAACACCAATGCTCCCGCGCCCGCCTTGGTGATGCCGAAGGTGACGCCGGAAATGATGCCGCGCACCGCGAGCTGCCCCCCGTTGATTGTCAGCGTTCGCGTGGCGTTCATGGCCACGGCGCCGGTTCCCGTGGTGAGGTCGTCGGTCCCCGTAAAGGAAAAGTTTGAGTTCCAGTTCTGGGCGTTGTTACTGGAGAGCGTGATGGCGCTTCCGCTCGTGTTGTCCAGCGTCACCGCGCCGTTGAAGGTGATGGGTCCCGAGCCGAACGCGCCGGCGTTGTTCACGCGGATCGTTCCGTTCGTCAGCGTCGTGGTGTTCAGGGTGCCGGTTTGCGCTCCCGTGGTCGCCCACACCGCGCCCGCGCCGTTGAAGGTCACGTTGCCCATCGCCTTGTCGCCGAAGTTGACGGTTTGCTGGGTGCCCGAAGTGGTGACGAAGGACACGGCCGAGGTCGTGTTGTTGCCCTTGGTGTAGGTCCAGCCGGCGGCGGGAAAAACCAGCGCGTTGCTGCCCGTGCCCGCCGTGGCGTCCCCGATGGTGAGGGTGACAGCGGCGGCGTGCGTGACGGTATTGACGTAGTTGGTGAGGTTGAAGGACCGGCACGCGGCGGCGACGTTGATCGTCATGTTTCCCGACGTGGCGGTGGCGACGACATCATCCGCTGCCAAGGGAACCGCGCCTTCTACCCATGTGCCGAGCGCGTTCCAGTTCCCACCGGCATTCGAGATGGTGCGCGTGGCGGCACCAACATTGGAAGCGACGAAAAGCGCGCCCAGAACGAATGCGAGCCGGTTCTGGCGGTGCTGGCGTAGCGCGGCCAGAAACTGTTGACTGACAAATATTATGATGGACATGGGATTTGTTGGACCGTACGAAAGAGTGTAATGGTCTGATTCGATATTCTCCAGACCCAAATTGATTAAATCGACTGGAATCCTCGATACGAATTGGAAAAAAACATGAGCCGAGCTTTTACCAAGGAAGACGACGCAGGCGAGGACCTCCCAGAGCTCCCGGTGCCCGAAGGGCCGAACTACGTCACCCCGCGGGGCCTCGAGCTGCTCAAGGTGGCGGGACGCGATCTGGTGGCCCGAAAGAAGCTGGCCACCGGTGATACCGTCAAGCCCATTGACCGCGACCTCCGGTACCTCGAAGCGCGCATCACCGGGGCCATCGTCGTCCCGGCGGGGAGCGGCCCGGAAATCCGCTTCGGCGCGCGGGTGTCGCTGGAAGACGAAAGCGGCGTGAAAAGGACCTTTCAGATCGTGGGTGACGACGAAGCCCGCACCAGCGAAACGTTCCTTTCCTGGTCGGCGCCGCTCGCCCTGGCCATGCTCGGAGCAAAAGCGGGCGACAACGTGACGTGGGAAGGGCCCGACCGCGTGGGCCGTTACCTCATTTTGTCCGTCGACTACCCGGGTTCTGACGAATCCCGCTTTTGACCGGCTCATCGGTTCGGACACATGGAGGCCGGTCGGAGAGGACGTCCAGATGACTCACGTTCTCGCGGCCGACCTCGACATGGTGTGCGCGGCGGCCCGAAGGAAGTGAAGACCAGGACCGCGCCTGGGACCGGGAAGATTTTGCTGGTGGAAGACGAGGACGGGGTTCGGCGCCTCACGGCGCGGGTTCTCACGGGTTGCGGATACGAGGTGGTCGATATGGCCTCACCGGCCGCGGCGCTCGCACTCTTCCAGGGTTCCCGGCCGCACTTCGATCTTCTCATCACGGACGTCGTCATGCCGGGGCTGCATTTCCTGGGGAAACCGTTCACGGGAACCACCCTCTCTCACAAGGTGAAAGAGGTCCTCGCGACTATTTAGCGAAGATTTTCCCGTAGGGCGTGGAGCAGAAGTCTCCGAAGTCGATCTCCTCCTGGCGGACGTAGCCCTTGTGCGGCAGACGGTCGGTCAGAATCAGTTCCGCCACCGACGCGGCGCTCGACGCGGTGATGATCTGGATGGCGGACCGGTGCGCTCCGGCCATCTCTCCATGCCGCACCGTCTTCGTGTAGGTTTGCTGGGTCAGTATTCCGTTCTTCCTTCCTTCAACGCAGCACAGCACCACCACCATGTCCTGGCTCGTGGCGGGAACCGCCGACTCCAGAACCTGCTTCAAAATGGCGCGGTATTCGTTCAGCTTGAGATCGAACAGAAGAAATTTCATCAGGTCGCGATGCCCGATGTAGCGGAGCGTTTTGTAAGTGAGCGTGCCGATCTTCCCCTTCATGGAATGCGCCAGCGTTCCCAGGCCGCCCGACGTGTTGAACCCCTCATACTCCGTTCCGTCGATCACGAGCCGCTCGTAGCCTTCGAGCGGCTGAAGCATCTCCACCTTTCCGTTCTCAATGGCCTCGCATGAGTTTCCATACTCATTGATGAGCCCGTCCGTGCTCCAGGTGAGGTTGTACTTCAGCGCGTTGGTCGGGTTTTCGGGCAGGGCGCCCACCCGAAGCGACGCGCTCTCCACCTTGTCGTAGCCGCGCACCATGTGCCCGGCGATGATCTGGATGAATCCCGGCGCCACGCCGCAGCGCGGCACGAAGCAGCCGCCGTTGCGCTTCGCGATTTTCTCAATCGCCTCTCCCGTCTTCACGTCCTCCGACAGATCGATATAGCTGGCATGGGCCTTGTGCGCGGCCTTCGCGACCGACAGGTTCATGAACCACGGGCAGGCGTTGACGACGAGCGACTGTCCTTTCAGGGCGCGCGCCAGCATGTCCACGTTGCCGGCGTTGGCCCGGACGGCCTTCGCCCTGCGGCCCGCCACGGCTTTGGCGCGTTTCAAATCCTGGTCGATGACGGTGACCTCATACCTCGGCGACAGAAGCGCGACGATGAGCTCGCCGATCTTTCCGGCGCCGACGACGGCGACTTTCCGTGATTTGTCCATGTTATGCGCCTCCCGTTTCGGATGACTTGTTGAGCGCCTGTCTCTCCGGATGAACGGCGGCGATGATGTGGCTCACGCCCTTCTGGTTGAATCCTTTAAATCCTTCGCGCCGCTGGAGGTTCTCGAGGTGGCTGCCCACCGCCCCCTTCTCGCGGATCTGCGCGTGCGCCTCCGGCGACAACTTGCCCGCGGCCAGGAGCGCGGCGAGCCGCGGCTCGGGCACAGCCCACATTTCCGCTTTCGTGAAGGCCTGGCGGAGAAAAGTGAAATCGCTGAAGGGCGGCATGGTCTCGATGTCCCGCGCCTTGAGGTCCTGCCGCAGGAGCTCGTAATCGAACTGCGCCTCAAGGTGATGCATTCCCGCCTGAAGGATGGATTCGCCGTGAAGGGCGCACCACAGGCCCACGGTGCCCGGCCGGGAAAGGTCCGGCAGGACGATCTCGGAAAAGTCCACGGCGACATCAATCGGTGAGAGGTCGACGTCGGCAAAAATGATGAGGCCCGCTTCGGGCTGCTCCATTACCTGCGCGCCCCAGCCGGCCTCCGCGCCGGCGTAGTAGCGCTCCCGCTTCTTGAATCCCAGCGTCCGGAGGATGTCAATCAGCGCGGGAAAGTGCGCGCGGCCCGAGCGAAAGGTGTGGTGATCGTGGTTGGCCCAGCCGAGGCCGAGCTTGTCCTGACGGGCTTTCTGAACCTGCGCAGCGTGGTTGCGGCCCTGCCAGTAAACGCGCTCTCCTTCCAGGAAGATCGTCGCGGCCGCGCCGGCACCGAGGTCGCGGACCATGTCGCGCGCGATGACGAGGGTCTCCCCCATTCCGACGGCGTCCGAAACGAACCGCCGTGGTCGCGCGGCCCATCGTTCAAAATTTTTTACGTATGCGGCCGCGCGGTCACGCTGGTCCGGAATGAAGTTCCGCGCACCGCGACGCTCGATGACCCGGAGTTCACACGGGCCCTCAACAAGATTCAGTTCGCGATACGCTGAAAACGGGGCGCCCGCGACCGGCCGGGAGAACCCGTGCGCCATCTGGAAGCGCCACAAGTCATCGACGGCAATCGCCACGCTCACGTCGCGAAACTTCGGCGAGAGGAGGACCGGCGGCAGGTCGGCGAAGGGGTGGCGTAAAACGGCAGCGCCCGCGGGGCGCTTCGCCTTTTTGTCTTCGACGAATCCCAGGCGCTCCAGTGCGGCGGCGCTGCCGGAACGGCGGGGAAGCCTCAGGTGATCGGTCCACGAAGAAAAGAGGGTGCTCGTCTCGGATTTCATCCGCTCGGCGAGGCGCGCGGCGAAGGCGTGGCGCTTGATGAAAAGCCGGAGCGTGTCCTCGATGAACTGGTCGGCTTCCGGGCAGCGCGGCCAGACGAAGCCTTCCGGCGCGGACGTGAGGAAATCGTTTTTGCGTGGAAATTTTCGAGTCATCAATCGCTCCTGTCGTCACCCCCGCGAAAGCGGGGGTCCATGCAGTTGGGTTCCCGCTTTCGCGGGAACGACGGCTTTATGAATTGTCGATCTGCGCGCGCTGAAGCTTGCCGCTGTAATCGATGTACACCGTCTTCCATTCGGTGAAAATGTCGAGGCCCGTCTTGCCCGCTTCACGGTGGCCGTTGCCGCTGCCCTTGATGCCGCCGAAGGGAAGGTGAACTTCGGCGCCGATCGTGGGGCCGTTCACGTAGACAATGCCAGCTTCGATGTCGCGGACGGCAGTGAGCGCGCTGTTCACGTCGCGCGTGTAAATGGAGCTGGAGAGCCCGTACGCGCAATCGTTGAGCGTCTCGATCGCATCGGCAAGGCCTGAGACCTTCACGATGGACAGCACGGGCCCGAAAATTTCTTCCCGGAAGATCCGCATCTTCCGCGTGACGCCCGTGAAGATCGTTGGCTCGACAAACCAGCCGCGCGCCACGTCGGCGCCGCGGGCGCGCTTGCCGCCGCAGCGCAGCGCAGCGCCGCCTTTGGTTCCCGCCTGGATGTAATCGAGCACGCGCTTCATCTGGCGTTCGTTGATGAGGGGACCCACCTGGGTGCCTTTCTCGAGCCCCGCCCCGAGCTTGAGTCGGCGGGCCTGCTTGATGAGCCGGTCGACCATCTCATCGTGAATGGATTCATCGAGCAGAAGGCGGCTGGTCGCCGTGCAGCGCTGGCCCGCGGTTCCGAAGGCGCCCCAGAGCGCGCCTTCCAGGGCCAGGTCCAGGTCCGCGTCGGCCAGAACGATCTGCGCGTTCTTCCCGCCGCACTCGAGCGAGACCCGCTTGCCGCTTTCCGCGCACAGGGTCGCGACCGCGGTGCCGGTGTGGGTCGACCCGGTGAAAGACATGAGCGACACGCCCGGATGGGCGGACAACGCGCGTCCGGCGGTCTTGCCCTGGCCGTGCACGAGGTTGACGACGCCGGCGGGAATGCCGGCCTCTTCCAAAGCTTTGACGAACTCCACCGCGCACATCGGCGTGTCCTCGGCGGGCTTGAGCACCACGGTGTTACCGCAAATGAGCGCGTGCAGCGATTTCCACGCGGGGATCGCCGTCGGAAAATTCCACGGCGTGATGAGGCCGCAGACGCCGACGGGCTCGCGAACCGTGAAGCACATCCTGCTGGGAAGCTCGCTCGGCGTGGTCTCGCCGTACAGCCGCCGGCCTTCGCCCGCCGCCATCTCCGCCATGTCGATGGACTCCTGAACGTCGCCCAACCCTTCGGTGAGCGGCTTTCCACATTCGCGGGTAACGAGGCGCCCCAGCTCCGCCTTCCGGCGGGCCATGATCTCGCCGGCGCGGCGGATGATCTTGGCGCGTTCGGGCGCCGGCGTCCGGCGCCAGGCCGGGAACGCCCGGCGCGCCGCCTGAACCGCGCGGTCCACTTCCGCCGCCAGCGTGTCCGGGGCTTCGCAGACGATATCGCGGTGATCGGCGGGGTTCACCGACGCCAGGGCTTTCGCGCCCTTCGGCCAGGACCACTGTCCATCAATGAAATTCAGCGCCTTCTCAACCATGCAAACTCCTCGTGTTCTCAAAGCATAAGCCCCGGAGCGGGAAATTCCAGAGGCGCGTTGAAAGTCGAGGGCTTAGGCCTGACGGCCGATGAGGCGCGCCAGACGTGCGATGGTTTCCAGGGACGTGAAGCGGATGGGAACGGCGCGAAGCAGCTCGTCGACCAGGATGAATCTCAGATCCTCCAGCGTCATGCCCGCGCGCAGCGCGACCAGGAGGTTCGCGCGCCGGTCCGACGGCCGGGGGTGAACATCCCGTAACGGGCCGTTCGCGTTGACCTGACGGGTCGAATCCGGACAAAAACCCGTTTCTGTGGTAGGGTTCGTTCGTGAACAAACGCACTTTCCCGACGCTGCAAACCCTTTTTCTAACGGCCGCCCTCTTTCCGTCTGTCGCCATGGCCGCAGCGCCGCTGAGCGGCACGCCGCGCGTTCGCCCGCCCGTCGACCTGTTCTCCGTCGAAACGCGCATGTACCCATCGCTCCGTCTCGACGATCCGACGCCCGGAACGTTCGAGGAAAACGCGCGCGTCACGCCGCGGCCCGTCCGCCTCCAGGTCGCGCTTCCCTGGCGCGTGCGCACGGAGCGATCGATGTTCTCCGTCTCATTCGGCTACGAGCGGCTCGGCCTCGAGCTTGAAGGCTGGCCGCGAGCCGAGGCATTTCCCCGCGGGCCCTTTCACAGCGTGCAGCTTCCGATGTCGTTTTCGCGCACGCTGCGCGATGAGAGGTGGGGCACGCGGTTCTTCCTCACGCCGGGGCTGTCGTCCGACTTTCACGACACCGGGTCGCGCGGGTTTCGCGTTCAGGGAGGCGCGCTCCTCGAGCGAAAGAATGCCGGCGGCGCGTTCTCCTTCGGTCTGGTGCTGATCAACGACTACGGATCGCCGCGGGTGTTTCCAGCGGTCGCCTGGATGGGCCGGGTGGCGGAAAAGCAGGTGGTGGCGATCCGCTTGCCCGTGGTGCTGTCATGGACGTATCAGGCGTCGGAAGAGTGGGACGCGGGTTTCGCCGCGCGCGTGTCGGGCGGCAATTACGCGATCGGACGGCCGGACATTTTCCGGAACCGGCAGCTCAAATACTCGGCGGGAACGCTGGGCCCATTCGTGAAGCGATCATTCGGAAAATGGTCGGTGAACGTCGAGTCGGGGTGGGTGTTCCTTCACAGCCTCGAGGTGGTCGATCAGCGCCACCAGATCCGCGACTACGACCTCGACCGTTCGGCTTTTCTCACCGTCGGCCTTCGCCGCTCGCTTTAGTTCCCAGCGGCAGAAAATGTCAAATTGCGGCTGTAGTTCCCACAGGAGGGACGTTCCATGAAGAGTGACGAGTCCGCCTCCGGCGAAAAACCGGGGACGCCACGGCCGACATTCCGCCGCAAGACGGTGGTGATCAAGCGTGGCTTCCAGTTCCGCTACGCGGTCATCATGTTCGCCCTTTTCGGCATTGCCGCCTTCATGGTGTGGTGGGAGATTTACAACAACTTCAAGTCCGTCATGGACCAGGGTCTCATCCGCGAGCCCGCGGCGATCCGCATGGTGGCGGACGCGACCCGCGTGGTCCTCTACAAAGTCGTCATCGCGCTCGGCATCGTCTGGTTCCTTTCGATCCTGCTGTCGCATTACATCGCGGGCCCCATTTACCGGTTCGAGGCGTGCCTGAAGCTTCTCAAGGACGGCGACCTCGTCCACCGCGCGCGGCTTCGGCCCCACGACGAACTCAAGAGCCTTGCGGCCGCCTACAACGAGGGCCTCGAGTCCGTTCACCAGCGCGTTCGCGCGATCAAGGAAGCGGCGGCGTCCGGCGGAGACGCCCGCGCGGCGCTCGACAAGGTCAAGTCGATCGCCAACGAATTCAAAGTCTGATCTCCCGAGGTATTCAACAATGAAGAAGTTCCTTCCCCTGATCCTGATCGCCGCCGCCGTGGTGGCCGGCTGCAAGAAAGCCGAAGCGCCCGCGCCCGTCGTGGAAGCGCCGGTGGCTGCCGCCCCGGCCGCGCCCACCGCGGACCCGAACGTCGTGAACCCCGCCGAGCTCGAAGGGGCCGCCCTCGCCGCCCAAGGAAGCAAATAAATCCAAACGTCGACGCTGAGCTTTTCCCTCGACGGCCGCGCGGTGCCCTACCGCGTGCGCGTTTCGCCGCGGTGCCGCCGCCTGGGCCTGCGTTTTTCCGACGACGGGCTTGAGGTGGTCGCGCCGACGCGGCTACGCGACGTTTCCCACGATTTTCTTTTCCAGCGCTTCTCCGGTTGGATCCGCCGCCAGATCCTTAAGCGCGAGCGCCGCGTTCAGCGCGCCGCATCTGATCACGTTCTTCTTCGCGGCGTGGAGACGCCCCTGGCGATGATCGCCATCCAGACCGCCGGAGATCCGCGCCGGTTCTTTTTCGAGGAAGCGCGGCGCGACGTCCTTGTCCGGCTCGCGGCCCGGAGCGCGGAGATGGGCCAGCCCCACGGCGCGGTGCAGATCCGCGAGCAGAAGACCCTTTGGGGAAGCTGTTCGCCCCGCAGCGGAACGCTGTCCTTCAACGCCAAGCTCGTGATGGCTCCGCCTGCGGTCCTCGATTACATCGTCGTCCACGAGCTCGCGCATTTCAAATGGTCGCGGCACAGCGTCCGGTTCTGGGAGCGCGTCGCGCGATTCTGTCCCAACTACAAGATCCATCGGCGATGGCTGCGCGACAACGCGTGGCGCCTGTCCATCCCGTCGACGCCGGCGGACCCCGCTCCCCTCCTCGCTCCCGCCACCCTTTAAAACTTGGTTCAATGTCCCTCATGCGTCCCCGTCGTCTGCGTCTCTTCCTATTACTTACCACTCTTCTTCCTTTGGCTTCCGCATGCCGGAAGGGTGAGATCACCGTGTACCGGGTTCCCAAGGAATCCACGGCGCCGATGACCATGGGCGGACCCGCCGGAGGGAAGCCCACCATTGACTGGACGGTTCCGAAGGCATGGGCGGTCCAGCCCGCTTCGGGGATGCGCGCGGGAAGCTTCCTGGCCAAGGCCGAAGACGGGAGCTTCGTCGAGATCACCGTCGTTCCCCTGGACGGCGAAACGGGCGGGGAGCTCGCCAACGTGAACCGCTGGCGCGGCCAGTTGAACCTCCCTCCCACCGACGCGGCGGGTCTGGCCGGCATCGCCAAGTCCTTGCGGATCGGCGCGCACGACGCGCGGCTCATTGAGTTCGCCGGCGCCGGCGGCAAGCGCCTTCTGGCCGCGGTTTTCAAGAACGGCCCGACGTCATGGTTTTTCAAGGCCACGGGCGCCGACAAGGCCGTGAAAGACCTCAAACCCCAATTCCTCGCGTTTGTCGAGAGCGCGCATTTCCATGAAGCCGGGACCGGCCATGAATAAATGGAAGACGGTTTTCGCGTGGATCGGCTCGATCCAGCTCACGCTTTTCTCCCTCACGATGATGATGCTCCTCATTTTCTTCGGCACCATCGCGCAGGCCAAGATTGGCACGTTCGCGGCGCAACGGGAATATTTCAACCAGTTCTTCGTGTGGTCGACCATTGCCGGAGTTCGCGTTCCGCTACTCCCCGGCGGGCTGACCGTCGGGTCATTGTGGTTCCTGAACCTCGTGGCCTCGTTCATCATGCGCTTCCGCTTCGAGAAGAAAAGCATCGGCATTCTCATGTCCCATTTCGGACTCATCCTGCTTCTGATCGGACAGGGCGTCACGCAGCGCTTGGCCGTGGAAAGCCAGATGCCCATTCAGGAAGGCTCCTCGTCCAATTTTTCCGAAAGCACCTTTGAAACCGAGCTGGCCTTCGTCATGACGTCCGACCCGGGCTTCGACGAGGTGGTCAGCATTCCCTACCGGACGTTCAGCGAGGAAGGCGTCATCAAGGCGCCGCCGCTACCCTTCGACGTGCGAATCGTCCGCTTCTTCCGCAACGCCAACCTGTCGATGTCGGAGGGCACCACCCCGGCCACGAAGGGCGTGGGCGAGCGCATCGCCGTCCTCGACCTTCCGCCCACATTCTCCGACACCGAACGCAACCTCAACACCGCCTACGTGGAGCTGTTGAAGGACGGCCAGAGCCTGGGGACCTGGCTCGTGTCGCTGGCGCTGGCCGCGCCACAATCGGTGAGCGTCGATGGAAAAGACTACAGCCTGTCCATCCGGCCCCGCCGCCTTTACTACCCGTTCACCATCACGCTGAAAGACTTCAAGCACGACATCTACAAGGGCACCGAGATCCCCAAAAACTTCTCGAGCGCCGTCCGTCTCGACAACAAGGAGACCGGCGAGACCCGCGACGCGCTCATCTACATGAACCATCCGCTGCGCTACGCAGGGAACACTTTCTACCAGGCGAGCTTTGCCGAGAACGACACCGTGTCGATCTTCCAGGTGGTGCGCAACCCCGCCTGGGTCACGCCTTACGTGGGCTGCCTGCTCGTCGCCCTCGGGCTGCTGGTTCAGTTCCTGATGCACCTGCTTGAGTTCGTCGGCAAGCGGCGGGAGAAAGCATGAAGACGCCGCGCGCATTCCCCTGGGTTCCCGCGCTGGCGGTCGCCGCTTTCGCGTTCATGGCGCTCTCGGCGCTTCACGTGAACTACGGCGGCTCGCCCTACGACCTTCGCGCCTTTGCGGAACTGCCCGTGCTCAACGGCGGGCGGACCAAGCCGCTCGACTCGGTGGCTCGCAACGCACTCCTCACGCTTTCCGGCAAGCAGACGGTGCGCGGTCCCCACGGGTCGTCGACCGCCGTCGAATGGATGCTCGACATGGCGTTCAACCCGGTGAAGGCCGACGCCACGCCCGTCTTCGAGATCGACGATCCCGACGTGCTGGGCCTGATGAACATCCAGCAGACGAAGAAACGCCGCTTCCCCTTCAATGACCTTCGCCCCCACCTCAAGGAAGTCGAGGAGCAGCACGAACGCGCCGTTAAATTGAAGGCCGACGAGCGCGGCCGCTTCGAGACCGCGTTGGTCAACCTCTACAACCGACTGATCCTCTACCAAAAGCTCCAGAACACGCTCGAAGCGTCGGGAACGCCCGAGGCCGTGGTGGAGCTCGAAGCGCTCGAGCGGCGCATCCCCGAAATTCTCAAGTCCCACATGGCCAACCCGAAGAAGGACCCGCTGTTCGTCAAGGAAGTCTCCTTTTTCGTGCAGAAATACCGGTTCATGGACCGCGCCGCGGAGTTCTATCCGCTTCCGGTTTCCGGCAAGGACGGCATCGACTGGATCAGCCCGGGGCGCTCGGGCCTGCTGCGGATGTCGGGCGGCGATCTGCACCCGGGCATGGAACCGATCGCGCTGATGGGCGACGCCTACCGCACGGCCGACATCGCCGGGTTCAACGCCTCGCTCGGCCGGCTCTCGGGCATCGGCGCCGCGATCTCGCCGGGCGACGCCACGCACGCGAAGAACGAAACGCTTTTCAACCACGCGCAGCCGTTCTACAACGCGATGGTCATTTACCTCGTGGCGTTCGTGGCGATGCTCGTTTCGTGGCTCGCGTGGCCGCGCACGATGCATCGCACGTCCTCCTGGCTGCTGACGCTGGCCTTCGTCATTCATACCGTCGGGCTCGTTACGCGCATGGTGCTGCAGGGGCGGCCGCCGGTCACCAATCTCTACTCGTCGGCCATTTTCGTGGGCTGGGCGTCGGTCCTCCTCGGCATCATCGTCGAGCGTTTCTACCGGAACGGCCTCTCGACCGTCGTGGCGTCTCTCATCGGCTTCGCCACGCTGATTGTCGCGCACCACCTGGCCACGCAGGGCGACACGCTGGAAATGATGCGCGCCGTTCTCGACTCGAATTTCTGGCTCGCCACGCACGTGGTGACGATCACCATCGGCTACAGCTCAACGTTTCTCTCCGGCTTCCTGGCCGCCGCTTACCTGGCCCCCGCCTGGCGGTGAAACCGGGCGACCCCGGCCTCGTGTCGCTCGAGCGGATGGTCTATGGCGTGGTCTGTTTCAGCACGCTCCTCAGCTTCATCGGCACCATCCTGGGCGGCATCTGGGCCGATCAGTCGTGGGGACGCTTCTGGGGCTGGGATCCGAAGGAGAACGGCGCGCTGATGATCGTTCTCTGGAACGCGCTCGTGCTGCACATGCGTTGGGCCCGCGCCTCCTCAGAGCGCTCGCTCATGGCCCTGGTGGTCTTCGGCAACGTGATCACCGCGCTGTCGTGGTTCGGCGTCAACATGCTGGGCATCGGCCTCCATTCGTATGGCTTCATGGACAAGGCCTTCCTTTGGCTCATGGTGTTCTGCCTCAGCCAGCTCGCGGTGATGGCCCTGGCCTTCGCGCCGGCGGGCGTTTTGGGACGTCGCCCGCGCGGGAATCCCTGACGCCTTCTCGTCGTTAAAGAACGTCGAGGTGACGCCATGAGCAAGACCTATAACGCCAAGGAAGCCATTCAGAAAGCCCTCAATGAGACGCTCCGCTACGAGCGCGTGGGCTATTGCCGCCGTTGCGAAAAGCTTCACACCGAGCCGGCGCATCTTGGCTCGCTGAGCCCCATCGCCGACGAAGTGTATCTCTGGCTGGGTTTCGGCGAAGAAAAGCAGAACCTGCGTTTCTACACGCGCATCATGAAGACCCTGGAAGACGCGCCCGTCACCGGCGAGCGCGAGAAGGACATCGAGGCGATCAGCGAACTTTTATTCAACGATTACGCCCTGTCCCGCGGCTGAACGAACCATTCACGGAGGACCCATGCTGCTGTTGTCACCCATTGAAGCGCGCGTGCTCGGAGCGCTCGTCGAAAAAGAGAGCACGACGCCCGAGTATTATCCCATGACGCTCAACGCGCTCGTGAACGCGTGCAACCAGAAGTCGAGCCGCGACCCGGTCATGAGTCTGGACGACATGCAGGTGCTCGCCGCCATCGCGCGCCTGCGCGACAATGGCGTGGTGGAAGAGCGAAACGAGAACGGCGGGCGCGCGGCGCGCTACGGCCACAAGTTCGAGCGGCTGCTCAGTTGCAGCGTGGCTGAGCGCGCCGCGCTGTGCGTGCTGTTCCTGCGCGGCCCACAGACGCCCGGAGAGATCCGCGGAAGAAGCGGGCGGCTCCACGAGTTCAAGACGCCCGCCGAAGTGGAAGCGGTTCTCAACGGCTTCATCACGCGGCCTGAGCCCATCGTCGCAAAGCTGCCGCGCATGACGGGCCATAAGGAAAACCGTTTCGCGCACCTGTTCTGCGGGGCGGTGGAAGGTGGAGGAGAGTTGCCGGCGGAGCCGGCGGTGACTCAGGCCGGCGAGCAGGGCGAGGAGCGCCTCGCGGCGCTGGAGCAAAAAATCGAGGCGCTTCGCCGCGATGTTGAAGCGATCAAGACCCGGCTTTCGGGCGGAGCTTAAGTCCGAAGTCGCTTATTCCCAGCTTTTGAAACTGCGCGGCGACCTCGTCGGGATCGTCGCTGACCGTGAACAACTCGGCGTCTTTCGCGTTGATGGTCCCCGCCTCGAGCATCGTGTCGCGAATGAACGACACGAGCGGCGCCCAGTAAGCGGCGCCGATCAGCACCACCGGAAAATTCTTGATCTTGCCCGTTTGCACCAGCGTCAGGATCTCGGTGAGCTCGTCGAGCGTCCCGAACCCGCCCGGCATCCCCACGAACCCGTAGGAATATTTCGCGAGCATCAGCTTGCGCACGAAGAAGTAGCGGAATTCCACCCACCGGTCGAGGTAATCGTTCGGCTTCTGCTCGAAGGGGAGCTCTATGTTGCAACCGACCGACCGGCCGCCGGCCTCGCGCGCGCCCCGGTTGGCCGCTTCCATGATTCCCGGTCCCCCGCCCGTCATCACCGTGAACCCCTGGCGCGCCAGCGCCCCGCCCACGCGCCGCGCGAGTTCATAATAGGGATGGCCTTCCTTGAAGCGGGCGGAACCGTAGACGGTGACGCAAGGGCCGACGAAGTGGAGCGCGCGGAAGCCCTTGATGCATTCGAGGAAGATTCGGAGGGCGCGACGGAATTCAAACCCGCGCGAGTGCGGCCCTTCGAGGAAGGCCTGCTCTTCGCGGCTGCCGGCGGCCTTGCCCCAGGACGAGTGATCGTCGACGGGGAGAATTACTCGGCCGCTTTGCCGCCGCCGCGAAGCGCGAGCGAGAGGAAGTGGACCGAGCCCAGGTCGCCGAACGGCGCGAAGGCGTAGTCGAGGGAGAAAAAGCGGGCCTTCACGCCGGCGCCGATGGACGCGCCCGCCAGCGAACCCGACTCGGCTCCGGAACGCGTCGAATACCCGACGCGGCCGAACCCGGTGAGGCTGCCCATCGCGAGGCCGCCTTCAGCGCCCAGGGCGAAGTACGCGTTGTTATCGCGGGGGAACTTGATGTCGGCCGCGAGCGCGTGGCGGCCGAAGCGCTGAACGCCGCCCAGAGCGAAGTTGGCGGGAAGGTCTTCGTCCTTCGCGTCGTACTTGAGCCGCCCTCCGACGTTCGAGGCCGACACGCCCCACCGCCGTCCGTTCGTTTCGGGCGACATGACGCCCAAGTCCGCCGCGTAGGTGCCGGCCGAGCTCACGATCTTCGAGCGGACCGACTTGGCGGTCACGCCCATCAGGAAACCGCCCGCCGTCCAGGAGAAACCGAGACCGATGGCGGAATCTTCCGGCGAGAAGGACCCTTCCTGAAAACCCGCGTCGTCCCGGCGCTCCAGGCTTCCCACCGAGAACTGCTGGTAGGACACG
>Ga0163151_10006080_pt1 | contig 14936 bp, 14 predicted proteins | sample OliLakLV19MP5IB2_FD_145596 | JGI IMG/M metagenome (GOLD analysis project Ga0163151, IMG submission 145596) | Freshwater microbial mat bacterial communities from Lake Vanda, McMurdo Dry Valleys, Antarctica - Oligotrophic Lake LV.19.MP5.IB-2 | ecosystem: Environmental > Aquatic > Freshwater >...
CCTCAGCGTTAGAGAAGATTTCTGGTTCAGCTGAGCCAATGCGAAAAGTCTCACATGCGACAGCACACTTATTTATTTCCGATCCGTACAAGAAGGAAAACAATAAGTCCTTCGGACAAAAAATAAATAATCTGTTCGCCACCCACCCACCAGCCCAAGACCGCATCAATCGCTTGCGAGAAATGGGGAAGTAGGAATTTTAATTTTTATTCATTTGTAGTCAAATAATTTTTTGCTATACTATATCCAATATGAAAAACATTAGAACAACACCACTGTCATTTACCACCCTATACAAAATAGTCCTGCTCATGACCCTCGCCCTTACCACCAGCACCACCTTAGCCCAGACCTTTGTGGCTGCTGATATCACTGGCGATACTGGGCAATCATTCGGAGCCACCATGGGTGACGTCGATGGGGATGGTGATTTAGATATCTATGTGGCTAACTCCTCTAACCAACAAAACAAACTCTGGATCAACAACGGTAGCGGTAGCTTCACCGCCATGGATATCGCTGGTGATACGGGGGATTCAATCGGAGCCACCATGGGTGACGTCGATGGGGATGGTGATTTAGATATCTATGTGGCTAACTCTAATGGACAACAAAACAATCTCTGGATCAACAATGGTAGTGGTAGCTTCACCGCCATGGATATCACTGGGGATAATGGGCAATCATTCGGAGCCACCATGGGTGACGTCGATGGGGATGGAGATTTAGATATCTATGTGGCTAACTATATTGAACAAAACAAACTCTGGATCAACAATGGTAGTGGTAGCTTCACCGCCATGGATATCACTGGGGATAATGGGCAATCATTCGGAGCCACCATGGGTGACGTCGATGGGGATGGAGATTTAGATATCTATGTGGCTAACTATAGTGAACAAAACAAACTCTGGATCAACAACGGCAGCGGTAGCTTCACCGCCATGGATATCGCTGGGGATACCGGGAGTTCATACGTAGCCACCATGGGTGACGTCGACGGGGATGGTTTTATGGATATCTATGTGACTAACTCCTCTAACCAACAAAACAAACTCTGGCTCCAAGTCCCACCCACATACAACGTCAGATTCCTCGACCACGACAACACTGTTCTTAACACTCAAGTAGCAACCAGCGGTACTACCGCTATACCCCCAACAGCACCAACCCGCTCTGGCTTCACCTTCACTGGGTGGAACCCGCCCACATTAACCAACATCACCGCCGACACAGACTTTATCGCAGAGTACACTGTTGTTGCCGTCAGCAGTTCAGGGAGCTCAGGTAACTCAGCCGGTTCTCGAGCTAAAAGATTGATTGACAGAGGAGAGACTGAAAAAGCCGCTGAATTAATCGAACGGTTCCCAAATGCTTTTGACACCAACCCCAACCCAACACTACCTACCCTGCAACAACAACTGACAGAGCTAATCACAAAGTATAAAGCACTAACTGGTCGTGATCCGGTATTAACCAATGACACTACTAACCCCCAAGCTATACTAGGGACCAGTGACTTAACAATCGATGACACCGGCAACGACGTCGAGCTACTACAACGTTTCCTCATGACAGAAGGATACAGTATCGCTGCTGGAGCCACCGGCTTCTTTGGACCACAAACCAGAGCTGCTCTCGCACAATTCCAATTGGAAAAATCCATCACTCCAGCCCAAGGCTACTACGGCGCTATCACTCGAGTGGTGATTGCAGCTATGTATCTGGGGGTATCGTGGCGGTAATCCATTCGTGTATAAGTAGATCCCATATAACCTAAAACACCCACTTGTTAAACAAGTGGGTGTTTTAATAAAAGGGGACTGGGACAATAAAAATCTGTATAAAGGTGTCAGGTACCTTTTATTCGGAACCTGGAAAGCGAGGTACGAACGTTTTGGTATCGACGGGCTTATTAAACAACGAAAGAAGCGAACCAATCGTCCCCATAACAAGACGTCGGAAGCGGTCGAGCAACTCGTTATCAATACCACTGATACATACTGACAAGACGGGGTGGAAGCCTTATCAGACCATCTCCAACGGTTATACAACCTCACCATCAATTCCACTACGGTCTACCGAATCTTAAAGCGTGAGGGTATCAGCTATGGCGAACACCATCCACGCACTACCAAACACTGGAAGAAACAACTCTATGTGCAAACAAAATACGCTCTCGCGAGCGTATTTTGTATTCGCGGAGAGAGGGGGATTCGAACCCCCGATGGGGTTACCCCCATACATCCTTTCCAAGGATGCGCGTTCAACCACTCTGCCATCTCTCCATATTTAATTATCTGCAAGAACTTTCAGTTTAGCATAAGTGATCAGCAATAGTATATTGACAGATTCTCATCAAAAATATCTACAGAGTAGGGTTTGTGAAAGGTACCCTAAAACCAAGACCCGCTTTTTTAAGTCTGCTAATGGTACCCTGTGTAATCGGTGTTGGGGTTTTTCAGTCACGTCTCTGTCCCTAAGAACTTACTCTCACAGTTTAGATACTTAGCTTCCTCAACCGAGTTGACCTCAAAATTAAAAATTAGGAAGTGGCGATATTTCCGAGTTAGCAACTGCTATACAATTCATTTTTGTACGACATTCCTAATCATTTTTGTTGTATAATAACCGTTATGGTTCATCAAGATAAGATTAGTATCTTAATCACCTTTGTCATCGGCCTGATTGCAGGGGGCTATTTGTATTTAACCGGATTTGCAACTACTTTTAAGTTGCCAGAAGCGACTACCAATGATGTTTATGAAGAGTTTGTTATTATTGGGGAAAGTTATGGCTCCTGCAAACAAACTGGTGATTGTTTTTCTTTTCAACTACTAGAAAATGGTACTTATCGGGCGCTTTATGGTGATAGAAGTGGGGGAACAATTACTCATGAAGCTTCGATACCGTTTTCACTTAGACGAGCTTTAAAAAGTAATCTGACACCGACACTTTTAACTCTTGATTCGACATTGGCCGCTGAGGTCGTTTGTCAATTTGGCAGTGACGACACTAATTTCCGTTTTCGTATTTCACGAGATGAAGTGAGTTATGTACTCGATACATGTCTTACTGAGATCGATTATAATGGCTTACCTTGGCAAACTCTAAAAAAGTTGTGGGAGCATTTTGCAACCGTTGAGATCTGAAATAAAAATTTAACTACCCCGTACTAATAAATATGGACAGTTGGTCCATGTTAAGCAGTATTTAATTTTAGTTAATTTGGAAATTTAGACATGCAATCAAAATCACTACTAATTGCTCTGGCTGCTTTTGCTGTAACAGCTACTGGCGTTCAGGCATATGATGTAAGTAATAAGTATTTAAATCAAGCAGGAATAACTTCCACCCAAGTACAGGCACTTTCTCAAGCTCGTGATTTACGCCGCAAGGGAGAGAAAGATAAAGCTAGGGATCTACTAGTCAAAGCAGGAGTAACTGAAGAAACGATAAATTCTTTACGTGAGGCGGCTAAGTCAGCACACAACGACATAGAAGACGCTGTGTTAAAGGCGGATTTTACTGCTTTTCGACAAGCAATTTTAGGAACACCACTTTACGACATTATTAACACAGAAGCTGACTTTGCTCTTTTCAGAGAGGCTCATGCTTTAAAGGCTAAAGGTAAGTATCAGGAAGCAAGAGGATTGATGTCTGATTTAGGTCTTAAACCAAAAGATCAAGGCAAGGCTCATCGCTTCTTCCGACCAGAAATTCATGATGAATTAGGCGCTGATGAAAAAGAAGCTATTAGAGCAGCGAGACAGGCTAATGATCCAGAGACAGTACGGGCCATCCTGAAGGAGGCGGGATACGAATATCACAAGCATCGATCTGAAAGATAGGGTTTGATTTTAAAAGTTTATAAAGCACGCACCCTTTAGGGCGCGTGCTTTATTTGCTATTATTATTACTTAAGTATGAAACAGCTTTGTAAGAAAATTATTTTCCTGACGTGTTTTTTGTTGGTACTTGCTCCCAGCTTTTTACTGGCCTACAACCCGACCATTAATACAACGGTACTTCCTTTTGAGGTGGTGACAATCGACAATAATATTGAGGCTGAGGCTGAATATCTAAGTGAGCTGATTGGCTATCCGCAGATGTATGAGTTTGTTTTGACGAAAGAGGCGACCTTGACTTTGGAGCTAGCACAATTGTCAAAGGATACTCCAGTACCATTTTCACTAATCACTGTTAAAGAAAATACCAATAATGGTGGGGTGACAGAGATCGGCAGATTGCAAGCAAAAGACATTAGCTGGACCTTGGTCAACGATCGGATTTTGGGTATGCAGCTATTAAAGAGTCAGGTTTTTTCAGCTGATCTTACGGCCGGTGTTTACCGGGTTGAGGTGAGTACTCCAGATAATTTTGGCGCCTACCTTCTAACTGTCGGTGATGTACCATTTAATCCAGGATATTTCAGCACCCTCTCAGATATTCGCACGATTCAGCATTTCTTCGATTTGTCATTAATCTCTCTATTCCGTTCAAGCTATGTTTCTTACCCACTCGGGATAATTATTTTAACGATTTTATTCTTTTTCACGTGGCGGAATCGAGAGAAACTACAAGGACGATTTTCGATAGGTAAGTAACATGACTAATGATTGGTCAGTCTATTTACTTTTGTGCGCTGATGGCACTCTATATACTGGTATTACCAATAATTTAGCTAAAAGAATTGAAGCCCACAATCTTGGTCGTGGGGCCAAGTACACCAAGGGTAGATGTCCAGTACAACTTGTTTATCAAGAACCAGATTTGAATCGCAGTACCGCCCTCAAGCGAGAAGCCCAGTTAAAGAAATTAACTAGAAAAGAAAAACTTGCGTTACAAGCCCTTAAGGTAGACAAATAGTCTTTTTGACTGTATTATATTGAAGATTCTGGGCGCGCCCGTCTTCTATGTGTGCGCTCTTCTCGTTTATACAGAAGCGAGGTTTATTATTTTTAAATTTAAGGCATGTCAAAGGAGATTCGTAATATCGCAATTATTGCTCACGTAGACCACGGCAAGACAACATTAACTGACTCGTTAATGGAGCAGACTGGTGCTCGTGAAGCTGGTGTGTCTATGGACAGTAATGCACTCGAACAAGAGCGTGGTATTACTATTTATGCCAAAAATACCTCAATTGAATACAAAGACACCAAGATCAACATTGTTGATACTCCTGGTCACGCTGATTTCGGTTCAGAAGTAGAGCGTGTATTGCGATCCATTGACTCTGTGCTTTTGGTGGTTGACGCTCAAGAGGGACCGATGCCACAAACACGTTTTGTGCTTAAGAAGTCACTCGAACTTGGTCTTAAGCCCATTGTTGTCATTAACAAAATCGACAAACCAGCAGCTGATCCAGCACGTACGGAAGAGCAAGTGCTAGAACTCTTCCTTGAGCTTGGTGCGAATGATGAGCAGTCAGATTTTACTGTGGTCTACGCCATTGGTCGGGAGGGGGTGGCCAAACGTAAGATGGCAGATGAAATGAAAGATTTGTGTCCTCTCCTCGATGTCATTTTAGAGAAAGTTCCTCCAGCACGTGAGTATATAGCGGGTGAAAATCTCCGAGCCCAAGTTTTTAACCTGGGGTATGATAACTTCCTTGGTCGCCTCGCTGTTGCTCGTGTTTATGAAGGTTCAATAAAGGCTAATCAACAACTTTTTATCAAACATGAAGGTGACGAAGTGATTAAAAAGGGTAAGGTGGTCAAACTTTCCACTTTTAAAGGAATTCAAAAACTAGACACCACTGAAGCTTTTGCAGGCGACATTGTTATGATTGCTGGATTTACTGACATCAATATCGGAGATACCCTAACTGATAGTGAAGCAGCTCTACCGCTACCAACGATTGCCGTTGATGAGCCGACTATTGCACTTCAGTTTATGCCAAACTCCTCACCGTTTGCCGGCAAGGAAGGTAAGTATGTTACTTCACGACAAATTCGTGAAAGACTTGAGCGAGAACTCGAAATCAATGTGGGACTCCAAGTTGACTTCTCACAAGGAGATTCATATGAAGTACGTGGGCGTGGTGAAATGCATATCGCTATCTTGCTTGAAAACATGCGCCGGGAAGGTTATGAATTAGCTGTCTCACAGCCACAGGTAATTATTAAAGAAGAAAATGGGACAAAGGTAGAACCATTTGAAGAAGTCACTATTGATATCCCGAGTGAATTCCAAGGTGCGGTCATTGAACGTCTTGGTAATCGTGCCTTTATTATGTCCAACATGGTAGTCCATGAGAATCAAGTACGCTTGTTGTTTGAAGGACCGACACGAGGTTTGCTCGGCTATAAAAATCAATTTATCGTCGATACTAAAGGCGAAGGTATTCTAGCTTCCCGCGTGCTTGGTTTCCGTCCTTACGCTGGAGAGATTAAGAAGCGTCAGGTAGGGTCAATGATTTCGATGGTGCAAGGGAAGGCTCTAGGCTTCTCACTCTATGCTCTACAAGACCGTGGTCAGCTTTATATTGCAGCCGCCACAGAAGTTTATGAGGGTATGGTGATTGGTAACACCAGTAAGGGGGAGGAGATGACTGTAAACCCAACCAAGGGTAAGCAGCTGACCAACATGCGTGCAAGTGGTTCTGATGACGCTATTATGCTCATTAATCCTAAGATAATCAGCATTGAAATTGGCTTGGAAATTATGGCTGATGATGAATACCTTGAAGTTACACCAAAAAGTGTCCGACTCCGAAAGGCAAAGTTGAAGGAAGCAGAACGTAAGCGAGGTACCTAATAATATTATAATGAAAAACAAAAAACGCCGCCCGAAGGGCGGTGTTTTTTGTTTTTCCACTAAACCATCTATCAAATCTAATTCATACGATTAATCGTACTAGTTGGGAGGAGTTATTTTTGTGCCGGTATTATCCCGAGGCAAGGCCTCGGGATAATACCCATTTTCGATTATTTATTTACCTAGTCCGAGCTCTGCGAGAAAGGCTTTTTGCTCCTGGCCGGCAATTTTACGGTACTGGTTTGGCTTTACGTCTCCAATTTTAATACTCATAATCCGGACTCGCTTCAGTGACTGAACTTGATAGCCGAGAGCCGCACACATCCGTCTGATTTGGTGTTTTTTACCTTCAGTTAAAGTAAGGAGAAACTTTTTGTCATTTTTTGGTAGCGTCACTATATTGGCTGGTTTGGTGCGGTAACCTTCAATGTCGACTCCAAGTGCCATGAGTTTACTAAACATACCAGTGATCGGTTTATCGACTAGCACTTCATATTCTTTTTCATGTTTGGCTGCTGGATCTAGTAGTGGTCCGGTCATGCGGCCGTCGTTGGTCAAAATGATCAGACCTTCAGAGTCCTTATCAAGACGCCCAACTGGGAAAATATCAGTCAGGCTGTAGTCTTTTTTTATACGGGTGACAATATCAACTTCGCCTTCGGTTGGGGAATGCGTAATAATGCCACGGCCTTTATAGTAGGCGAGGTAGACGTACTTTTTAGTAGTGCCTTTGACTACGACTTTGTCGCCTTCATTTATTTTCTGCCCGATGACTGCGACCTTACCATTGACTAGGACTTTCTTGGCTGCCAGTAAAACATCCGCTTCGCGACGCGAAGCAATTTTTTGGTCGGCGAGATATTTGTTGATACGAATGGGGAATTCAGACATTCTGCAATTATAGCACAGAACACAGTTTTTTCAAGAGTAGAGTAATGGTGCAATATATTTGCTCAGGATTATTTTTATAATTGCAACAATGTTAGAATTGAGTGCTGTCCATGAATCAACAAAATCAGGGGGTGAAAGATGAAGATCTTGTTTCTCAAACCTTAGCGGAACCCAGTTCCTTTGGTTTTATTATTGAACGTTATGAAGCAAAGTTGCGTCGCTATATTTCACGCTTAGGTGTCAAAAATCCAGAAGATGCTGCTGATGTGCTTCAAGAAATTTTTATCAAAGCGTACGTCAACCTAAATAGCTTTGATACCTCGATGTCGTTTTCTTCATGGATTTACCGGATTGCTCATAACGAAGCAATAAGTTGGTATCGCAAACAAAGCGTCCGACCAGAAGGTCATTTGATTATTGAAGGTGATGAAGTATTAAGTTTACTTTCTAGTAAGCAGGAAGGAGCAGAACTACAGTTTGACCATCAGATTAATGCAACAGAATTAAATAAAGCCTTGACTACACTTGAACCTAAGTATATGCAAGTGTTGTTACTGCGGTATTTTGAAGAAAAAGAATATAGTGAAATCTCTGACATTCTGCGGATACCAGTTGGTTCGGTGGGCACACTTATTGCTAGAGGAAAGAAACAACTGCAAACTGTATTAAATCGGGATAATTTGCGTATATAAACATATGGATACTCAGCCACCAACTAATGATGATTTAAAAACAAAGATTCTCAGTCGCATTGAGAGTAAGGCTCTTTATCCCAGGTCACGCCTTAGTTTTAAGAGTTGGGAATTTCTCGTGTGGTGTTTATGGCTCTTTACAGTCCTCGTCGGCGCTTTAGCCGTGGCTGTCTCCTGTTTTGTTTTGATACAGCACACCTACTCAATCTATGAAGTGACACATCGTTCCTCTCTAGCTTTTTTTATGGAAACTCTCCCTTTGTTGTGGTTTTTAGTTTTCTTAGCAATGGTTATTTTTGCTGTCTATAATCTTCGTCATACAAAAAACGGCTACCGTTATCCTTTGTGGTTGATTTTTGGCAGTAGTATGATCTTGAGTCTGGCCGGTGGTGCGCTCCTACACCTGGCTGGTACTGGCTTTATTTTAGATAAACAAATTGGACTTCTAACTAGCTATTATGAATCTCAAGAAAAGCGAGAGCAAAAAATTTGGCAACAGCCAGCTCAGGGACGTCTGCTTGGTCGCTTACAAACTCTGGATAGTGAAGATGGTGGACTGACTGTGACTTTTACAGATTATGCTTCAGTTATTTGGTTAACAGATATTAGTGAACTAGATAATGAAGAAATCTTGCTCCTCGGTAGTGGACTTAAGGTCAGGTTATTGGGTGAGGTCATAAATATAGCTCCGCCACACTTCCATGCCTGCGCCGCTTTGCCGTGGCTACATGAGACTGTCGCTACCAGACTAGAGCTGAACAATTCCCGGCAGCTGATTATTTCTAAGCAAAATCGATATTTAGGTCCGCCCGAGGGGCAAACTTTAATTGACAGTCCTTGTGCCCGAAAATTTAGTCAACTGCGATTTGAGTCCAGACAATGATTTAGTCAAAATTTAACTAGTAAGAACATGCTGTTGTAGACGTTGATTAAGCAACATCGAAGAGATTTAGCGAAGTATTGATATAATAGAAAGTTATGGTATGCTGGCTAACATCACGAGGGGGCATATAATACCCGTGGGTGGTGTTTAGTAATTTGAATAATTGTATCTATGAGTATTTATCGCGTGAGTAAGTTTTTAAAAGCACGTTTTTTGGCCAGTGCATTGGTTGCGGCACTATTTATTAGTATCGTCCCGATTTCATTTTTGTCTTTGCAATCATTGGCTGCAACGGTGAATGAATCATCAGACCCAATTCCATTTAATCCAGCCATTGTGGCTGGTCCGCCGATGTATATAATTGACGGCTATAAGTGGGAGGATAGTGATGGGAGTGGTGATTGGGTAGATGAAGGAACTTTATCAGGCTGGACCATTAATATCACTAATGGGATAGATTCTAGTAATACAGTGACAGATGGAGATGGGTACTATTCTTTTACTGTCCCGGCTGGAACCTGGACTGTTACTGAGGAGTCTCAAGTAGGTTGGGAGCAGACTGGTGTGCGAAAAAATAATGCAGATAATCTTCCTGAGACTAACTGCCAATTTGTTTTTACTGACCCTTTGTTAAGCTTTGATCTTTTTTCGCTGGCATATGCAGATGTGGTGCCCGACGGTAGCTGTGACTTTGGTAACCAGCAGATATCTACTCCAAATCTAAATGCAATTATCGAAGGTTATAAATGGAACGATGCTAACGGTGACGGTGTTTGGGACGAAGATGAGGAGACGCTTTCTGGTTGGACAATTATCTTGAGTAACGATGATGGAGAAGAAGTTGATCGTGTAGAAACTGATAGCGAAGGATATTATTCCTTTGCTATAGTTGAGGGTTCTTGGGTGGTGTCTGAAGCAAAGCAGGGTGGTTGGCAGCAAACCGGGTTGGTTCGAAATGGTAATACTGAAGCAGGCTTTAATCAAAATGAGCCAAATTGCGAGTTTGTGGTTGGTAGTGAGGAAGTAATTCCAGATAATGAAATAAGTTTTCGTACTCTCGATATAAACAATTTTGTGTCTGATTACACCTACTCTTATTACCGCTGTACTTTTGGTAATCAGCAAGTTGAAGAAGAAGAGGAAAAATCTAGTAGTAGTTCATCTGGTACTAAGGTCGGACTACGTCCTGCACCGGCTGGCCAAGTCTTGGGCGCGAGCACAAGCGGTGGTACAAAGGCTCCAGCTTGTGGACGCTATTTGTTTGACTATATGCGTGCTGGTACAGTGACTTATGCTAAAGAAGTAATTAAACTCCAAACTTTCCTTTCTGGACAAGGGTTCTTCACACCGACAACCGGCATCTTTGACGGCGCCACTGAAGCTAATGTCCGTTTATTCCAAGGGAAGCATATGAGTGAAATTCTTTCTCCGTGGGATATTAATGAGCCTACTGGCTATGTCTACAAAACTACTAGATGGAAAATAAACAATATTATCTGTCCTGGAAGTGAAGTCTTTCCTGACCTAGAAGCGACATTTTAGTTGTCTAGATAGGATTTGCGCTTAGTAACCTTGATACATTGGTCAGAAATGTCAATATTGCCCTTAAGGAAAATAAGCGTATTATGGAAGTATCCATGAACACTTACCCGTCAACAAACGTATTGTTTTAACAAAAACGCCCGACACTTTTGTGTTGGGTATTTTTGTTTAGGTAATGTACGCTCTGGAGTTTTATAAAAATAAATTATAGTGAAATAAAAAATTATTTATGACAGCAATCCTTAATAAACGAGTTCTTCTAGCCGCTGGAGTGATTGTCGCTATGGCATCTCTAGCTCTAGGTGCAACTTACGCAGCGTGGCAAGGTTCAGCATCAATTGCTGGAAATACAGTTTCAACTGTGAGCATGAATATTTCAGCTCTTGGTGTTAATGCGTTTGGGCAAACTGCTGCGCCGTTAGTTTGGACTGGAGCACTACCTGGAGCAACCACCACCCCATTAACTCGTGCTGTAATTACTAACGACGGCACAACTGCAATGGATCTATACATGTACCTAGTACCATCAGGAACATGTACAGCTACAAAAATGGCATGGCGTTCTGGTGTAGTTGGCTCAGGTGTCTTTGACTACGGCTTTGCAGGTCCTGTACCAGCAAATGTTGGAACTAAAGCTGGAGTTGGAGCTGGTAACAACTTCATGCTAGTTAGTGCAATTAATACTCCAGTAATGATTGCTGACAGTACTAAGTTTACGCCAACTGCTAAAATTGCACTTCAAGCTCTTGCTGGATTTTCAACTGATGCTGCCTATCCTGCAGACTCTGGTACTTGTACTTGGGTTGAACATTTCATCGGAACTCTTCCAGGTGTTTCACCGGTCGTTTCCATCTAAATCTAGCCCTTTCTCTAAAGCCCTCTTTGAGGGCTTTAGGATAAGGCCTGGATTAATCCAAGTCTTTAAATTGGTCGCGCAATGAAAAAGTTATTTTACATTCTTACTACCATCATCCTCGGTCTGTTTATTTTGGCAGCTGGACTCCTCTTGATTTCGAGCTTTTCGATACCTGGAGTACCATTTGACACTAGGTCAGTTTTGACTGGTTCGATGGAGCCAGCGATACCGACAGGCAGTATTGTCTTCATTGTCCCTAAGGATACATATAGTGAAGGTGATATCATCACCTACAGCCGAAAGGCGAGCCAGATGGAGATTCCGATTACTCACCGTATTATGGGAGCGGAAATGGTGGATGGGCAGTTTATCTACGTGACTCAAGGCGACGCCAATGAGTACGCTGATACTGCCGCTGTCTATGAAGACGAAGTCTTAGGCAAGGTAGTAGGCCATGTGCCGTTTCTAGGTAAGCTTCTAGACGTGGCCCGTACCCCATTTGGTTTTGCAGCCTTGATCGTGATCCCAGCCCTACTTGTCATCTTTGACGAGAGTCGGAAGATCATTAGGATAGTAAGAGAAGAGAAAAATGGCAAAAAAAGGACAGTGGCGAGTAATGAGGCTAAAGAAAAAAGTGATGAAGAGGGTAATATAGATTCAAACCAGAAGTCATAATTTTATGAATACATCAACAAGTAAAAAAATAAATCAACAGAACTTTTCTTTTGGAAATATTTTTCCTTTGCGCACTAGATTATTTTTTATACTATCAGCACTATTCTTTACTAGTGCGTTTTTTATTACTTCGACCCAGTCTGCTTGGAATTCAACTGCTATGATTGTCGGGAATATAGTCTCTACAGGAATTTGGGGGGATAGTGTTATCCTGGCTCCAGCTGAAGGGGAGACTGTGAGTGGGTCCCTTGACTTAATTGCGTTGTATGTTGATGAAAATGGCGACGGAAATGATGGTGTGCAGTGGGCGGTAAGAGCTGGTACTTGTGCCGTTGGTACAAATACCAGATTTGGAAACGTGGATGGTTTTAATACTTTCTTCACTTGGGACGGGCGAGATTTTACTTCAACTATCGACACTACTAGTGTAGCTGACGGGGCTTACTGTTTTGTTTTCAATCCTTCTGAAGATGCTGGTGATACCAACCAACGACTCACTCGAAACTTCACTATTGCTAATGCTCCAGGTCCGATTGCTTGTGACTCAAATTCTTCCTTTGATGACTTCACTCTTGGTTCTGTAAATGGACAGGATGGTTGGTCAGCCACTGGACCATTTGATCAAGAGATTGTCGCCAATACTGTTGGCTACCCAAGCTTTGGTTGTCAGGCATTGCGTCTTTCAAATGCTGTTACTAGTGGTTCGTTTGGTAATCAAACTTTCTCAGATTCAATCACAAACGAAGCTGGAGAGACCGACGCTCTAAACGGAGGCTTATCTGGTGGTACTAGACAGAGTCATTTTAGCGCGGAGTTTGATATTGCAGCTGCTACTACTACTCATCAGCCTGGTTTAGCTATCACCGTGTCGCCTGATCGAGGTGACGGTGCTCGCATGAGCTTCCTTCGCTTTACCGACACACCAACTGGTATCGACGTGATCTTCTTTGATGTCCAATCTGTAACTGATCCAGCCGTATTTTCATCAACCACGATCGCTACAGGTCTATCTAGAACAATGCCTCATACCGTTCGTTTTGAAATGGAATTTGTTGATGGTCCGTCAAACGACGTCGTTGAAATTTATATTAATAATGTATTGGTACACACTGGTACTTCATGGGAAAATTATTACCGCTTTGATGATGAATCAAACCCTGGTCTAGCTCAAAATAATAGCCGTACCGTTGACTCACTATTGTTCCGACTAAGTGGTACGGCTGCTCCAGCCACCCTAGGTGCCGGATTCTTGATTGATAATCACACTCTAATATCTTCTGGTGCAGTAGTGCCACCAGCTCCACCAGCTCCACCAGCTCCACCAGCTCCACCAGCTCCAGTTTTGTCAGGTGTTGTTTTGAATGAAATTTACCCAAGACCACTATCGACTACTACAACACCTCTAGAAAGAGAGTGGGTAGAGCTTTACAATGATTCTAGTGATCCAGTAGATGTTTTCGGATGGAAAGTTTCTGAGTTATCTTTTGGTGCCACTACTACTGAAAATTTCTATACGATAGTTGCTTCAGGAGCGGTAGCAAGTGAGATGCAACCGTTTGGAACTACAAGCACTATTATTGCTCCAGGTGGGCTACTTGTCCTGGAATTTGGTGGTAACTCTAATCGATTGAATAATGGAGGAGATACTGTCAGTCTATATACCGGCATGAATGCATTACTTGATTCACATACTTATCCATCGACTGTAGCTGGCAAATCACATCAGAGAATTCCAGATGGCGGTGTTTGGGTAGACCCTGATCCGACTCCTGGCGCTGTGAACCGTGTCTCTAGACAAGATTTAATTGACTCTGGTTTGTCTCTAGCTCAAATTGAAAACGTAGTCGCTCTGTTAGCTGCTCGTGGCGAATACTTAATTGGAGAAGAACCAACTGTTGAAGACTCACCGTTTGGTTTTGCGACTTCAGCAGCTTCTGCACTAGCTACTTTGCTAGAAGAAAATGCTTCTTCTACAGAAGATGTTTTAGTCACTGAAACTGCTTCATCCACAGCCGATGAGATTGTTGAAGAAACTACAACACATGGAGGTGGAGGGGGTTCATCTGTCGGAAATGAAACTACTGACGAAGTTGTTGCGGACGATGAAGTCTTGATTGATGAAGATATCGACGTAGTTGATGAAACTAATATCACTGTTTCAGAAGAAGTGGTAGCCGGCGAGACTCTGACTGAAGAGGGAGAAGTCACTGCGGCTGAAACTGAAATTGAGACCGAAAGTCTAAGTGAAGAAGTGGTTGACGACGCTGAAGTTGGGGACGTAGAAGTAATAAAGGAGGTGGAGTCCGCAACAGTAGAAGAGGAGTCAACTAACGAACCAGTTGAATAAAAAATATTATTTATGAATACTTACTTTACACAAAAGAATAATATAACTTGGTACGGGAAACTTTTAGCTCTTTGTCTGATGTTCACTTTGTTCATGCCACTCTTGGCGCAAGCTTTTGTGACCACGACTGACTTCCCACTAAGTGCGACAAATCTTATTCCTAACGCATCGACTTCAGGCGCTATTTCTTTGGAGAACCAAACTAGTAATACGCTAGATGCGCAGATAGAAGTAACTTCATCTTTGGCCGGAGATCTGTCTGACAACATGACTGTCTCTATTACTGGA
>Ga0163151_10006082_pt1 | contig 14929 bp, 4 predicted proteins | sample OliLakLV19MP5IB2_FD_145596 | JGI IMG/M metagenome (GOLD analysis project Ga0163151, IMG submission 145596) | Freshwater microbial mat bacterial communities from Lake Vanda, McMurdo Dry Valleys, Antarctica - Oligotrophic Lake LV.19.MP5.IB-2 | ecosystem: Environmental > Aquatic > Freshwater > Lake...
AGATTTTCATTCGGTCTCGAAAAGATGATTTCTATCACTTTTATCGGTCGCTCCCGATAGGCATTAACGAGGCCGGTGACGTTGTTCCCCAACTCTTCTGAAACCGGGCCGAATTTGAATTGGTCGCCGCTGTGGGTAGCGAGCCCAAGCGAAACCAGTGCCTCAAGCCATTTCCTGATGGAAGATTCCTGGCTCCGCAGCTGCCGGTTGATCTCCATGGCAGTCCACTCCCGATCTCTTTCCCGTTCGAGGAGCAAGAGCACTTCCAACTCTTCGATCGATACAATGTAACGACTGATGAAACCGCGAACAGAGGGTGGGATGCTACTTTCCACGCGTGAAGAGTGGTCGACGAAGAGAAAAGCAATGCATGGCTCAAGAGCTGGAATGGACTATGAAGCAGCGTGGACAAATCTTTGAAGGCCGGCGAGAGCGGCTCCGCCGTGTGACCTCACGCTACGAGGGTCGATGCTGTGTCCGCTCCGGCAGGGCCCGCGTTCTTCAACTGCACCCAAAACCTGCTCCCTCGTCCCTCCTCGGATTCAACCCCAACTTTTCCATTCATCCGTTCTGCGGCCTTTCGGACAATGGCCAAGCCCACTCCGGTTCCTTCAAAAGCTTCAGCCTTATGGATGCGCGAGAAGAGCTGGAAGAGTCGCGAATGATGATCCTTCATAATTCCGATGCCGTTGTCTTCAAACCACAGGCGAACGATACCACTTTGTTCTTCGCTCCGGACCGCGATGCGAGGCCGCACGCCTGGCGCGACAAACTTCACCGCATTCGAAAGAATATTCGATACTATTTGCGTAAGAGCCGCCTCGTTGGCCCACACCAGAGGTAGATTACCCTCGATGCGCACATCCGCGATTTGAGGATGCAAGGATGGATAGGTGGAAATAATTTCGTCGATCAGTTGATTAACATTAACTGGCTGCATTTTGAGTTCTCCTCGCATGACTTGGCTGTAACTCAATATATCGACAATGAGCCGATCCATGCGCGTGGCGGCGCGGCTGATCCGCAGCAGGTAGCCGCGGGCTTCAGGATCAAGTTGCGAGGCATGGTCAACGGATAGAATCTCAGCGAACTGATGCATCGACCGTAAAGGTGCGCGTAAATCGTGGGCTAGACTATAGGAAAAAACTTCCAGTTCCTCGACGGTTACCCGCAACGCGTCCTCAACCCGCCGACGTTCGGTGACCTCGGAAATGAGAGTGGCGTTGGCGGCTTGAAGCTCCTGACTTTTGTGATGAAGTTCGACGAAGACTCCGACTTTGGAACGGAGGATCGCCGGGTTTACCGGCTTGTGGAGATAGTCCACCGCGCCGACGCCATATCCGTCGAGCACGTGTTGATCCTCATTGTAATAGGCAGTGAGGAATATGATGGGAACGCGCGCCGTTTTCTTCCGATCTTTGATCATCTGAGCTAACTCGAGGCCGGTCATGCCTGGCATGCGGATATCAAGGATCAGAAGCGCGAACTCTTCGAGCACGAGAGCAAGCAGCGCTTGGTCGGCAGATTCGGCTCGGACGAGTCGGTAACCTGGATCGTTGAGCACGGTTTCCAGAACCGTGAGATTCTTGGGTTCGTCGTCGACGATTAGAATGTTGACGAGCGTTTTCATCGATACAACCAAACCCGCATTAGAGAGAGGAGTTGGTCCGTGTTAACCGGTTTGGAAATGTAGTCGCTCGCCCCGGCATCGAGGCATTTCTCGCGATCGCCTTTCATTGCCTTGGCGGTCAGCGCCAGGATGGGTAGCGACCGAAAATCAGGCACTTTCCGGATTTGGCGCATCGTTTCGTAACCATCCATCTCAGGCATCATGATATCCATCAGAACCAGGCTGAGGTCCGGGGTCTTCTGAATAATTTCGATCGCCGTGCGCCCGTTGGTGGTGCTGAGCACTTCGACCTCTTGGTTTTCAAGCAGGGAAGTGAGCGCAAAAATATTTCGAGCGTCATCGTCCACCACCAATACCTTGCGGCCATGAAGGATTTCCTTGGAGCTATGAAGCTGATTGAGCATCCGCTGCTTCTCCTCGGGGAGATCGGATACGATCCGATGGAGGAACAGGGCCGTCTCGTCCAAGAGGCGTTCCGGCGAACGAACATCTTTCAGCACGATGCTCTTGGCCATAGTTTTCAGCCGCGATTGCTCATCGCTCGTTAGCTCCTTGCCGGTGAAGACCACCACGGGCACATCCGCCAGCGCCGTCTCCGCATGAATTCTATCGAGTAGTTCGAACCCGCTCATGTCCGGCAGCCGGAGGTCAAGCACCACACAATCGAATGCTCGATCGAGCATGGCAGCCATCGCTTCGGCTCCAGTCCCGGCAGTGATAATTTCTATATCGCGGTAGCCGAGCAATTCGACGATGGCCAGACGCTCGATGGCATTATCCTCGACGACGAGCAGCCGTTTGATTCGGTTGGACGCGAAGTCCCGAATCCGGTCGAACGCGGTTTCCAATCCTTCGGTGGTAGGCGACTTCACTACATAGGCGAAAGCGCCGTGAGCCAACCCATGCTGGCGCTCTTCTTCCAAGCTAACGATCTGCACGGGTATGTGTCGGGTGGCAGCATCCAGCTTTAGCTGATTTAGCACGGTCCAGCCGAGCATATCCGGGAGGAAGATATCGAGGGATATGGCCACGGGTTGATATTGCCGCGCGAGCGAAAGTCCCATGGCGCCTTTCGACGTGACAATGGCTTTGAATCCCTTGTCTCGCGCCAGCCCGAGCAGAATCCGCGCGTAATGGGGGTCATCTTCAATGATCAGGAACACGGCATCGCCACTCTGGACGGCCAAGCGATCATCCTCGACGTGTTCATCCCGCGCGACGGGTAGCACCCGCAGTTCGTGGTCGTATGCGGACGACGGCTGCGCTGCGTTTCTGGCGTTTACCGCGCCCGAGTAATGCAAGGGTAGGTAGAGGGTGAACGTGCTACCCTGGCCGTGAACACTGATGAGCTTGATTTCGCCCCCCAGCAGCACCGCCAGTTCACGGCTGATTGCAAGTCCGAGACCGGTGCCGCCATACTTGCGCGAGGTCCCGGCATCAGCCTGTTGAAACGCCTCGAAAATCAGCCGCTGCTTTTCCGGTGCGATCCCGATTCCGGTATCCTCCACGCCAAACGAAATCACCTGTTGCGCCTTGCTGAGCACAGGGTGGTCTGGGGTCCAGCCTTTTGCGGCCAGCTCCACCCGCACGTGCACATGGCCGTGCGCGGTAAATTTGACCGCATTCGAGAGCAGGTTCTTGAGAATCTGCTGCAGCCGCTTCGGATCGCTATCCATCAAGGGCGGGAGCGTGTCGGCGAAATGCACTTGGAACGGCAGGCTCTTCGCTTCGGCGACGTGGCGGAAATTCCGATCGATGTTGTCCCGCAGGCCCGCGAAGGTGATCTCCTCCACTTCCACCGACACCGTGCCTGACTCGATCTTCGAAAGATCGAGAATGTCGTTGATCAAGTGGAGAAGGTCTGAGCCGGAAGAGTTGATGTTGCGGGAAAATTCGACCTGCTTGCCGGAAAGATTTCCCGCGGAATTCTCAGCCATTTGCTGGCTGAGAATGAGGATGGAATTGAGCGGCGTGCGCAGTTCGTGCGACATGTTCGCCAGGAACTCCGATTTGTATTTGGACGTGAGCGCGAGCTCTGCCGCTTTTTCCTCCAGCGCGTGGCGAGCCTGCTCGACTTCCGCATTTTTTCGCTCCACTTCGGAGTTTTGCTCGGCCAGCAATAGCGCCTTGGTGCCAAGTTCTTCGTTGGTCTGCTGCAACTCGCTCTGACGGGATTGCAGCTCGACCGTCAATTGTTGCGACTGTTTCAGCAGCCCCTCGGTGCGCATGGTGGCTTCGATCGTGTTGAACACGGCCCCAATGCTTTGGGTGAGCATTTCCAAGAAGGTTAGATTGACCGCGGCAAAGCTCTCCAGGGAAGCCAGCTCGATGACCGCCTTGGTTTCGCCTTCGAAGAGCACGGGCAATACAATGATGCTGATCCGCCGCGCCTCTCCCAGGCTCGACGAAATCGTGATAAAGTCCGGCGGCACGTCTGCGAGAAGGATGCGTTTTTTCTCCACGGCACACTGCCCCACGAGTCCCTCGCCGAGACGAACCGCGCGCGCCAGTCGCTCGCCGGCATGCGCGTAACCGGACAGCAAGCGCAGCTGGGCATCGTTTTTGCCGCCGCTCAAATGATAGATCGTGCCTTGGTGGGCTTTAACCAGCGGCGCGAGTTCAGTCAGGAGGATCTGGCCGACGGTGCTCAATTCGCGCTGCCCTTGCAGCATGCCCGTAAACTTCGCCAAGTTCGTCTTCAACCAGTCCTGCTCCCGATTGCTCTCCGTGGTTTCACGAAGATTCAGAATCATCGTGTTGAGGTTATCTTTAAGCTCAGAGACCTCCCCTTTCGCATCGACTTGAATGGAGCGCGTGAGATCGCCCTTCGTCACCGCGGTTGCGACCTCGGCGATGGCGCGCACCTGGGTCGTGAGATTCGCGGCCAATAAGTTCACGTTCCCAGTGAGATCCTTCCACGTGCCCGCGGCGCCGGGCACATTCGCCTGGCCGCCGAGCCGTCCGTCAACGCCGACCTCACGGGCTACGTTAGTGACTTGATCGGCGAACGTGGCCAGCGTGTCGGTCATGTTATTGATCGTGTCGGCGAGGGCCGCGACTTCTCCCTTGGCCTGCACCGTCAAACGCTGACTCAAGCTGCCGTTGGCGACCGCCGTAACCACTTTCACGATACCACGCACCTGCTCAGTCAGGTTGGAGGCCATGAAATTCACGTTATCCGTGAGATCCTTCCACGTTCCACCCACGCCGGGAACAACCGCTTGGCCGCCGAGCTTGCCCTCCGTGCCCACCTCCCGCGCCACGCGCGTCACTTCGCCCGCGAAGGAGTTCAGTTGGTCCACCATCGTGTTGATGGTGTTCTTCAGTTCAAGAATCTCCCCTTTCACATCAACCGTGATCTTGCGGTTAAGGTCGCCCCGGGCCACTGCGGTGGTGACTTCGGCTATGTTGCGGACTTGAGCGGTGAGGTTTGCGCCCATCGTGTTCACCGAGTCGGTGAGATCCTTCCACGTGCCGGCTACGCCGGGGACGACTGCCTGCACGCCCAGCCGGCCTTCCGTGCCGACTTCACGAGCCACCCGCGTGACCTCCGAGGCGAAGGACCGCAGCTGCTCCACCATCGTGTTGATGGTTTCCTTTAGCTGTAGAATTTCGCCGCGGACATCGACGGTGATCTTTTTCGAAAGGTCACCGTTCGCCACCGCAATGGTCACATCGGCGATGTTGCGCACCTGACCGGTGAGATTCGATGCCATCGAATTCACGTTGTCGGTGAGATCCTTCCATGTGCCGGCGACACCGGGCACCTGTGCCTGGCCGCCCAATTTGCCTTCCGTGCCGACTTCGCGGGCCACGCGCGTCACTTCCGAGGCGAATGCCGAAAGCTGATCGACCATGGTGTTCATGGTTTCCTTCAGCTGCAGAATCTCTCCTTTCACATCGACGGTGATCTTGCGGCTGAGATCGCCCCGAGCGATGGCGGTGGCCACGTCGGCGATGTTGCGCACCTGCCCGGTGAGGTTGGATGCCATCGAATTTACGTTGTCGGTGAGATCTTTCCACGTGCCGCCAACCCCCGGCACTTGGGCTTGGCCACCGAGCTTACCGTCCGTGCCCACTTCGCGTGCGACCCGACTTACCTCGGCCGCGAACGAGCGCAGCTGGTCCACCATCGTGTTGATGGTTTCCTTGAGTTGCAGAATCTCACCGCGCACATCGACCGTGATTTTTTTCGAAAGGTCGCCGTTGGCCACGGCGATCGTCACTTCAGCGATGTTGCGCACCTGGCTCGTAAGATTGTTGGCCATGGAATTCACGTTGTCCGTGAGATCCTTCCAGGTGCCGGCCACGCCTTCGACCTCAGCCTGTCCGCCGAGCTTTCCGTCCGTGCCCACTTCGCGCGCGACGCGGCTCACTTCGCCCGCGAAGGCGTTGAGCTGGTCCACCATGGTGTTCATGGTTTCCTTGAGCTGGAGAATCTCACCTTTCACTTCGACGGTGATCTTGCGGCTCAGATCGCCTCTCGCTATCGCCGTCGCAACGGCGGCGATGTTGCGCACTTGGCCGGTGAGGTTCGAGGCCATGAAGTTTACATTGTCCGTGAGATCCTTCCACGTGCCGGCCACGCCGGGAACTTGCGCCTGGCCGCCGAGTTTGCCTTCGGTCCCGACCTCGCGGGCCACGCGCGTCACCTCGGACGCGAAGCCGTTGAGCTGGTCCACCATCGTATTGATGGTGTTCTTGAGTTCGAGAATCTCGCCTTTCACCTCGACGGTGATCTTGCGGCTCAAATCGCCGCGGGCGACCGCCGTCGTGACGTCGGCGATGTTGCGCACCTGCCCGGTCAGGTTGTTCGCCATCGAATTCACATTGTCCGTAAGATCCTTCCACGTGCCGCCCACACCACGAACCTGTGCTTGGCCCCCGAGCTTGCCTTCCGTGCCCACTTCACGGGCAACGCGGCTCACCTCCGAGGCGAAACCATTCAACTGGTCCACCATGGTATTGAGCGTGTTCTTCAGCTCGAGGATTTCGCCTTTCACGTCCACCGTGATTTTGCGGGACAAATCGCCGTTCGCGACCGCCGTGGCCACGTCGGCGATGTTGCGCACCTGCCCGGTGAGATTCGATGCCATCGAATTCACGTTATCCGTAAGATCTTTCCACGTACCGGCGACACCGGGGACTTCAGCTTGGCCGCCAAGCTTGCCTTCGGTTCCGACTTCACGCGCAACCCGACTGACCTCGCCCGCGAAGCCATTGAGTTGGTCAACCATGGTGTTGATCGTGTTCTTCAGCTCCAGGATTTCGCCCCGCACCGCGACCGTGATCTTGCGGGACAAATCGCCGTTCGCGACCGCGGTTGTCACGTCGGCGATGTTGCGCACCTGCGAGGTCAGGTTCGTGGCCATGGCGTTGACGGAATCCGTCAAATCCTTCCATGTACCGCCTACCCCGCGCACTTCAGCCTGCCCGCCGAGCTTGCCTTCCGTGCCGACTTCTCGGGCCACGCGGGTCACTTCCGACGCGAAGCCATTGAGCTGATCCACCATCGTATTGATGGTGTTCTTGAGTTCGAGAATTTCGCCTTTCACCTCGACCGTGATCTTCTTCGAAAGGTCTCCATTCGCGACCGCCGTCGTCACCTCAGCAATGTTACGCACCTGGCCGGTGAGGTTGGACGCCATGAAGTTCACGTTATCCGTGAGATCCTTCCACGTACCCGCCACGCCCGGCACTTCGGCTTGGCCGCCAAGTTTACCTTCGGTTCCGACTTCGCGCGCGACGCGCGTCACTTCAGATGCGAACCCGTTCAGTTGGTCCACCATCGTGTTGATCGTGTTCTTAAGCGCGAATATCTCCCCCTTCACGTCGACGGTGATTTTTTTTGAAAGGTCGCCGTTTGCTACCGCGGTCGTTACCTCAGCGATGTTGCGCACCTGCCCGGTGAGATTCGACGCCATCGAGTTCACCGAGTCGGTGAGATCCTTCCAGGTGCCGGCGACGCCGCCGACTTGGGCTTGGCCGCCGAGCTTCCCCTCAGTGCCGACCTCGCGCGCGACGCGGGTCACTTCGGAGGAGAATCCGTTCAACTGATCGACCATCGTGTTGATGGTTTCCTTCAATTCCAGAATCTCACCTTTCACATCGACCGTGATCTTGCGGGATAGATCTCCGCGGGCGACGGCCGTCGTGACGGTCGCGATATTTCGCACCTGAGTGGTCAGGTTGGTTGCCATCGCGTTCACCGAGTCCGTGAGATCCTTCCAGGTGCCGGCCACGCCGGGCACCACGGCCTGTCCACCGAGACGGCCATCGGTGCCGACTTCACGCGCGACGCGCGTCACTTCGGAAGCGAAGGATCGGAGCTGATCAACCATCGTGTTGATGGCTTCTTTCAGCTGCAAAATCTCGCCGCGAACGTCGACTGTGATCTTTTTCGAGAGGTCACCGTTGGCGACGGCGATCGTAACATCAGCGATGTTGCGCACTTGGGCCGTTAGATTGCCCGCCATCTGATTGACGGACTCAGTGAGTTCCTTCCAGACCCCGAGGACGCCTTTCACCTGAGCCTGGCCGCCCAGTTTGCCTTCGGTGCCGACCTCGCGAGCGACGCGCGTGACTTCCGAGGTGAAGACCGACAGCTGCTCGATCATGGTATTCACCAGCTTCGCCGAGCGCAGAAATTCGCCCTTAAGCGGACGTCCATCGACTTCCAGTTCCATGGACTGACCAAGATCACCTTTCGCCACGGCACCGATCGTCCGGGCAACGTCCGCGGTTGGTCGCACCAAATCGTCCAGCAGCGTATTCAGCGAATCAACATTCGCCGCCCATTGACCCATTGCCCCCGGCACAGTCATGCGTTGTTTGAGGCGGCCTTCCTTACCGACGGTCACACTGAGACGCGTGACTTCACGAGCGATCCGGTCCTCTCGAGCCAGCGCCTGGTTGAATGCCTCGGCAATCCCCCCATCTGTCCCTGACCAGTCTACCGGCAACCGCACAGAAAAATCTCCGTCGCGAAACGCAACCAGCGCACTCAAAATGTGGCGAGCCCGGGCATCCGGTTGGCCGCTATTCGCCTTCACGCCCGCCTTAACGGACTTTCGAGTCCGCCGACGAGCACTTAACACGGGGAATCTAACGGAGCCGGGGTCGACGGTTTCACTCATAATCAAAGATAGGCAGGCGGTTAACAGAAAGCCGTCGGACAAAAATCAGGCCCGAGGAATTGCGAGTGAGATGAGGCGGCGTTCCCTATAGCAGGGTCAAGGTTCTCGACTATCGGGCTTTTCCCTAATTCGGGATGGGAGATTGCTTCGACCTTGGCACAAAGCAGCCACTGGCTGCGCTCGCCCACTTCGAAAAGACAGGGCACGAACGAAGCCGGAGACCTCAGGCCTTACCTTTTACCTTTTCGAGCACAGCCCCGCTTCTGACGCTCTGTCCTGGCGGACGCGGGCAATGGCCATTGCAGCGCCGCGGGTTAGCACGCGTGCGGAAAGTCTGGCCGGCGTTGTCTCGATACACGACATGACCCCGTCCAAGCTCCCCGTGGTTTTTGCACTTTCCGACTTTCCCCAGGCCTTTGACCGCGGATTACGCTGATTACGCGGATAAATCATCCGATCAAAATACCGCGTCTCGAATTGGACCCACGACTACCTTTGGCATCCGCTTCATCCGCGCTATCCGCGATGGTTTGTTTCCGCGCCTTAGGCGCAATCCGACGGGGTCATGACGGGAATCGCGCATCAAGGCGGCTGAATCGGCCCGGACGATGAAAGCCGGCACTCTGATCAATCTAAAAGACGCAGTTGAACCATTGATTTTCACGGCTGACCACCGATGCAAACAAGAATTGCGCGATGGAGGCCGTTCACCCGGTAAGTGAAGGGAGAGTTCCATCCCCTCGATCCGGATCTATATGGTCAGCGTTTATTGTGCTCATCAGTGGTTACTCCTTCTGCGGAATTTAGGATCAATTCGCGATTCGCGTCCTGACCCCGTCAGCTCGCCCAAGGGGCTTGTTCTCGCAGGGCCTAACCCTCCCGCGCCACCCCGTGCGTTAGCCGGGCTCCATGGCAGTCAATCGCGGTCTACCCCACTCCCGCGGCGGGTGGCAACGTTCGACCGGCGGGCAGATTTTTTCCGATTCAATCATCCCTCATTCCCGCAGCCGTCCTCCATCGCCTTATGAAAAAGATCCTCATGGTCCTGACCTCCCACGCCAAACTTGGCGACACCGGCAAGAAAACCGGCTTCTGGCTCGAGGAGTTCGCGGCACCCTTCTATGTTTTCAAAGATGCCGGCGCGCAGATCACGCTCGCGTCACCGCAGGGTGGCCAGCCGCCGCTCGACCCGAAGAGCGACGAACCGGATGCGCAAACGCAGGCGACCAAGCGCTTCAAGGGCGACGCGGATGCACAAGCTCAGCTCAAGAGCACGAAGAAGCTCAGCGAAGTGAAGGGAACCGATTTTGATGCGGTGTTCTTCCCCGGCGGCCACGGCCCGATGTGGGACCTCGCGGAGGACGCGAAATCGATCGCGTTGATCGAGCAGATGATCGCCGCCAACAAACCCGTCGCGGCGGTGTGCCATGCGCCCGCCGTGTTTCGTCATCCGAAAGGTACCAACGGCAAGTCGGTGGTCGACGGCAAGAAGGTCACCGGCTTCACCAACTCCGAAGAGAAAGCGGTCGGCCTGACCGATGTCGTCCCGTTTCTCGTCGAGGACATGCTGAAGAAGAACGGCGGAAATTATTCGAAGGGGCCCGACTTCAAGCCGTACGTGCTCAAGGACGGTTTGCTGATCAGCGGCCAAAATCCCGCCTCGTCAGAACCCGCGGCGAAGGAATTGCTGGCGCACCTGAATTAATACCAGCGACCCGCGTGATTTGGACTTTCGAGGCGGCAGCGCCGGTAGGGCCTGACCTCCGGGCAGGCCGCTCGGTGAATGCGACTGCCAACGGCCCGCCCGGAGGTCGGGCCCTGCCCTCGGAATAGTCCAAATCTCAGGTGCGATTGGTATAACGCGTGCCCTGCTTTCGCCGCGAAGGCGTTCGGATATCTTCTTCGTGGGTTCGCCGCTGCTGTTGCGGCGAACTAGCCCACCGCCGCGCGCGCACTCACGCCGACGCATTGAATCAGAACTTCCTGGACAGCTCGAGGTAGTAAGCCCGCCCCTTCGCGCTGACCGTGCCGCCCTGATAGCCCCGGGATTCGTCCGCGATGGGCGGTTCCTCGTCGAAGATATTTGAAACTCCAAATCGGGCCGTCACGCCCCGAATGAACTTGTTACTTCGACGCCCGAACGTGTGCTGCAGGTGAGCGCTGTGCTGAATCACATCTTCGATCCACCAGCGGTACCGCACCACTCCACCCAGATCATTGAAGACCTTGATATACGACGGACGCCCGAGCTGTTCGTAAAGCGCCGCTCCCGCCGCGCCGGTGGCAAGGGCGCCGCCTGGATCCATCGAGCCACCATAATACTGCGCAAACCAGCCCCCACTCCAGCCACCTTGCCGCCAAAAGACGCTGCCGTTGGCGCGCCACTTGGCCCGCCCGTCTTCCTCGAGGAGCGAGTCGAATTCGGAAAACACGTCGAGCTGCTGCCGGAATTTCCGGTTGTAGGTCGCCTCGGCCTTGAGGGTGAACTGTCCGAACCGCAGCTTCGGCACCCGATAGGCAATCGCCATGTCGAAACCTTCGACTTCCCGACCCGCCAGATTGAGGTAGTCGTCGATCAAAGAAGTCAGACTGCCCACGGGCGCGCGATGCGAGGAAGCGGGGCGCGTCGCGTTGTAGGCGGCAAAGGCATCACGATCCGCCTGCGTCACGGGTGCGCGGGTGACATTCGGGTTGCCGACGTAACCCGCCGCGCCGGAGTTTGTCGCCGCGTTGTTGGCGGAGGTTCCGGCCGCGATCTGCGCCTGGGTGAACGCGTCCAGCAACTGCTGGTCGCGTGACAGCACGCCGCCGGCGGCGAGATTGTCGATGACCTTCGACTGGTTAATCTGCCACCAATCGAACGTAATGGAAAGTCCCTTGATGAAGGGCACCTCGAGCGCAAGCCCCGCGGTTTTGATTTCGGACTCCTCGGGCTCGAGGGCGGCGTTGCCCTGCCGAAACACCGTCCGGCTGGTCGAACCATCGGTGATCTGCTGCGTCACGGTGGAGCGATAAACGTCGGTCACACCGGAAACCGACCGCTGCAGCACGGAGGTATTCGTCTGCACCAGGTTCGGCGCGCGGAACGACTCGTTGTACGATCCGCGAAAGAGCAGATTGCGATGCGGGCGCCAGGCCACGCCGTACTTCGGCTTCAGGGCGTCACCAAAATCGGAAAACTTTTCGTAGCGACCCGCGAGTGACAACTCGAGCGCCTCCAGCAACGGCACCCGGTTTTTTTTGCCGAAGATGGGAATCAATACTTCGGTAAAGGCAGAGTATACAGCGCGGTCGGAATAAAGATTCAGGTTGGGGCTGAGTCCGACGAAATCGTTGTCATTGCCCTGCGGCAGATTCGGCGTCGGGTCGCCGGCGGGATTGAGTCCGTGGAACGGCGGGCGCCAGTCTTTGTACGTCTCCCAGCGGACTTCCACGCCGAGGGCGCTCCCAATGCGACCGCCCCAGAAGTCGATGAGCGAACCGTTGATTTTCGCATCCCACGTGGCGAGTTCGGTCTGTCCTTCGCGAATGAAGTTTTCGGTCATCGCGTTAACGATCGAGGCGGGATTCGTGTAGGGCTGGTCAATCTGGATGACGCCGCCCACATTGCGGAACGTGTAACCAAAGGGATTGAACGCCGTGTTGTCCGTCCGCAGGAGCGCGGTCTGGAGCGCGCTATGCCGGATATTGAACTCCTCGACGTCACGCGTCCAGGCGCGCGAATACATCGCACCTGATTCCCATTCGAAATCGGCAAACGTCTTGCCCCGAAGGCCGCCGACAGCGCGCAACGACTGCGAGAGCACGTTGATCACCTTCGGCCGGAACTCACGCGGGCGAACGCCCGTGCCACCAGCGATGAATACATCCGCCGGCGTGCCCGTCACCCGGGGTGTCCCGTCGGCATTGGGTGATCCCGTCGGGTGATAGAAACGCGAGCCGAACGGGTTCCACGGATTGTTGGCGGCGACGTACAAGTTGAGATCATCGGTGCCGTCGACGCCGGCGGGATCCCGGTTGTTGGATGAATCGGCGCGATAATAGGCAAACTCGCCGAACGCCGAAAGCCGATCATTGATCATATGATCAAGAGCGGTGAAGACGTTCAGCCGATCGGTCTGCGGCAGGATAACGCGATTGAGATTCAGATTATAATAGTAGTCCCGCTCCACGCTCGTCGGCAGGCGCGAGGGTGTTGACTGCCGAAACCCGGTACCGCCATCGGCCAGCGGCACGAAGAAAAACACGCCCGCGGTCGAAGTCGTGAGTGACGTCGATGGCGTCGTCGAGGTGGTGATTCCGGCGTTGCCCGTCGGGCGGGCCCCAATGAAATTGCGGGACGCGTCGAACGAACCGCGAATGAAGTTGCCGAATTGGGAGGAGCTGGAGCGGTTGTCGAAATCGGTGTCCGTCGTAGTCCACGGCTCCTTCACGTCGCGGACCCGGCGCACGTCGGCATCGCGGGTGAATTTCCGATCGGAGGTGCCGAGCAGTTCACGATGGTAGACGTCGATCATGGCGATGAGGTTCGTCTTTCCGCCGTTTAAGTTCTGGCCGCCACTCACGGTCGCGCGCCAGTCCTCTCCTCCACCGTGTTCGGTGAGGGTGCCGCGGAGCGACAGATCGTAGCCGCGGTAGTCCCGTCGGAGGATGGTATTCACCACGCCCGCGGCAGCATCCGCGCCATAGATGGCGGACGCTCCATCGCGCAGCACCTCGACCCGCTTGATGGCCGCGGTGGGGAGCTGGTTGACGTTCACGGCCAGCGATGGCACGCCGCCCTCCGCCTGGCTGATCGGATGCGGAGCGAGCCGGCGGCCGTTGACCAGGACGAGCGTATTGCCGGAGCCGATACCGCGCAGGTTCAGCGACGTATTGTCGCCCCGCGCATCCGCGCCCAGCACGTTGGTCTCGGTGAGCGAGAGCACACCGCCGTTGGGCAACATCGATAGAAGCTCGGACGCCGTGGGCGCCGCGCGGAGATCGAGGTCTTCGAGGTCAATCACGGTGACGGGCAGGGTCGTTTCCTCGTCGACGCGGCGGATGTTTGAGCCGGTAACGGTGAACGCCTCCATCACTTGGGTTTCGGAACCGGGTGGGACCGGTTGTGATGCTGCCGCCGGCGCGGTCTGGGCGACGAGGCCCGGGGGAATGAAGGCGCACGCGGAGATCAGCGCGCACACCCAAGTACGGTTTGGTTTCATAGGTGTTCGGTGGCTATATTAAAATTAAAGCGACACCCGGAGTCCAGCCAGCGTAAAAAATTCAGAGATGGGTGCATGCACGCGGTCAATCCGACGGGGCAGGCCGAAACCTGCAACCCTACGCCTACGAACTCGGACATGGGTGCAAGTTTCAGCCTGACCTAGTTTCAAGCCGGAAAGATGAGAGTCGGAATATCCTTTCGCCCCGCGCCCTCGGGCGTGGAGCGTTGTCCCCAAATATTTTACTCGATGTCCGGTGACTTGGCTCCTGAACAAGGCAGTTTTACAGAAGGTCGCAGAGATCGCAGAGCTCGATCAACTCGGAGAACGGCGTCCAGACTTTCCCGACGTCCGACTCCTAGATCCTGACTCCTGGCTCCTGGCTCGTGACTTCAGACTCCTTCCTTCCCCCTCCGCGGCCTCGTGTTAAATCCGAAGCTCGGAGATCGATCCTTTCAGACCTCAAACCCATCCTGATTTTACAGGAGGCCGCAGAGAGCGCAGAGCTTGGAAACAAGAGCCAATGCTTTCCCGTTTTTTGAGGCGTTTCTTCTTTCTTCTTTCCCTATTTCTTCTTTTCCGCAGTCAGGTTTTTAAAGGAGGAAACAGAGATAACTGAAACTAAGGCGGGTCGAGGCAGCGTTCGAATGCCGGCCGCCGCACCCTTGCCACGGAACCGATGCCGCCGGTCGTTGCCGCGATTGATGACGTGATAGCAGGCGCCCGCGTACTCCAATCGCAGTTTGCGCGCCCTGCCGCCAACCGAGCTGCCCTCTGGGGCAAGCTGCAATAGCTGGGGTTTACCCAAAATCGGGGTGCCCGATCGCGCATTCGCGATTCGCGACCTGACTCCGTCCGAAATCCGCGAACGCACGGGAGATTCGCACCGCGAATCCGATGGCCTTACCCGTTTGACATTCGGGTAAGGCGAAGGTTTTTTAACGGCATGCCCACTACCC
>Ga0163151_10006083_pt1 | contig 14926 bp, 10 predicted proteins | sample OliLakLV19MP5IB2_FD_145596 | JGI IMG/M metagenome (GOLD analysis project Ga0163151, IMG submission 145596) | Freshwater microbial mat bacterial communities from Lake Vanda, McMurdo Dry Valleys, Antarctica - Oligotrophic Lake LV.19.MP5.IB-2 | ecosystem: Environmental > Aquatic > Freshwater >...
CGATCTTGCTATCCCCACACAGAGCCGCCCCGCAGCGCACGCCAATCACGGGACAGACCCAGCCGGCTTGAAGTGCACAAGCCGTGCTGCAGCCATCTCCAGGAGCTGCATTGCCGTCATCGCAGGTTTCGCTGCCGGTGATCTTAGAATCGCCGCAAGCCACGGTGGTGACGCAAGGCATGCCCGGCGTGGGGCATGCAAAATCCTTCTCGACCGCGTCGCAGTTAGCCCCGCAGCCATCCCCCGACGTCCCGTTCCCATCGTCGCACTTCTCGCCAGCATCAAGCACTGAATCGCCGCAAGCGGGAACCCGCTCCATACAGCTGGCAGCGCCGCAGTTGCCTGCACCGCTAGCAGCATTGCCCGACTGGCCCATCGTGAGATCGATGTTGTTCGGTCCCGTGATGGCGGCGCCGGTGCCTGTCCCCATATTGCCAGGGCCAGCGCCCGAGGCGCCCACAATGGAGCCGTCGCTTCGAACGGTGCTGGATGATGAACAAGCCTGGCCGAGTGCGACGCTGGCGGCTGCAACACTTAAGAAAATAAGGAAATAGGTATTCTTCATTGCGGACTTTCCTGGGGGGGCAACGAACTCACTCGGAGCCTATCGTGCTTGATTAGCATTTGCCAGTCGCTCTGTGTTGAATCACTAGTTCACTCTCATGCGCCAGCGAGCGAGGATTCAACGCGAACGAGCGGGTTGTAAACCGTGGGAGGAATCAGGTTGCACAGGAAAAGCGAATAGGGTCTTCCGCATTCGTCATCAGTCCATGCCGCCCCCACAGGGTCACGGCATGTAGGATAGGGTGTTCTTGAACCCTTGGGGCTGGCTCAGTGTTAAGCCCGCAGCTAGAAATGCTCTATTTTTCCGCCGCTTCTGCGAGTTTCACCAGTGCTTGGGTGACAGCCGTGAGTGCGGTAAGCCGTTCGCCCGCGCGTCCGCCGGTACGCGGAAGTTTCAGGGGAACTCCGAGCTTAGCGGCGCATGCGTGCATATCACCGAGCTTCTCCTTGAGATAGCCACGGGCAAGCTCGCGCGCATCAACCCTCGTGATGGCTGAAATCCCGTTCTGTTCTAGGACGGATGACGCATAGGCTCCCCAGCCCACCAACTGATCTCCTGGTCTTAGAAACGCATCCCAACGCGCCTTAAAATCCCCAAATCCTTCAGCATGCGTGAGGTACTCAGCGCTCAGCCCGGTGTGCTTGAAGAACGCGCTGGATAGGGGGAAGCGTGGTCGAATGTAGGCCTCGAAAAACTCACCCGTTTCCAGGCGCTCAGCCACCCAGTGAATCATCTGCGGCGGAGGAGCCTTCGGCGTGGAATGGGGCCACGTGTTGGCTTCGCCATACCCAATAACGAGGGCGCCTCTGTTTTCGTAAAGTTCCTCTGGGATGTTGGGTCGGCGCTTCCGTTCAACTTTCCTCAGGTGCCGGCGTGCCTGGTGCTGACTGGCGAAGTTCAGTTGCTGTTCGACGAAGGCATCGAACGGCGAAAGGAGCGGAAGCAACTCTCTGCCGGGGGCTTCAAGTTTCTGAAGCGCCGCCACCACGGCTTCGATGGTTGACACGTGAACTTTCGTGGGCGCTCGGCGGATCCGGTAGCGGCTTGGTTCGCTCGGGTTGAGGCAATAGCGTGGCAGGTTCGCGATTCTAGGATTGAGTTTGAGCAGCTTATTCGCCTGCCACCAAGTTCCATCCACCACCACGAGCGTGACAGCTCCCTCGGGTGGCGAGTCCTCAAGGTCTTTCGCGTTCTCGCCCGGAAAGAGTAAAATTGGCGGTGCGTTCGGATTTGAGAGGGCCGCTTCCAGCGCTGTGTCAGTTGAGAAATCTAATCCGACGTGGAGGCTAGCGTTGGGTAAGCCGAGAAGCAGAAGCCGCACCGTGCCAATGCGAACGCTGCTTTCACGAGGATGTTGGAGGAGTACGACGCGCGTTTGAGTAGCGAAGGGCGTCACGAAAGCGCACAAACACAGCGGCTTGGGTCGGTTGCACTCCTCGCATAGGGCGCGCGGCACGAAATCCTCGGGCTCTTTGGCTGGGGGGAGCAGTGGGCCCGGCAACATGGGTCGGCTGCTTAGCACGGCCTCGACGCACGGCTCACTCGGAAGTACCTTGGCAGGCGCATGTCTTTCCGACACCTCGCGTTTTGCCTCCTTAGCTCAGTGTCGCTCGGGTTGGCGGCGCCAGGCGTGCAAGCCGAGACTCGAGTGAATCGCCGCGCGGGGTGTGGCAGTGGCAAGAGGCCCTGGGTTCAGATCGACTTTGACAGCTGGAATGTCTCGCCTGCTGCGCGTGAGCGAGCGCTTGAGGATCTCCGAGTGAGCCTCCAGGATGTCGGGATCAGCGCTTGTTTTTTGGGAGTAAGCCCAGAAAATCCTTCGCTTGCCGTCATTCGTGTCAGCGAGGCGTCCAATCCGGTCGACGTCGGATCGCAGCAACAAGTCGTGGTGACGGTGGGCGTGCGAGATGCGGTGACTTCGAAGACCGTGAGTCGGGAAATCGACCTCGGACGATTCCCGGAAGGCGCACGAGAGCTGGCGTTAGCGATCGCAGCGGATGAGCTTTTGCGCGCGAGCTGGGCTGAAATGTCGCTGACGACCGAAGCCTCGGCACAGGCCGAACGAGCTGCGCCAAGCGAAGTGAAGCTAGCTGTGCGCCGTGTGCAAAAAGCGTCGACGGGTGCGGCGTTCGCGCTCGGGGGGCGTGCCGCAGTCGCGAGTTATCAAGGGGGCCAACAGCAGATCGGAGGGGATGTTCTGCTAGCGTGGGAGTTGCCGACGTGCTTTACCCTCAGCTGGGCGCTCGGCTATCGGCACAGCCTTCGGGAAAGGTGGCCCCTCGGAACGGTGGCGGGCCAGGTCCTGGTTCTGGAGCCGAGCCTGGGTTGCGTGGTCTGGCGCGGTTCAGCAGCGCATTTGCGTTTGGGGGTGTCCTCTGCTCTGGGTCGAGTCAGTTTTTCAGGTGAGCCCAACGTGGCGAGTCGTGGAACGGAATACGGCGCGTGGTTTGCCTACGGTCGAGTGGAGGCCACGCCGGAGATCCGCCTCAGCAAGGCGGCCGCGCTCCCTATTTCGCTCACGGTCGGTGCACCGTTTCGGAGTGTCACCGCCCTTGGCGAAGGGTCGGGGCTTACGGCGATGTCAGGAATTGAGCTCGGAGCCAGCCTGGGGTTCAAGGTTAGCCTATAGTGGCTATTCGGCCTTGAGGAACCAACTGGCCGCAGGAAAATCACCCTGCGGATGCGGTTGAGGCACGAGCAGCCCCAGCGCCATGAGCGCATCGCCCCCGAACTTCTGGCCAGTCTTCGCTTCCGTGTACGTGAGGTTGGGATTCAGATCACGCAGGCGAACGATGGGCTCGGCACGATTGGTGGCAGAGAGTGTTTGTGAGTAGGCCACGAATACTTCCCGGCGATCTTCAGACACGAACATCCAAGCGCCCGCATTGCCACAAAAGGGATCCAGCAGGCGATGGAAAGTGCCAAATTGCACCAAATGGCGACGCAGCTTGTATTCGGCAATCTGCTCCTTGATCACGGCAAGCTCTTCAGGTGTGAGCCGGTTAGGGCTGAGGCTCAAGCCGAGATTGGCCGAGCCAGCCACGATGGTGCGCGTCTTCACCGGGGTGCTTCTTCCCATTTGGTGATTGGGCGAAGCTGAGATGTGGGCGCACATGGCTATCGCCGGATAACCGAAACTCGTGCCGTATTGGATGAGCGTGCGCTCGCGAGCATCGGTGTTGTCGCTCGTCCAATGTTGCGGCATGTAATAGAGCAAGCCTGAATCAAAGCGGCCCCCGCCGCCGGCACAGCCCTCAAAGAGGACCTCGGGAAAGCGCTGAGTGAGGGCCTCCAGGACTGCGTAGAGGCCCAGAATGTAGCGATGTTGAGCTTCTCCCTGACGCCCGTCTTTCAAGAGTGCCGAACCCGGTTCCGTTTGGTTACGGTTCATGTCCCATTTGACATAGCGAACGGGTGCCGAGCCGAGCACGGCTGAGAGTGCTTCGATCAGATACGCCTGCACATCCCCGCGGCCGAGATCCAAAACAAGTTGATGGCGTACGAGGGTCTTGTCGTAGCCGTCAGTGGCCAGGCACCAATCTGGGTGGGCGCGGTAGAGATCGCTATCGGGAGATACCATCTCCGGCTCAAACCAAAGCCCAAACTCAACCCCTGCTTCTCGCACCCGACGGATCAGGGCAGAGAGGCCTCCCTTCAGCTTGTTTTCATTGACCACCCAGTCGCCGAGACCGGAAAGATCATTGTCGCGTTTACCAAACCAACCGTCGTCCAGCACCAAAACTTCCGCCCCCACAGCTTTCGCATCGTGCGCCAATTCGATCACTTTTTCAGCGTCAAACGTGAAATACAGCGCCTCCCAGCTGTTCATCACCACGGGGCGATCGCGGTCGCGATAATAGCCGCGACACACCCTTTCGCGCAGCACACGGTGCAAGCCTTGAGACAATCCGCCCAGGCCTGTCTCAGAAAAAGTGAGGAGTGCTTCGGGCGTTTGGAACGCCGTACCGGGCTTGAGTTGCCAGCTGAACGCATCAGGATGAATGCCAAGTGTGGCGCGCACGGTGAGGTTGGTGTCAAGTTCAACAGAGGCTTGAAAATTGCCACTGTAAACTAAAGACATGCCAATCGCTCGGCCGTGCTGCTCGGTGGTGCCTTCTTCGCACAATGCAATGAAGGGGTTGTATTGGTGGGAGCTGTTGCCGCGCGTACTGCCGATGCTCTGCACACCCTGGCGCAACGGGGCACGCTCTACATGGCGCTCACGCGCCCAGCCGCCGCATAAAGTCACGAACTCCTGGCGCGCACCGTACAGGTCCAGAGACGCACTCAGAGCCTTTTCCAGGGTGATCGGCGCATTGGAGGTGTTGCGAATGCAGAAGCTCTGGGTGACGACAGGATAATGCGCGAAGATTGAAAAGCAGCAATCGACCTCAATGCTTCCGGTAACGTTGCTGAGTGTCACGGTGAGCGTTTCCGCTTCAGAGTCCACCTCGGCATAGGCTTGCGGTAACCCTGCCAATTTGGGCTTTCCCGCTTGGACAACGTGTCGCTTGTAGCGAAGATCTAAAACCTGCGACCCACTCGCTGTGCGAACCTCGAGGCTCGTTGTGCGAAAATCTCCACGGCCCCCAAAACCGAGCGGCTGCGGCAACCTTTCGAGCGTGAACGACGAAAGCTTCGGATCCACGATGGTGGCCCAAGCCAAAGGACTGTGACTCACCTGCGACTCCACGTGAGCATCCGAAACGCGCGGCCCGAAGTGCCAGAGCGCGAGATACCCAAGCTCAGTCACACTGAGGATATAGCTCAACGTCGCGTTGTGGAGATGAAAATGGCGGTCCGTTGCGGTGATCGGCATGGCGCGCCGTATATCACGACCTGCTGAGGCGGTGGCTAGGGGTTCGCCGGTGCTAGGCCGTGCCCGAGTTCACTAACCTTACGCATCCTTACGCGTCTTGCGCCCGTAGCTGAGCTCAGCGCCGCCGGAAAGAATGTGGTCCACGCCCGTCGTGAAGGTCGCCTCGGCCGCTAAAAATAGACACAGCTTGCCGGTTTCTTCGATCGTTCCCATGCGACCCAAGAGTTGAGCGGCGTCGCCTTCGGCGCGACAGGCAGCTGGATCGGGTGCGGCGTCGATCGCTTCTTGCCAGAGGGGCGTGTAGACATTGCCTGGAGAAACGGCGTTCACGCGTACGTCGTGCACGGCTTCGTCGACGGCGAGGGCTTTGGTGAAAGCTGTGATGGCGCCCTTGGTGGCCACATAGGTGGTGGCGTTGGCTTGGCCCATGACGCCCACTAGGCTTGACATGTTGATGATGTTGCCTTGCGTCTTGCGTAGATGGGGCAGGGCGTATTTGCAGGCGGCAAAGATGCTGACCAGATTCAAATCAAGGAGACCTCGGAAATCTTCGATTGAAAAATCATCAATGCTGCGGCTGGGCGGATGCCAGCCGGCGTTGTTGATGAGGCAATCGATACGTCCGAATTTTTCGGCAGTGAAATCGATGAGCGCGCGGAGCTCTTCCGTCTTCGAGACATCGCACTTGAAAAACTGCACTTTAGCCTCGCCTGCCGGCTTCACGTCGCGTGCCAACGCTTCACCTTGGGCTTGATTGCGGGCGCAGAAAACAACGTGGGAGCCTGCTGCCGCGAAAACACGGACGCAGCCCTCGCCGATGCCTTTGGTTCCCCCGGTGACGATCGTGACTTTGTTCTGATAACGCATTTGGGGAGCCTGAATCAGTTGAGGGTGTACGGCATGCTGAGCGAGAACGGCGCGATCATGGCGAGGAAGCTTCCACCGTCGTCGCGCCGCATTTCGTAAGTACCGTTCATGGTGCCGTGAGGTGTGGAAAGGATGCAACCGCTCGTGTATTCGAAATGTTGGGTCGGTTCGAGGCGCGGTTGGTGCCCCACAACGCCCGGCCCCTTCACCTCTTCAACTTTTCCGCTGCCGTGTGTGATGACCCAATGGCGATTGACGAGTTGCGCGGGCAGCTCGCCTTCGTTGGCAATGCGAATCGTGTACGAGAACACGTAGCGCTGCTCGCGCGGAGCCGACTGCTGGGGGATATATTCGGAGCGCACGGTGACGCGGATGCCTTGGGTGACGGAGTCGCTCATTGCACGCGTCTTAACACGCCGCACGCTCGCCCGACCATGGGTGCACCGAGCGTCCACGCTGGGCCCAGTTTTCCCAGGAAAACTGAGCCATTTTACGAAACTTACGGCGCTGTAGGTGTCTGGCCGGCCGCGACTTCCGCCAAGAACTTCACGGCCGAAGCGTTGGCCGTCGCGACGTCGAAGGCGACGAAGTGGCCGTCCTTATCCATGGGAGGGGCATACTGCTTGATATAGATCTTGTGTGCCCGCGGACATTGGTCCGCTTGTTTGCAGAGTTCTAGCACGTCCGGTGTGGTGACCGAGGCATCCGCGGGCACTTCCAGAGCGTTCGCTGTTCTCGCGTAGAGGGTGATCGTGATGGGAGGGCTGTAGTTGTCCCCAAGACCGTAGGTGAGGAAAACTTGCTTGGCATCAGAGAAATTCGTGTTGGGGGTGGCTAGCAGTGCGCCGAAATTCAACGGATCAGCTGGGTCGATCCACTGTTGGAGGAGGGTTAATACCGGGTGCGTCGTGCCCATGGGCAGGCCTGGTGACGCCAGGTCCAGCTTGTGGCCGAGCACCACCGGCAGCGCCGCCGCAAGGTTCACAGGCTGAGTCTTGTTGAGCAGCGAATGCATCAAGCTCGCTCCATTCCCGGAGAGGAGCGCGCCTTTGTATTCCTTGCTGAACGGTAGTGCGAGGCTGCCGTGGGTGGAGCCTTGCGAATGGCCAAAATAAACAAGCTGATTTTTGTTGATCTTGAGCGGCGCGCTTGGGTTCACGCCGTTCATTACGGCCAGGCTTGGGTTGGTTCCGTCGAGCGTGGCCGCGAAGCGCCCCACTGAGAGCAGATCGGCCGCGCCCTGGAGTGGGTTTCCGCGCGCCGCTTTGGGGTTGGCAAAATTGAAGAACAGATTGTCGGGGCTCTCCGTGGAAACTCCGCGGCGTGGCCCATGTTCCGGAAGATCGATGCCCAGTACGGCAAATCCAGGTGCCGCTCCCACGGGCACGCTCGAAAGCGCACCGCTCACTTCATCGCGAATAAAGTTGCGGAAAGAGCCGCCCGTGCCATGCCCATAGACCACCAACGGCCAGCCGTCGGCAGGTGCTGTGCCCTTCGGAACGGTCATAGCCATGCAGACATCTTCGGTGCGAACCTGCGTCTCCGAGATGTCCCCGCCGTCAGCCTGGGTTAGGTACGGTGCCGTCCCTTTCTGGAAAATCGGGAGCGTGATGAGTGCCTGATACTCATCGAACTTTGCTGTAGCGGCTGCACAAGCGCGACCGCCTTGATGCTGGGAACAGGGCGATGGGGTGTTGGCATCGACGCATTGGGTCCAATTTTTGATGGTGGGGAATGGGGCGCCATAGACGTTGGCCGCGAGCACCTTCATCGCCGTGACGGGAGTTCCTACTGTGTACACGGTGGCGTTCACCACAGTGGCCGGATCAATCGTAGCTGTCTTCAAAGCCGCTCGAAATGGAGCGTATTTGGTGTGCGCCGCAGCCAGCGTTGCATCTGCCGGTGGGGCATCTGCAAGCATAGCGACGAGGTGCTCGGAACGTTCAATCGGAGTGCCGTTCTTGGCTTTCGCTGGCGCACCGTCTTTGCCAGTTAGGTAGAGCGCGTACGTATGGCCCGGTGTGAGCGGCCCGTCCCCGCCGATCCGCACTGAGAATGAGTTGTGGCACACGTACTCGTTGGTGTTCGGATCGAGACCGAAAGTGAGCCCGGGCTTGCTGCCGTCTGAACCCGTGAGGTCGAGGATATGCGGCGCGATGGAATCGAACACAACCGGGCCGGAGAAGCGGAAAATCACCGTAGAAGCGCCGCTCCAAGTTCCTTCATTCGCTTGCAGGGCATCCACATAAATCTGTACCGGATCAAAGCCGAGCAGCGCGCTGCCAGGGGTAGGGAAGCCGGACAAATCGAGCTTGCCGTCCTTCACACGGATGTCGTTCGGGAAGGGCAGCCTGAAAAAATCGCCCTCTTGCCCTTTGGGTGCTGCGGCACCTGGTACCTCAAAATAAGCGCGCGCCGTGTCGGTCGCCGGTGCAGCGCACTCGACGCCGGGCGTACCTTCGAGTGGAAAGGGAATCGGTCCGGCAGGCGCACACTCGGCAGCGCTACAGGTTAACCCAGACAGACAATCGGTGGCCAAGGTACACGCGGCGCCGACGTCTTTCGCCCCCTCAGGCACGCACTGCGCCGAAAACCCCTTGAGAGCGCAGCGCAGCCCCGCCTGACACTCCAAGTCAGCCTTGCAGCCAGTACCCACGGCTCCCATGCCCGTCGCGACGCAGGCAGGCGTCGTCAGTGGATTTTGGAGCGCGGCAGCGAGCGGGATCGAGCAGCGCAAGCCGTCCACGCACTCGCCGCTCGTGAAACATTTTTGCCCAGCAACGCCCGCTTTCCCGGCATCACAGGTGTTGTTGGCGTTGCAGACGAGTCCAGCTCGACACACATCCGTCACGCTGCAGGGATCCCCTGTGCCCGCGCCTCTAGGCACGTTCAATGCTCCACCCGAGCCAGGATTTGAGCTGCCTCCCTCTCCGTTCGAGCCCGTGCCCGCGCCGCCACCAGCGCCAAAATTCACTGGAAGGCCGGTTGTGCAGTCGAGCCCGTCTTGGGTCACGCACTGGTTGGTGGTTTTCGAACAAGCAGCGGCCATTCCGAGCCCAGTTGCACAGGTGATGGCAAGCAGCGTCCACTGGTTTTTAGTCATTGATCCCTCGTTGGCGAGCTGACGTTAAAAGAAAAGCGTTGAAGCTTAGCTCGCCTCGCTACACAAGCTCAAGCGGCTTCCGCCCCGGCGGCACAGAAGAGGTTGAGCATCCCCCAAGTGCTCCACAAACGGGTCCGCGACCTCTATCTTAAAGTCGAACACAAGATAGTAAGCATGCTTACTATCTTCCAAGGCAAGGAACGAAAAAGGCAGCTCACCTGGCGCGTCTGCGGCGCTGCCTCGCCCCGCAAGAAAGCGTTCTGGGTAACTGCACTCTGCACCCTGCACGCGTTGGGTGAGCTGTGATAAGAGGTTCAAAGCTATGCGGTCGGCGAGAATTCTTTCGGTTTCCCTGCACTTGGCCGTTCTGGCCGTGCCTCTGTGTTGTCTTTTGCTGGCGCCCGTTACCGTCAGCGCTCAAGCCGCGGGGGACATAGCAACTGCGCGAAGAACGGCGACCGAAGGCATCCGCCTGTTTCAACAGGGTGATTTTGCTGCGGCTTTGGAGCGTTTGGAGCGAGCTCAGGCACTGTACGACGCACCAGTACATCGGTTGTACATAGCGCGCGCGCAAGTGAAGCTGGGCCGCTGGGTGGAGGCAGCAGAGACGTACCGAAAGCTGGCGCGTATCACCTTGGACGAAGGGGCGGCCAAAGAATTTCGGAGCGCGGTGGCGTCAGGCAAGACGGAGCTCGCGGAGCTGGAGCCAAAGATCCCCACGTTGCGGGTGGTGGTGAAGCCCGAGCCGGCCCTCGGGGTCAGAGTCTTCATCGATGAGCAGGAGCTCCCGGCGGCAGCTATTGGTATCGAGCGCCTGAGCGATCCGGGTGCGCACAAGGTCGAGGCGCGCATGGAGGGCGCAGCATCGAAGGAGCAAACGATCACGCTGCGCGAATCCGGGAAAGAAGAGGTGGTGTTTGAGTTTCCGAAAGCTGCTGCGGCGGCCTCCAACCCCGCCAAGCTGGCAGCCAAGCTTGAGCCGAAAGCTGAGACGGCGAGCCCGGCGGACGCCGCTGTGTTGGAAAAGAAGCCCTTCCAGCTGGAGTATTTAGTCGGGTTGCGGTTGGGAATTTCGGTTCCCGGAGGGTCCGTGGCAGGGCCTGGCTCGGTGCTCGCGAACGAGCTGAAAATGGACCAGATAGCGGATGCTGGCGGCGGGCTGGAGCTGCGGGGAGGACTCAGGTTTCATCCAAGATTGGCGGCTGTGGCGTACCTCGACGCCAGTAGCCTGAAGGGAGGGAGCGGTGGGCTTCCTGATCGACTGGCCCTCCAAAAGGGTTCCGCTTCGTGGACGAACCTCGGGCTTGGGATGGTCCTCAGTACCGACCCAGGAGAGTTCGGAGGCTTCGGTGAAATGGAGCTCGCGTACGGTTGGATGCATAGCAAGCTTGAGTTCAAAGACGCTACCAATGACGCTTGCGGGTTCACGCTAGATCTGCGTGGGCCGGGTTTGCGAATCGGGGGTGGACTCAATATTCCCACTAAAGTTATTGGGACGCTAACGCCCATGCTGCTCGCGACGCTGGGTCAGTTCGGAAATTACACGGCGAGTAACAGCTGCCCCGCCATCCTTCCCGCGAATAGGTTTCCCCTGAATGCTGACGCGAACGGAGACCATAGCGAAAGTATCGACCCAAGCCAGCAGCGGGGCCATTACCTCATCTTCCTAGGTATCGGAAGTGAACTCTCATTCGGTGGCGGACGTTAGCTCTCTAATTTGGAGAAATAATACTCAGAAATGGCTGAAAATCCAGCAAATCCCACACGCCCCACTGAGCCACTCTTAGCTACCCTGCTCGTGTCGTGCACGGACAAGCGAGGCATTGTGGCCGGGTTGGCTCAAACGCTTTCCGGGCACGGAGCAAATATTCTCGATTCGGATCAACACACGGATCGTCTGGAGAGCCAATTCTTCCAGCGAATTCGTTTCGATGTGTCGGATATTCATACTGACAGATTAACGCTGGAGCGTGCCATCGCGGAGGTGGCTCAGCGTTTCGAAATGAGCTACCGCCTCGAGTTCAATGATCGTAGAAAACGCGTAGCGCTGTTCGTCTCAAAGTATGACCATTGCCTCCACGATCTGCTCCTGCGCCATCGGGCGGGCGAGCTGGATTGTGATATCGCACTCATCGTGAGCAATCATGCCGATTTGCGAGCCGTTGCTGAGCAATACGAAGTGCGGTTCGCGGAATTTGAAGTGACACCTGGCACACGGCTGCAGCAGGAGCAAGCTGAGCTTCAGTTGCTCAGGGAGCAGCGCATCGATTTGGTGGTGCTGGCCCGCTACATGCAGATCCTATCCGACGCGTTTATCGGCGAGTGGCCGCATCGCATCATCAATATTCATCACTCATTTTTGCCCGCTTTTATCGGTGGAAAGCCGTACCATCAGGCCAAGGAGCGGGGCGTGAAGCTGATTGGCGCAACGGCCCACTACGCAACGGCCGCCTTGGATGAAGGCCCGATCATCGAGCAAGATGTCGTGCGCTGTTCACACAAGGATTCGATCGAAGATCTGGTGCGGAAGGGGCGCGATCTCGAAAAGGTCGTGTTGGCGCGAGCCGTCCGTTGGCACCTTGAAGACCGCGTGCTCACGTATCGAAACAAGACCGTCGTTTTTGATTGAGCGGGACGCCCGTGCGCGGCACCGCTCAAGCAGAGGAGCTAGCCGTAGAGCGAGGCGAGCGGTCCTGAGGCTCCCGTGACGCCCACGGTGTTCACGTCCGTGAGGCCCATGTATTGAATGAGGGATACGAGCAGCTGCGCATTCTGACGGCCGGCTTCGGCTTTGTCTTGGTCAGAGGGGCCGTGGATGTAACGGCCTGTTTTGAAGGTCCCCTGGCCATTGCCAAACAGCATGGCTGGCACCGAATCTGTCATGTGAGCATCCTGATTGCTCTCGGAGCCGCCCAACTCTGACAACCAGAGAACCATTGTGGAATCGAGTAGTGGCTTTCCTTGTTTATCGTTGGTCGCCTTCAAGCGATCGAGGAGCGAGGCGACTTGTTCAGCGTAGACGGTGTTGAAGATGCGGAGGGCGTCGGTCTTCTCCGCTGAATCGCCCTGATGCGTCCATGGGTGGTGGGCAGGGCCCGAGTCGCCAGAGTCCGCCATCGGGGAGTTTGGCACACCGTACTTGGCCGAGAGCTGATTTCTGGCAGCTTGGCAGCCGATTTGGAAGGCGATCACATGAGAGAGCTCGCAGGCGAGTGTCACGGCCATCAATTCGTTGAAGGCGGCAACTTGCTGGTCGCGTTGCTCTGGACTGTACCAATCGACGTCGGCAGGTTGGCTCGGCTTCGCGCAAGCTGCGCTTGCCACCATGGGCGTACTGAGGTTTTTCTCCAGTGTACGCAGTGTGTTGCAATGGTCGTCCAACAGGGCGACACCTTCACGCCCGAGCGCCGTGTGGAGCGATTGACAATCATTGATCACGAAGTCTAAGACGCTCCGGTCTCGATTCATCATCGCTGGCGCAATGATCGGAGCCGCATCCGGTCCAGCGAAGGTTGAAAAGAGCTGCGTCCAGGCCTTTCTAGGCTCGATTTCAGGGGAAATGTTGCGCCCCGGACCGGACGCAAAGGCGTCGCCGGTGCCGCCAGTTTGGGAGTTCGAAGTATTCCCCCAGACCACTGACCGTACCGCACCTTGGCGGTTTTCTTGCTCCAAACGCTTGCCGATCACTTGGTCGATGGTCTCGCCGTTCTGGGCGTACTGCTCGCCGTTCGCGCCGGCATCGTAGCCGCTGTAGGTTTGCCCTCCGAGCGCGTGCCCGTTTGCGTTGAGCGTACCAGCGCCGGTAACCGCCATGTGCGACATGAAGATGCCGTCGGCTTGGTGGCGTTCGAGTGGTTTCCACCAATCGTGAAGCGTGAAGGCAGTTTCGCTGCCCGATGCGGGCCCCGTCACTTTCATGGGGCCATTGGGCGAAAAGATGAGAATCACCCGGCGCGGAGAAGCTGCCGCTTGTGCGCGCGCGTCGATTTGGCGAATCAAGGGCGCGAGCACGGCCATCAATGCCGTGTGGCGGAGTAGATTTCTTCGGGACAGAAGCTTCTTGATGGGAGATTTCATGGTGTCACCTGAGCTGCTTGGATGAATTCGGGAGCACCCACGATGGTCCTTAGGATGTTAGGCACGTTGCCACCGTTCGACTTGATAGCTGCATCGAGCGCGGTCACGACTGGCGCGTCGCTCGCGACCAGGCCTCTCCCGAGTGACCATTCGAGAGCAGTTTGGGCAAAACAGCCCTGAATCTGGGTGTTAGCTGCGAACGCCCGCACCAAGTCGGCTGGAGTCTGGAAATTTAACTCTGCGCCCTGTGCGGTGCTAATGCTCCCAGAGAGATCCCAAGGCTTGCCTGAAGGGTCCTTCGTTTGCCAGCGGCCAATCGGATCGAAGGCAATGAAGGAGTAACCTAGCGGGGCGAACTGCGCGTGACAGCCCGTGCACACGGCATTGGCTGAGGTCCGATACTCTAGATTCTCCCGCTGCGTGAGTCCTGCAGGGGGATTCTGGCGCGCGAGCGCGGTCGCTCCCGCAGGGGGTGTCCCGACCTTTTCGCAGAGCAGAGCTTCTCTCAAGAAATACCCCAACTGAAAGGGTGAGGAGCCGTTCTCCTTGGTGTGTGAAGCGATAACTTGCGGGTGCATCAAGAGGCCGATGCGCTCATTGGCCGGTGTGTCCCCCGTGGAGAATCCACTGGCCGTGGAGGGGGCCACCACAGGTTTCAAAACGGGATCGGTGGCGTATCCTTTTCCAGTGAGTAGGTTCCCAAGCGTCGGATCGGCACTTGCTAGCACCACATCGATGAAACCATCGGCATCAGCCCGCACATCGCCAGCGAAGGTAGGTGGGAGGCCGCTCACATAAGCAGCGGATTTGCCTGAAAATTTCGATTCGTTGGCTCCCAGCCACTCGTGAATGAAGAGGCTGATCGCTCGCTTGCCTTCGTTCGTCTTCGCGATCCTATCGAACTGCTTCAGCCGCTCAGCGCCGTTAGCCAGGCTGCCGTTCTTGGCGGCGGTGAGGAGCTCACTGTCAGGTGGTGAGAGGCTGGCAAAGAAACTGAGCTTGGTGGCCAATTCTGTGGGCTGTAAAATCCGTGGCGCTGAGGCTGTAGGGCCAGCCACACCAATCTCGGTTCGATAGAGGAAGGAGGGTGCAAAAAAGATTGCCGTGAGCAAGCCTTCCATCGCCAATTTGTCGCCGGCTGGGCTGCCATCCGCTCCAACCACAATGCTTTGGTACAGCGCCGCTTCTTCGGGGTACGCCGCTCGGCGGAGTGCACGCACCGCGAAGCCCTTCGACCATGCCAGCAAGCAATCTTTCTGCGCTTCTCCGGTTAGCTTGCAACCGCTTTGTGTTAGAACGCTCGGAGTTGCCGTCGCTGCAAAGGCTTTCACCACTTGAAAGAGCTTCCCAACCTCGGTGCCGACGAAGGACGCGCCGCTAGTTCTGAGCGGGTGATGGCCGCTACGTTGTTCCTCGGGGAGATCAGCGCGGAGAGGGGACTGCCCGGTTAACCCTTTCATCGAAGTGACGAGTTCGTCGCGACTCAGCCGGCGCA
>Ga0163151_10006086_pt1 | contig 14925 bp, 7 predicted proteins | sample OliLakLV19MP5IB2_FD_145596 | JGI IMG/M metagenome (GOLD analysis project Ga0163151, IMG submission 145596) | Freshwater microbial mat bacterial communities from Lake Vanda, McMurdo Dry Valleys, Antarctica - Oligotrophic Lake LV.19.MP5.IB-2 | ecosystem: Environmental > Aquatic > Freshwater > Lake...
TTTCTGATATAAGCTTTCCATCCTTTGGAAAAATTGGTAATTGTAATTGCATCAACAAAAATACCGCATTTTTATTTTGCGAAACAAACCCGTTTTTCCTTTTATTTCATCAGTATAGGTCAGGAGTGCTGAATTTATGAATACCTTTTCTAGTTTATAAAAGCTTTATTTCTTTAATGAACCAATGCGCTTTAGCATTTCATTTACCTTTTCGGTTGAGATGGCTATTTGCTGGTTATTGGCGAGTAATAAATAGCCGCCATCAGATTTTACGTATTCGTTAACGTAAGATAGATTAACCAAATACGATTTATGGCAGCGCATAAATTGCTGTTGCTCAATTAATATTTCTTCGTAATGTTTTAGTCCTTTACTTGCCGTGATAAGGCTTTCATCTGCTAATAAAAATTGCGTATAAGCGCCGTCTGCCTTTAAATATAAGATTTTGGAAATGTCTACAAATCGAACCGAGTTAACCGTGTTAATGGCAATTTTTTTTGCTCCTTCCCCATTCAAATTTTCTTTTAAGGCCGCTAAGCTACCAAAGTTATTTCTGTGCTTAATAAAACGATCAATAGCAGCTTCTAGATCACTTGCGGTAACAGGCTTTAACAAATAATCGAGGGCAGAAAGTTTAAAGGCTTGCACAGCATATTGGTTATAGGCAGTTGTAAAGATGATAGAAAACTGAATGTCCTTATCGTTTAAAAAGGTTAGTATTTCTAAGCCACTATGTCCGGGCATTTCAATATCTAAAAAAACTAAGTCGGGTTGATGCTTGTGAATGGCCTGAATTCCCGAAGGCAAATCTGCACATAATTCTACTACGCTGAGCTCAGGACGTAATTCTTCAATCATGCCTTTTAACAAGGTTCTTGCCATGCGCTCATCGTCTATAACAATTGCTTTTAAATTCATTACTATATTTAATTTATAGGAATTATTAGCTTAACCCTAGTTCCATTGCTGGTTCCATCTAGGTTCATTTTATCTTCTATGGCTAGTCCAAACTGGCTATTTTTCCCTTTGTTTAAAATGGATAATCTTTGTTCGTTTGCCTCGCTGGCAAAAGATTGGTGATTGGTGAATTTGTGCTGATTGAGCAAGCCAGAATGCTTTCTGCCTATGCCATTATCGTCTATTATTACCCTAATAAATCCCTCTTGATAAAGTTCGAATGAAACAAGCAATTCCTTATTATCCGATTTGTGCATTAAACCATGTTTTAACGCATTTTCTATAAAGGGTTGAATGAGCATAGGCGGTATCTTAATCATTTCTACATCTAACTCATCTGAAACAGAAATGCTACAATGCAAATCCTCTTCAAAACGCATGCGCTCCAATTCTAAATACAAGTTTAATGCTTTTAACTCTTGGTTGAGCCCAACCAAATCCATTTCGCTCATTTCTAAAATCATGCGGGTTAGGTTAGAAAATTTACCCAAGTAATTGCTTGCCTGTTTTTTTTCGTTGGTAAAAATATAAGATTGAATGGTGTTTAAAGCATTGTAGAAAAAATGCGGATTCATTTGAGATTTTATGGCACGCAGGCGACTTAAACTTAAGGCATTTTCGAGTTCCATTTTTTCGGTAACAAGTCTATTCTTTTTTAACAATAAACTAATTTGCCATTTATAGTAACTGATGCCTGCGCCCAATAAGAGAAAACCACAAAACAGCAAAAACCACACTTGCTGCCATATTGGTTTATTAATGGTAAAGCTTATGGTATCATTGGGAAAAAGGGTATCATTTAATTTAAATTGTATGCGATATTTTCCCGGCGCCAAAAATGCAAATTGCAAGGTTCTTAAATTGGGATCAGACAAAATCCACTCTTCCTCATTAATTTTATACCAGAGGTTAACCTTGCTTACATTGGCAAAATTTAAAACGGCATAATGAATGCTTATTTGATTTTGAGAAGGCGCTAATTCTTGAGGCAAATTGGAGATCGTTTTCCCCACCAAATCAAATCCGGTTATGGCAAACAAAGATTTCTTTTTTTGACTCTTATCCATCAAAATGGGTGTGCTAATAATGCCATTTCTAAGCAATAAACGCAATTGATTGCCCTCTAAAAGCACATCATTTATTTCGGAAGTTTTAATTGGAATGGGCAACACAAAACAAGGCAAAGCATCCTTGCGCATATCCAAAATCAATAGCCGAGATTCGCCCATGATGCATAAATAATGCCCAAAGGCTTTGATGGATTTTATAACCACCATTTGAATATTCTCTTGCGCGTTTAAAACAGCCACCATGCAATCGTTTTGCATTTTCAATAGCTCACCATGCGTGTTGAGCGCATATAAATTGCCAGAATGGGCAACAATCTTAGAAATAAACATCGACAGACTATCTTGTTTTACCTCCATTAAATTTTGCAAGGTTTGCTTAAACAAGCCCAAATTGGTGCCCACATAAATGGATTTTGAAACCGAATCATAAGCAATGGTTTTTGCCCTTAAATCGGTCATAAACGAATACAAACCATCTTGCCTTACAGATATTTTCTTTGAAGTAAATACATCCCAATCCGATTTCTGCCTTGGCTTTACCCCTGGTATTTTATATAAGAAAGCATTGCCACTAGTGGCAAGTGCATAATAAGCAGCATCTAATTTTACCACATCTTTTATGGCAAGCTGACTATAATTATATTCTTTAAACGGCGAGGTTTTAAATAAATTTACGCCAGAAGAAGAAGCAAATAATAAGTGATTTGACGTATCTTGGTAAGTATAGTAAAAGCCTGCACGAGACTCACTTTTATACAAAACCTTTTGTGCTTCAAAATCTGTACTTAATTGTAAGACTTCGCCATTTTGAGAAAATAATAAATACCCACCGCCTACCTTTTCGATTAGGTTTGGTTCATGCCCCTTTATGGGCCAAAAAGTACTTTGCAAAGACGGAATGAGTAACAAACCATTTTGAGTTGTGCTTACCCAAATATTGTTGTTTCTATCTTTAAAAACAGAAGACAAACTGTAGTTGGGAAAAATCTGTTTTTGAAACTTTCCCTGTTCAAAAATATAGGCGCCTTTTGGGGTTAAAACCCAATATTTTTCATCTATACAATAAATGGCATGTATAAACGCCAAACTAGGCAAATAAACGTGTTCGGCAGGTTTGTCTTTGTGTAAAATTGTAAAAAAACCGAGCTCATTAAAACGGCTACTCAAAACCAATTTATCGTTGCAAGGATGTATCTGATTATAATTGCCAAATCCTGCTTTTACCAGCGCATTTTTCTTAAAACTTAATAGCTTATCATCTATTTCAAACAAGCCCGCATTTGTTAAAACATAAAACATGTTTCCTTGCGTGGCAGTATGATAAAACTCAAGCATGGTGGGTTCGAATCGAATGGTTTTAATGCGCTGTAAAGAATTTACATCATATACATCTACCCCTGAGGTTTGAACCAAAAAAATATGCGCTTTTGTGATGCCCAATGGTAAAAATCCAATAGGCTTATTTTGCTGTAAAGCATGCAACTCATTGTTAAAAACGTAATAACAAAACCCATCAAAATTTTGATACCAAATTCGGCCCTTGCTATCTTCTTGAATATTGCTGCCCGGCAAAGAAGTTTGCGTGGTATTTTTATAGTCTATAAAAAACGTTCCATCATACCTGCTCAAACCCTCATTGGTGGCTGTCCAAACAAATCCCTTGCTATCTTCCATGGCGTGATATGCAATATTAGAAGGCAAGCCCACCCCATCATTTATAGAAATAAAATAAGGTTGCTGCGCCAACATCCCCAGGGGCAACAAACTACATAGGATAAATAATAGAAATTTCACAATTGGGTAATTGGTGCAAAGATAATTTTTATCTTTTCTTCAACCCCCTCTTTTTATAAAGTGGCCCAATTTTAGCATGAAAAGCCCTTTTCAGTTTAGGAAAAATCTTTTTTTCTTTCGGTCTGAACCAATCGATGCTCATAAAGCCAAAACCTACTTTCGTAAACTCATTGACCCACTTGGTAAAACGGCCATCAATAATATACACGCGAGTATCACATTTGAGGAAAATATATAATAATGAAAAAAATAATCTTATTGCTTTTACTTCTTATTCCAATGATAAAAAGTAACGCACAAACACCTTTCACTAATTGGGAATATACCCCAGGCGACGCTTCTGGCGCAGACAAAATTAATGCCACCTGTATAGACAACTCAGGAAATTTAATTGTTGTAGGCCATTTTTTTGGAACAATAGACTTAGATAATGGTCCTAGCGACCGATTATTAACAGCGGTTGGACAATATGATGGATTTATAGCCAAATACAACCCCTTTGGCGAACTTATTTGGGCTTATCGTTTAGGAGGTACACTGGGAGACCAAGTTAACTCGGTAGCGGTAGATAATTTTAATTCCATTTATTTAACAGGGTTCTTTTTGGGTACAATGAATGTTAGTTCGAGATCGGGAAGTTCTCCATTGGTTTCCATTGGTAATTCTGCAGATATTTTTATAGCAAAGTATAATACAGATGGATTTCTTTTTAACCTTTACAGAATTGGTGCAGGTGGAAACGATAGAGGGAACGTAATAAAGGTAGATAATGGCGGAAATATTTATCTATCTGGTGCATATAGCAGTCCTGGTAATACTACCAATGTTAACTTCAATGTTTTGGGAGGAACCAATAATTTATTAGCTGCTGGAAGTGAAGATGGGTTTGTGGTAAAATACAATTCAACTTTTGGGCTTCAATGGGTAAAATCTTATGGTGGTGGAGCCTTTAATGATGGCTGTGTTGCTTTGGATGTTGACTTAATTGAAAACGTATATGTGTCAGGTTATTTTAACGGAACCAATGCCGGATTTAACAATGGCATATTTATATCTGCTAGTGGTCAGGATGGCTTTGTAATGAAGTTAAACCCACTAGGCAACACAGCTTGGGCAAAGAAAATTGGTGGTGGAAATTCAGACATTATTACTAGTATTAAATTAGACGGAAAAGGCGCTTTGTTTGCTTGTGGCAACTTTACTGGTTTAGCCAATTTAAACCCAAATGGCTTAGCACAAAACTTTACAGCCGTTGGTATAGATGGCTTTATTTCTAAGCTAGACACCAATTTAGCATCAGCCATTTGGATCAGACCAATTGGTGGACCAAGTGCATTAGACCAAGCATTTAGCGTATCTGCCGACACTTTAGGAAATGTATATGCAACAGGATCATTTTCTGGAACAGCACAATTCCCCATTGGCACAAGCGCTTCTCAATTGATTAGTGCAGGTTCTAAAGACATTTTTGTTGTTAAACTAAATAGTTTAGGAAATTATGTTTGGGGTAAGAAATTTGGCGGCATAAACGATGATGAAGCTACGAGTATAAGCACTACAGCAAATGGCCAAAGTAGTTATGTTGGAGGCGCTGTTACTCCATTTGATCAAAATGTCTTTATGGCCAAACTAGGAACCTGCGCAGAAATTGGCCCCATTAATGGTGCTATTAAATTGTGTTCTGCTAGTCCTGTTGTATATAGTGTAGATTCGGTGCCTGGCGCATTTTCTTATAACTGGACACTCCCTGCAGGTTATTCTGGTACTTCAAGTGCGAGAAGCATAACGGTAACACCTGGCGCAAGCAGCGGAACTATTTCTGTAAACGTGGTAACTGCATGTGGCGTTGGATTTACGCGTGATATTGCGGTTACCTACGGAAATAGCACTTTAGATGCCAACCTCATTCGTTATTATTCGGCAAATGCTGGTGATGGCAACAAAGATCTTAAAAACAATTTTGGTATGACCCTAACGCTAACTAGTAAAGATACCGATAGATTTGGGACACCAAATAGTGCATATAAAATTGATGGTGTAACAAGCTTTATTAAGTTAGAACCAGAAGCAACTTTACCAGGTGGACCCTCAAGTATTGCATTTTGGTATTATTACGTAAAAAATGGCGGTGGAAACAATGTTCTCATTGGAAGTAATTCAACAGTTTTGCCATTAGGTCACCCTTTATTGTACACTAACAATGCAAATAACAGACTTTACCCATCGTCTAATGCTGGTATTATTGGGAGTGGAGTAGTATTAGCAGAAAACAACTGGAATCACATTGTTTTAGCCAGAAATGGCGCTAATTTTGCATTTTATTTTAACGGTAAACTTGCTTATAGTGGTAATACCTTATCGCTCACAAATTTTGATCGCATAGGAAATAACAGGCCAGGATTTGAACTTCAGGGAGCGTTAGGAAAATTTGATGACATTAAAATTTACAATGTTGTTTTATCAGAAGTTCAAGTTAAAAACGTGTATGATTTTGGCAGTTTTAAATCAAATACTTTTGTAGATAGTACTTGCAAAAATACAGGATTATCTTTTCAAGCATTGCATAACAATATAGGGGCAAGCTATGCATGGAAGTTAAACGGAAATACCGTTGGCACCAATGCACCTAGCTATAGTAAAATTGGCGCAATTACAGATAGTGCTATTAGTGTTACTGTAACTAACAATTGTTTTATTGAAACCATAGGCCGCAATTTTAAAGTAAATACAACAGATAGCGTATTTATTCAATCGAGCACTTGCGGTATAGAAATAGGCAATAGCAAGTATTACGTAACGGGCAATTACAGAGACACGCTTGTAAACAAAGCAGGTTGCGATAGTATTGTTTATTTAAATCTTACAATTACAGGCAACCCAAGCTCAAACTTAAGCAATGGCCTCATTAGATATTGGACCCTTAACAACCAGGATTCTTTAAAAGATAATGTTTCAAAGCAGGCCTTGTTAAATGGCTTTCCCATTAACTATGTGGCTAACAGATTTGGCCAACCAAATTCTGCAATTAATAACATACAAAACGGTGAAGTGTTTAGGCCAGCAACTTCATTGCCTAATTTGGATTACACTATTTCATTTTGGTATAACTTTACAAGTGGCAGTTCAAGTACCAGAGCGCTGTTAAGTAACAATTTAACCACAAATGCAGGATATAAACTTTATATTGACCCAAGTGGCATCTTAAAATCGAATAATAGTGCAGGCGTAGCATTCTCTGGAATAAAAACTTTATTGCCAAACCAATGGGTTCATTTAACTTATGCCGTTCTTGCCAATGGTACTGCGCAAATATATTTAAACGGAAAACTAGAAATCTTTGTGAATACAACAAGTACTTCGGGCATTGTAACGCGCATTGGAAACGGAATAACCAATAACAATTCTACACCAGGATTGGGAATTTATGACGACATTAGGGTTTACAATAGGGTATTAAGTGCAACAGAAATAGACCAATTAAACAACAGACCAAGCTTGGTAAATTTCCCTGCTAATAAAAACTATTGCGCAGGCGATAGCATCAATTTTAAAATTGGCATTAATCATTTATCTACCGCACAGTTTCAAGTATTTAAAAACACTTTATTGGTTGGTTCAGACAGTAGTTATACGCTTAATAATATAGCTATAACCGATACTTTGTTAACATATAAAATAACTAGTTTGTGTGCTTTTGAAGAGTATAGAATTCCATTAAATGTATTTGAAACCCAAGCTATAAAAAATGATTCTTTTTGTGGTGCTTATGTGTTTAATGGTAAAACTTACACCAACGCAGGTACGTTTTTCGATACCATTCAAAATGCAAATGGTTGTAAACTTGTTACACAGTTAAACTTAATCAATACTGGCTCAACAAATTTAAATACTGGGCTAATAAGGTACTGGACAGCCAATGGGGTAGAAGGAAGAATTAGTTTGGTAGGCAAAGATACCTTAGCTCCAATTGGAAATGTGTTCGTAACTGGCCAGCCAGGTAGGGCAGAAAACCCAAATGGTTCTTATTATGTTGGTTTAATAAATGGAACGTATTTAAAAACAAACTTACCAAGCATATCTACTTATACCATTTCATTTTGGTACAAAATGGAGCAAAATGGCACAAACCGAATTTTGAACTTAATAGCCAATAATTCTAATGCTGCAGCAGGCTCAGTTATTTTACAAAAATTGAGTAACAACAACTTGCATGTTTTAAACGCAGCTGGTACAAGCATAGGAGCTGGATTTCCAATGCTAATGAATGTTTGGAACCACATTACCCTTAGCAGAAATGGCGCTAATTTCGCCTTATATGTGAACGGTAATTTAATTTCTAGTGGTACTAATATAAATTCTGCAAACCCAGACCATATTGGAAACAACGGGCAGCCAAGCAATGGAAATAGTGCTATTGGTTGGTTCGATGATATTAGGGTACATAATTTTGCTTTAACGGCAAATCAAGTGAGTAATTTGCCTAAAATGCCATCATTAATTAGCGTGCCTAATTTTAATAATTATTGTATAGGATATCCTGGTAACATGGCTTTTCAATTTCAAAAAGACAGTACAGCCTCGTATCAGTTTTTACGAAATGGTGTGGTAGTTGCCAATGATACGTCCTTTCAATTTAGTTCTATATTACCATCAGATACTAGCGTTGGATACCGCATTATTAAAGGTTGTGCCACCGAAACAATCAACCTTACGTTTAGTTCGCAACCCGTTAATTTAAACAATGGTTTAATAAGGTACTGGACATTTAATGATGCACTTATTACGCGCCAAGATTTAGCAACGAATGAAAGTTATGCATTTCGTGGAGACTTTGTTAATGGAACAGGTAGAACTGAATTGGCAAATACGGGTATAAATATTTCTGGAGTTGGAAAGATCATTTATGCGAATACAGGCTTGCCTACAACCAATATAACTGTTTCTTTATGGTACCGAAGACCAAGCTCAAGTGCAACAGTAGTTAGAACTATTATCTCTAATGATCAATCTAACGGCAATATAGCTAAGTATTTATGGATGACCAATAATGGACAGGTGTATTGTGGAACCAATACCATTAGTTCGGGTACAAATACTGGTTTAATTTTAAATGCAAACCAATGGCACCATTTTGTTTACCATATTAGCTCAGCGGGTACGGTAACCTTGTATGTAAATGGTAATTTAGCTTTAACGCAAACAGGTGTACCGGTTCATCCTATCACTTATTTTGGAAACAGACCAGATGGAAATGAGCCTGGCGTTGGGAACTACGATGATATAAAAATATACAATAGGGCACTAACAGCAATTGAAATAAGCAAACTTTATGGTATGCCAAGTCTGTTATCAGTTTATCAAAACATATCTGCTTGTGCAGGTAGTACAGTAACCTTAAATTACCCTTACGGCCCTGCTGCTAAAAAGGCGTATTCGTTTACTAAAAATGGTGCTGTTGTTGGTACAGATAGCTTCTTGGTTATAAATGCTATAAGTGCAGCAGATACTTTGTACAATTTTTCGGTAAACACCAATTGCGGACAAGAAAATCACATCATTAAAATCACTGTAAATCCTTCTGGTGGGGTTGGACCAAATTTAACGTATAACAATACTTTAAAACGCATAACGGTTACCTCTACCTACAATACATATAAGCTGTTTAGAAACGGTAAAGTTGTAGATTCTAGTAATGTTTCAGGGAATATAAATTACCTAACTCAAACCTGTGGAAACTATTATGCAGAGTTTCGTAATTCTGGTACAGGAAGCTGTCCGTTTGCATCTCCATTGCTCACATTAAAATTAGATACCGTTCAATTGAATGCCAATATTTGTAGTGGAAAAACGTATCAATTTGGCACTATAAATTTAAGCGCAGCTGGCACCTATTTTAGAACCATCAACAATGCTTTAGGTTGTGATAGCACCATTAGGCTGAACCTAATTTTACGCACCGCTAGTTCAAATACCATAACCAGAAGTAACTGTGGGCCACTAAACCTTAATGGCAAATTATTCACCCAAAGTGGTCAATACAAAGATACCCTAATAAATGCTGCAGGTTGCGATAGTTTACTTACCTTAAACCTAACGATTCTCTCTGGCATACCAAGTCTGTTTAACCTAAACGCAACAGCATGTAAACAGTATGTATTGAATGGTAAAACCTATACCAATGCAGGCATATACAGAGACACCTTGTTTGGTGGCTCGGCAAGTGGTTGCGATAGTATTATTGTTTTAAACCTAAACTTAACCAAAATTAACAGAGCAATTGTTAAAAACGGTAACAAGTTAACAGTGCAAGAATCTAGTGCTAGTTACAAGTGGTTAAATTGTCAAACTAATCAAATCATAAGCGGGCAAACGGGTATAGATTTTACGCCAATTGTAAGCGGAAATTATGCAGCTATTATTACCAAGAATACTTGTGTAGATACATCAAATTGTATGCTTGTTACTATCAGCAATTGCAAAACAAGTATAACCTATCAAGTCCTTAACCCCCAAGATTCTATTCGTTGCAAATCGGTTAAGGTGCAGGTTAATAGCGCAACACTTCCTTTAAACTTACGAATAAGTTGGACTGAAAATACTACAGGTAACACCATCCAAATTACAGACTCGGTTTATACCTATACCAATGTTTGTCCAGAAACATATAAGCTACGCGTAACAGATGCGTTGGGATGCAAAGACTCTTTAACCTTTACCATTCAAGAGCCAAGTGTAGGATTAAACGAAAGGGAATTGGATCAATTAAACCTATTTCCAAATCCGGCACAAGATCAAATATTTGTTACAGGCATTCCAAATCAATCTAGCATGAGCATCTTTGATATACATGGAAAACTTGTATTAAACCAAATATATGAAGGCGATAATAAACCCATCTCTTGCGCACATTTAGCCAATGGTGTGTATCTACTAAAAATAGATAGCCAAACTAAAACAAGCAGCAGAAAACTGGTTATACAGAAATAATTAAACCATAGTAATGCTAGTTATAAATTTGGCAAGCGAGCACTTAATAAAACAAATATTAATCTTAAAAGACCAATCCCAAACGGGAAGATAGACGAGCAAATTACCTTTCAAATTTCTTAACAAAACAAAAACGGGGAGCAACAAAATTGCTCCCCGTTTTTTCATTTCATTAAATAAGAATTTGCAAAGTAACATTCATCTTTGTACCTTTATTTTATAAACAAATAAACCTGAAACAACATGAATATTGCAGTATAAGGAACTGGAAATGTGGGCCACACCCTTGGTTCAAAACTAATTGAGCTTGGTTATTCAGTTATAATGGGCTCTAGAACGGCCAAATCATTTTTAATTGCACCGCAGGTGGCGCTTCTTTAGAGGCCTTAACCTTGGCTGGAGAATCAAATTTAAAGGGCAAAATTATCATCGACCTAGCTAATTCGCTCGATTTTAGCAAGGGCATGCCGCCTACTTTGTCTATCGTAAATACCTCGTCGTTGGGCGAGGAAATACAATTGAAGTTCCCAGAATCGAAAGTGGTTAAAGCATTAAACACCATGTGGTGTGGGTTAATGGTAAATCCTACCTTGGTTAATGGAGGCGATCATACTACTTTTATGTGCGGCAATGATGAGTTGGCAAAAGAAAAAGTGAAGGAAATTTTAATTGCCTTTGGTTGGTTAAATAGCAACATCTTAGATTTAGGAGATATTACAAAGGCACGTGGAACAGAAATGTATTTACCTTTGTGGTTAAGCATTTATGGCGCCGCCAAAAATGGTACTTTTAATGTTAAAATTGTAAGCTAAGTCTAAACACAAACCTAAAGCTTACAAAGTCCATAAAAGCTCATTCCATTTCTTGATTTAGCAACCTTACCCTCTTCAGAAAATCTCCATTTGTGGTGGAAATTATAGGGCAATTTTGCGTGTTTAAGTTCAATGATTAGACCCCTTAATTCCCAAGGACCAGTTAGGTCTATCTTTTGTTGGGGATTAGAGAAATCTTGATAAGCATAGGTATGGTTTTCATTGAGCGTGAGCTTAATTTGCGCAGGGTCATTCTCCCACACGCAGTAGGTGCCAATAAAGTCGATTTTTGCTTTGTTCATAAATGAACTGCAGGTAATAATGATTAATATAATTACCAAGCTGCAACATGATTTTTTCATGATATTTATGATTTTAGACATAGCCATTGTTTCAATATAGGTTGTTTTAAATCTCAATGATAATCAAAATAGGTTCAAATCAAATATTGGTTCAAGCAAAATCTAATGCTTAAATTTACAGCTTATCCTTACAAGAAAAATGCAAGGCCGTAAACTTAAATTTAAGCCTTGCTATTTGCGGAAATGTTTGCTTCGGCGGTATTAAAAAACGGCATTAAAACATCCTCAAAATTGTACCTGCCAATTGCTTTGTCTTTGATATTTTGGGCCACAAACAAAACACCATTTCCAAAAGCTTCTCTTGAAATAGATTCATGAATAAGCCTAACCGTTTGGTAAGGAAAACCAAAAATAACTTCATGCTTGCCAACTATGCCGCCTGCCCTTACAGAATTGATGCTCGACTTATGTAAGTCTAAGGCTTCGGCCAATTTTACTGCTGTGCCAGAAACACCCTCCTTGCCTTTAAAATGTTCTTCGTTCACCTCTATATCCACCCATGGCGCAATCTTTTTTAGGAACTTGGCGGCAAACAACAAATAGTTTACGCCTAGGGTAATGTTGGGACTCCAAAACACCACAGTTTGCTTAGCCAATTCGTCCAATAATTTTTCTTCTGCAAGGGTATAATGTGAAATGGCTGTAATAATTTTTATTTTCCTTTCGGCGGCAATTTTTCCATAAGTATAAATGCCTGTTGTTGATGAAAAATCGATAATCAAATCCACAGGATGGGTATCCAATAATTCTTTCATGCCTATTTTTGCACTCGAGTAAATATGGCCTGGCTCATCTACTTCAACGCCTAAAAATTCGGCCACGCTTCTGTGTTCTAATATCGACCGCTGTCTTAATACCCACTGCAAAGAAAAATCTTTGTTTTGTAATATAACATTTGCAACGGCTTTCCCCGTTTTTCCAAATCCTACTAATCCTACTTTCATATCCTTATATTGTTTAGAGGTAAATAAATCTTGCATTGGAGGCAAGTATATCAAATAAGCAAAAATGCAAGCAAAGGTAGGTTATAATACCAAAGTATTTTAATTTATATTAAAATTGGATAAAATTAAGGGTGTGGTAAGAAATAAATTGAAACCGTTATTTATTTAAAACCAATAAATTAAATTTTGGGTCAGAAATTAAATTGCACATAAGATTAACCACTTTTTAATTTGTTGCTTTTTTGGTTTACTCAGTGCTCCAATTGCAATTCAACACTAAATTTAAACAGCAATCTTGATTTACTCCATACGTTCCAATTGCAATTCAACACTAAATTTAAACAGCAATCTTGGTTTACTCCATACCTTCCAATTGCAATTCAACACTAAATTTAAACAACAATCTTGGTTTACTCCATACCTTCCAATTGCAGTTCAACACTAAATTTAAACAACAATCTTGGTTTACTCCATACCTTCCAATTGCAATTCAACACTAAATTTTAAGGATCCTTCTTGGTCGGCTTTAAAATTAGTATGCCATTAATTATTGAGCACATACAAGAAAAGTCTATTAGTTTGCCCCGCCTCTTTTAGCCATATTTTAGCCACTTGTTGGGTGTTTTCATTTGTGGCTGAACCAATTTTAAGCAAACGGCAATGTGCATCGATGTCTTGCCTCTTTCTATGTATTTATTTAACTCATATTCGCAAATTAATTGACCTTTTTCTCTGTTAAGTTTATACAACAATTTAACCTGCGAAAACGAAGGAAGCATAAGCTCTACCTCTACCCATTTTTCTTTTTTATTGTTGCGCAAAGTGGTTGATTTTACCAACCTTGGTCTCTTGCATTCCATGGGGTTAATTCGGATAAAGTAAACAGGTTCAAAAAAACTAAAACTATCCATTTTCTAAACTAAGTTTTTGCCTTTAACCTTTATCGATTGTAAGCCGCCATACTTTGAATCTACAAAGATGTCTTCAATGGGCAAGGACTCAATTACCTTAACACATGGTTCAACATATTTAAAATGACAATTAAACTCTAGCTGCTTATATTGTTGTACGGCATCGGATAGAAAATCGCGTTTAATTTGCCATTGCTCGGTGGTAAAAGGTAAATCGCAATCACTTATGCTGCACCAAGAAACTTAGGTATGTTTTCTTGTGTTTTGTTTTGTTTTCTTTTGTTGTGTCTTCTTTTGTTTTGTTGTGTCTTCTTTTGTTTTGTTGTGTCTTCTTTTGTTTTCTTTTGTCTTCTTTTCTTGTGTTTTGTTTTCTTGTGTTTTGTTGTGTCTTCTTTTGTTTTGTTTTATTTTCTTGTGTCTTCTTTTGTTTTGTTTTGTTTTCTTGTGTTTTGTCTTCTTTTGTTTTCTTTTGTCTTCTTTTCTTGTGTTTTGTTTTCTTTTGTTTTCTTTTCTTGTGTTTTCTTTTCTTGTGTTTTCTTATCGTAAAATGAATTGCCTGGGCATGGCTATAAAACCCATGGCACCAGCATGCTCAAAACCATTAACCAATCCCTACTTTGCTCCTCTTTACCCAGCACTTGAAAATGCGCGCTATCTTTAAGCCATTGTGTTGGAACTTTAATATAAAACCAACCAAATGCATCGCCATTTACATCGCATTGATCTGGGACAAACTGCCAAGAAACACTATCAGTTTGCTTGCCTAATTTATAAGTGCCACTTTGCCTTTTAGGGGTAGTTATGGTAAAGAGTTGTTTGCTGTTAAGAGACCCCTCAAAATGCCTCTCTGCGCGGCTGGTACCATAACTATGGTCAATCAAAAGTTCCAAGGTTTGCCAAGAATTTTTGCTGTTAACTTAAGGGACTTGCCATACTGCTGGCATTTGCCCATAGCAATGTGTTAACCCAGATTGCAGCCTTTAAGGCGAAGATTGGCTGTAGTCATGGGTTTCGGTTTTTTTGAGTTTAGGTTTGTGTACTACAGATTTTCTTTTGACAAATGGTTGAGATTTATAGTTTAGCATTTG
>Ga0163151_10006089_pt1 | contig 14923 bp, 10 predicted proteins | sample OliLakLV19MP5IB2_FD_145596 | JGI IMG/M metagenome (GOLD analysis project Ga0163151, IMG submission 145596) | Freshwater microbial mat bacterial communities from Lake Vanda, McMurdo Dry Valleys, Antarctica - Oligotrophic Lake LV.19.MP5.IB-2 | ecosystem: Environmental > Aquatic > Freshwater >...
GAAGGCAAGTCGATTCCGTTTTTTGGACTCGAGCTGCCGCCACTCATGGGTACCAACCGGGCGTGGGCCGAGCGCTTCGAGGACTGGCACAAGACGCTGGCCAACATCGGCTATTTTCTGATTGGCGCTCATGCGGGTGCCGCGCTGCTCCATCACTACGTTTTCAAAGACGCCACCTTGCGCCGAATGCTGCCCTAAGGATCGCTGATGTCCCACGCCGAACGCCATCGTAATGACCGCATCGGCTGGCTGCGGGCGTCAGTCATGGGTGCCAACGACGGCATCCTGTCGACAGCCAGCTTGGTGCTGGGGGTGGCCGCCGCCGGCGCAGACCGCAGCAGCATCCTGATTGCGGGTGTCGCGGGGCTGGTCGCTGGCGCGATGTCGATGGCTGCGGGCGAGTATGTCTCGGTCAGCTCACAGGCCGATACGGAGCGTTCAGACCTCGCGCGCGAACGGCGTGAATTGGCAACCGACCCGGTTTCCGAACACGCGGAGCTGGCGGCTATCTATGTCAAGCGCGGTCTGTCGGCGGAGTTCGCGGCTCAGGTTGCCGGCGCATTGATGGCGCATGACGCGTTGGGTGCGCACGCGCGCGACGAACTGGGTATTTTCGAACATCAGCGCGCGCGACCCTTGCAAGCCGCGCTGGTGTCTTGCCTCACCTTTGCGACGGGTGCGGCGCTACCCATGCTGGTGGTGGCAGCAGCGCCACCCAGCATGCTGAAGCTGTGGGTGGTCGGCAGCTCGCTTTGCCTGCTGGCCGCGCTCGGCGGCCTGTCTGCCCGTATTGGTGGCGCTCGCGCCAGAACCGGTGCCTTGCGAGTGGCGTTTTGGGGCGCACTGGCGATGGGCCTGACCTATGCTATCGGCGCACTTTTCAACACGACGGCGTGAGCCACGGCGCTTCCATGAATCACGCAAGTGCGAGCGAACACCCGCAGCGATGGCGAATTGCCGATGCCTTCGTGCCCACACCTCTACCCGCCGTCGACCGCGACGCCTTTGCCGCGGATGTGCAGGCGTTGCGCACTGAATTGGTTGCCGAGCTGGGCGCAGCCGACCTTCAACACCTGTGCAAGATGGAGCGCTGGGGTCGCGTGTGCAGCGCGCTGGGCTATGCAACGGCGTGGATCGCACCCAATCCGCTGAGCGCCTTGCTGATCGGTCTTGGTAATTCGGCGCGCTGGACCATGCTCACTCACCATGTGATGCATCGCGGTTATGACCGCGTTCCCGGCGTGCCCAGTCGCCATACCAGCGCGCGTTATGCACGCGGCTGGCGTCGATTTCTTGACTGGCCAGATTGGATCCATCCGCAGGCTTGGGCGTACGAGCACAATCAGCTGCATCACTTTCATACCGGTGAATTGGCCGACCCAGACCTGGTCGAGCACAACGCCTGGCTGCTGCGTTTGCGAGTCACCCCGCGACCGCTGAAATGGCTGCTGATCGTGCTGCTGATGGCGACGTGGAAGTTCAGCTATTACGCGCCAAACACCTTCTGGGCCTGGCGCGAGCAGTTGCGAGCGCGCCGCTCCGGGCAACCCGCGCGGGCGGCGGCCGACATGGCCAATACCTGGCGACTGCTGTATCCCGGCGAACGCTTGCTGCTGCCGCTCACGCCGCGGGCCCTGCACTTCTGGGTGCGCTGTGTGCTGCCGTATGCGGCGCTGCGGTTCGGCCTCTTGCCCGCCCTGTTCCTGCCCTTGGGAACCTGGGCGTGGGCAGCAGTGTTAATCAATTCCCTGTTGGCCGAGGTCATCAGCAATGTGCACGCGTTTTTCATCATCGTGCCCAATCATGCCGGCGACGATGTGTATCGCTTCGACGATCACTTCCAGGATCGTGGTGATTTCGCCCTGCGCCAAGTCACGGGTTCAGTGAATTACACGGGCGGCAGCGATATCGCCGACTTCCTGCAGGGCTATCTCAACTACCAGATCGAGCACCACGTCTGGCCGGACCTGCCGATGCTGAAGTATCGACAGGCAGCGCCGAGGTTGCAGGCCATCTGTGCCCGCCATGGCGTGCCTTACATCAGCGAGAGCGTGTTTCGCCGCTTCGCCAAGCTGTGGTCGATCATGACTGGTGATGCGGACATGCGCCGCGCGCCGGCCAGCTACGACCGCGCCGTGACCGCTAGCACCAAGCAAAGTACCGTTGATCCGACAGCGGTCTGAGAAACTTTAAAAATGTGATGCAAAGCCTGCACTTGCGCTGACGTTGCTCGCTATCGGTGCGGCATACTCGTCGCATGTTGAGGCTGCTCTGCCTAATTGGGTTGCTGCTGTGCTCGCTGGCGATCCAGCTTCGCGCAGAAACCCTGACTGCGCACGCTGAGTTTGCCTCGCAGCCGGCGGCGGTTCGGGTGCTGCGAGCGACCATGGATCTCTCAGCCACGGATCTGCGTGACCAGGCAGAAGTGATGCGAGAAGCCGCCAAAGATCCGACCGAGCGCGCCTGGGCCACCTTGGCCTTGATTGAGTTTGAGACCGAACTCGAGCACGAGGAAGCGACCTTTGTCTTGCTTGATGAACTCGACCAAGCAAGTCTCAAAATCGACAAGCCGGACCTGCGCTTTGCCGCGTTGACGGCGATGGCCGTGGTCAATACCCATCGCAATCGGCTGGATCGTGCACAAGCCGCGCTGCAACAGATGCGGGTTCAGCTGGCAGAGTCACCCAATCCGCAATGGCAAACCCTGCTCGACCACAACGAGGGCGTGCTGCAACGCAAATTGGGGCAGTTTGACGACGCGCTGAAATCATTTTCCAGGGCCGCGCAACGGCTGCGTGAATCCGAGGGTGGGGTTTGGCTGGCCCACGAATTGAACTCCATTGGCATGTTGCATGGCCGCACCGGTCGCTTCAGCGATGCGGTGATCGTGCATAAAGAGGCGCTGCAACTCGCCCGCGATGGCGCGAACAAGGCCGAGATCGCGCGCAGCCTGCGCTTGCTGGGCGTGCTCTATCGCAACCTGGATGATGAGGAGCGCGGCACCGAATACCTGCGTGAAGCTCTCTCGCAAATCCAACGCCGCAATCGTCGCGAAGCCATCATCCTGACGGCCGAACTTGGCATTTCGCTGATGAACATGGAGCGCTTCGACGAAGCCGCCGTGTTCGTCGAGCAAGCCGTGACCATGGCCGAGGAGTCCGGCAACGCGCCGAACAAGGTCAATGCCTACAGCCGCATGGCCGACCTCGAACTGGTGCGTGGCCATTGGGAAGCAGCCAAACGCTGGGTCGACCGCGCATGGCTGGAGTATGACCGCGTGGCCGTGCGTGATCAGGTGCTGCTGGGCCTGAGCCGCGTGCGCGTCTACAGCGCGCGGGGCGCAACTGCGGAAACTTTGCTGGACGCCCGCAAGACCTTGGCGGCGGCGCGCAAGCTCGGCGACCGCATCCTTGAACGGGCGGCGCTGGATGTGGTGGCCGAACTTGAACTGGGACTGGGCGATGCAACCAGTGCCTACGTCACCCGCAAGGCGCATCAAAAACTGGACAAAGAGTTGGCGATGGACGTCGCCGGCCGCCGGATCGCGGTGTTGGAGGCAAGTCTTGAACAGGAGAAGTCGCAGACGGAGCGACAACTGCTGACCAACGAGAGCCAGATCAAGGATCTGTTGCTTACCCGCCAGCGTTACTTCGGCATCGCCTTGATCAGCGGCATGATCGCCTTGATCGCGGTACTTACCCTGCTCTACTTTCGGGTGCGCACCATGCGCCGCGCCAATGCCGAACTGCGCGCCAATCGTGACCAACTGGCGCAACTGCATGCCGCGCTGCTGAAAACCAGCGAACGCTTGGAGCACATGGCGACCACCGATGCGCTGACCGGCATCGACAACCGGCGCGCCATGCTCGGCCACATTGAACGCGCGTGGCATCGCTACCGCGCGGACGCAGCGGCGTGTTTGATCCTGGTTGATCTTGACCACTTCAAGCAGATCAATGATCGCCATGGGCACATGGCCGGTGATGCGGTTCTGCGAGGCAGCGCAACCCGCATGCGCGACGCCCTGCCCGAGCGCGCCAAGCTGGGCCGGTGGGGTGGCGAGGAGTTCATCATCATTGTCGAATCAACGGACGAAGCCGAAGCCCTGCGTATCGCCGAGGGCGCACGCACGAGCTTGGCCCATGCGTTTGAATTCAACGACGGTCTCATCCCATGCAGCGGCAGCTTCGGTGTGGCCATGATCAGTCTTGAGTTGCTCAGCAACACGGATGATTGGATCGCCGCTGCGGATCGTGCGTTGTATCGAGCCAAGCGCGAAGGCCGCAACCGCGTGCAGCTGGCCAGCCCGAATGCCGCCGATGACCTGAGCTTGCGGACGCGGGCGACCGATTGAGTAGCCCGGGGTGGACCTTGGATCTGTTGACACAAACGGAGCAGGCCGCCCAGACGCTGCTTCGCTGAATCGGGGGGACTTGCCGCAAACCGGCTATTGCTTTGGGAGGGACGCGCTTCTGCGCGGCTGCTTTGGATGTTTGTCGAACAGCAGCGCCGCCGGAGCGGCGCCCTCCACGTGCGGGACAGCCTCCGCAAGCCAGACTGCATCGCTGTTGTTGCGAAGTCCTCGCTACTCCCGCTCGGGAAAACGCGGCGGATCCGACAAAGGTGATATCGCCACCGGCCCGCGTCGCCAATGCGCTGGCGACGACGTAGTGTGAAAGACATCGGTACGCACTGTCCCCACGCGACCACCAGCAAACGTCAAATTCACGGTTCCTGCGGGCGCGAGTACCGGCGCTGCAAACGCGCAGTGCGGACAAGCGCCGCGATAGCTCTGCATCGCAAGCTCTGCGTTGGCCTGGTTGCTGCCAACGCCGAGCACCCAGCGCGGTTGATTGGCGGCGTCATAAAAATACAGCCCGGCGCTGAGCAGATCGCCAGCGGTGAACAGGCTCAAACCCCAGCCGGGTTCATTGCCATCAAACCAGACGCCACTTTGCTCGGGGGCAGCCAAGGTCGGCGCATCAAACAAGGTCTGCATGGGCTCGGTGCCGCTGCGCGTTCCCAAACGCCAGTTGAAACTCGCCCGTTTGGCCTCGCTGAAGTTCATCGTCAGCTCGCCCGCCGTGCTGGCGACGGCGCTGCCAGTCGCCGGGTTCCAGACGTAGCGTTGCAGTTCCGCACGCCAAGGATTGGCAAACGGCGCGACCGCCAAGTACCAAGTGGGTTCGCCGGCATCGTCATAGGTGTACCAGGTGACTGCCAAGGTTTGCCCGATCAATTGCACATCCAGTCCATGGCCGCTGCGCGCCGGGTTGAACCACAAGCCGGTTGCTGGCAACAAGGTCGCGGAAGTCTCATCGGCGGGGTTGGAACCCTGTTTGATTTCGATCCGATTGGCGATGCCATCGCCGTCACGATCAATGCCCAAGCGTCGCCCAAGACCCATCGGTGCCGCTGTCCAGGTCTGCGGACTGGCAGCGCTCGCCATGCCGCGCAACAGACCGGTCTGCAGTGAGCCACTGCCGTCGTCGCTCAACATCTGCTCACTCACTCGGTCGTATGTGTATCCCGCCTGGCCAGTGCGAACGATCAGGTCAATCTTGCCGCTGCGGGCCAGCGCCAGCAGGGTGTCGAACGATGCCGGGGCGGGGCCACCGTTGAGGGTGAATTGATGACCCACCGCCGCATGGCTGTCGCGCGACAGCGGCGGCGCGCTGTTGGCAGGGCCCGGCGGCGTGCCAATGCTGGGTGGTAGCGGAAACTCTGAACCGGAAAACGCCAGCATCAGGGCCACCAGATCGGCCAAATCCTGATCCGACCTCACCCCAAATACGTTGGCGGAAAGAAAGCGGGCAATTGAATCGACCGAGCCGTCGTGGAGGAAGCCGAAGCCGGCGTTGTTCTCCAACTGGCTGACATCAAAACCCACTTTTTCGTGCTGGTTGCGCAACTGCGGTACCTTGATCGAAATGTTGGTGGAGCCATCGGTACTGACGATACCCAGATGGTTTTCACCCATTGGACCGTGCGCCATCACCGAGCCACCCACAGGCAGGCCGAGTTGCGGCAGCAGAAGGGGCGCGTTGCTGCCCATGCCGGTGGGCAAGGTGTGGCAGCTCGAACACTGGAACGGTGGATCCAGCAGGTTGCTGGTGTAAAGCTGCAGTCCGCGCTGGGCGTTGCCAACGCCGAGCGGCAAACCGGCCATCGCGAAGCGTCCGCTGGTGTGGTGACCTTCCAGTGGCAGCGCGCTGGGCAGCGTGTTGTCGAGCGGGCGAAACGGATTCGGTGGAAACACGATGCTGGCGAGGAAATCCTCGAACGCCTGCATCTCGATGGCAGTGAGCTGACGATCATTGCCCAGCAAGCCCTCAAACGCCGGATTGAAGGCCTCAATCCCCTCGCGGTCGCCGCGCCAATGATGCGGTTCGTGGCCGATGATGTCCTGCAGGGTTTGGGTCGTCATTGGCCCTTTCATCGAATGAAACGCGGTGCATGGGCGGATCCCTTGGGTCACGCAGTTCTGGTTGAAGGCTTTCGACGGCTGCGAAGGGTCGCCCAGATCCCAGGCGAGTCGATCCATGCGCGCATCGACGTGACAGGAACCGCAGGCCGCTTGGCCGAGGCCGGACGTCAGCTGGGTGTCGTAGAGCAAGGCCCGGCCATTGCGGATCGCTGCCGGCAATGGGTTGAACGCCGCCTGTTCGGTAATCACAGCGGCCGCCGCCACATCGATTGTCGACAGCGAAGCATCAAAGTGATTCCACACGTACAGGCGGCCACGGGTTTCGTCCAACGCCAGACCGACGGGACCCTCTCCCACCTTGATCGCCGGCCCGATGCGCTGACCGGCGGCATTGATGGCCACCACGTTATTCGATCCCAGCCCCGCCACCCAGGCACGCTGGCCGTCGCGCTGCCACACCACGGCGCGCGGATCGCCGATGGATTCGCCGCGCTGCGACGGCGGCAGGGTGGTGACGGCGTAGTTGAGGTGTGGGTTGAGATCGCGAATCGCTGCCACCGGCGCGCTGCTGGAAGCATCCAGCATGGCCAGATTGACCCGCACGAACTGGCTGTTCACATTGGGCTCGAAGCGGATCTCGTTCAGCGCATCGGTACCGACCACCGCCAGTTGCCCGTTGACGGGATTCACCGCCATTGCCATCACCATGTTCATCAGCCCATGCGCGTAACGCACTTGCAGCGTCTGAGCGTCAATGATGGCAAGGTCGCGGTCTGGCAGGTCCCAGCCGGGGCGACGTCCCGACGCCGCCGCGTCAACACCGCTGACGAAACGCGTCCAGTCGGATCCATTGTCATCGCGCCAGCGACCACCGCCGTCCTTCTTGACGATCAGCCCCACCGCCGGCGGCGCTGGCCCGGCAATGCGCGGTGGATCGAACACGCTGCCGGCGTTGGGCGGCGGATTGACGCCACCGTAAGGCCCGCGCGCATCACTGACCACGTTGGGCACCCCGACTGTGATGCCCATGAGCCCACCGCCCAGCAAGGTACTGGCATTGCCCGACTCGAAAATCGCCGCAAATACGCTACGGCCATCGGCGCTAACGGCCAGCGCGCGCGGATCTTCACCGTTGATCGAGATGCGCTGCGCCGTGGCGGGATTGGCCGCATCGAACACCAGCACCCGATTAACCTGCGAGCAACTGACAAACGCCCGCCCCTGCGCGAACACCACATCGAACGGCTCATCGTCGGTAGCCAAAGTCGCCCGCACCTGCCGCAACGCGACATCGACAATGCTCACCGAATCAGAAATATGGTTGACCACCCACAACTCGCCATCGTTGCGAAACTTCACCGCCACCGGATCGATACCCACCACGACGTGACCCGCAGCCACTGGCGCGCCACTCGAAATGTCGAACAGCTGCACACGCTGATCCGCGGTATGCGCCACCGCCAGCACTCGCCCATCCGGACTGATGTCCAGCGCCCGGATCGGGTGGTTCTCCCAATTGACGAAGGGAACCTCGGCGGCGCTCGCAAATGAGGCAAGGGTCAAGACAAAAGCGAGCGCGATGCGCGGCATGTTTTTTCCCGGGTGGTGATGCGGCGTGACTGCCGCAGTGGAAGTTTACGCAGTGGAGGGGGGGTGGTTGACAGGCGCTTTGCTTTTCCGATCTGGCGGTGAACGATTTTGAGGTTTGTTACGGCGAAGTCCGGGATTCTTCTTCTCTGTCGCCGCCGGAACCCAGTGTTGCAGGCTTCACTCACCTTTTTGCTGGCTCTTCGCTAGGTTTCGGCCGCCGCTGAGGCGGACGAATCCTCGCCTCAAACCATCACCACCGCGAGTGAAGCAACAACAGCAACATTCCGGCGAAAGCCGGACGTAACCAAAAATCGCCCCCTCACCCCGCATATCTATCCGTCGCCGCCACCAACGCCGAAACATTGCCCGCCTCAAACGCCGAATGCCCCGCTTCCGGCACCACCACCAACTCGGCGGTCGGCCACGCGGCATGCAGATCAAAGGCGCTTTGCACCGGGCAGACCACGTCGTAGCGGCCGTGGACGATGGTGCCGGGAATATCGCGCAGGCGGGAGGCGTTGCGCAGCAGTTGGTCGTCTGTGTCCAGAAAACCGCCGTTGACGAAGTAGTGACTCTCGATACGCGCGAACGCGAGCGCGAATTCCGCATCTTCATGGGCGTCGATGAAGGCTTTATCGGGCCGCAAGAGACTGGTTGAGGCTTCCCATACGGACCATGCACGCGCGGCGGCCAAGCGGGCAGCGGCATCGTCACCGGTGAGACGGCGGTGGTAGGCAGAAATCAGGTCCGCGCGTTCAACGGCGGGAATGGCGGCGAGATAGGCGGCCCAGGCATCGGGAAACAAGCGCGAGGCACCTTCTTGATAAAACCACTCCAACTCCCAGCGCCGAAGCATGAAGATGCCACGCAGTACCAGATCCCACACACGACCGGGATGGGTTTGCGCGTAGGCCAAGGCCAGCGTCGAACCCCAGGAACCACCAAATACTTGCCACCGGTCCACGCCCAGATGCAGGCGCAGTTTTTCCATATCGGCGACCAGATCCCAGGTGGTGTTGTCCTGCAAGTCTGCATGCGGCGTAGAGCGCCCCGCGCCACGCTGATCGAACAAGATGATCCGGTAGCGCTCTGGATCGTGGAAGCGACGCATTTTCGGACTGCAGCCGCCGCCAGGGCCTCCGTGCAGGATCACGGCCGGCTTGCCGGTTGGATTGCCGCACTGCTCGTAATACAACGCGTGGCGATCCGACACTGCCAATGTTCCCGAATCAAACGGGGCAAGCTCGGGATAGAGAGAGCGCATCGCGGTGCCTCGTGGCGGATGTTGATTGGGGCGACAGTCTAGCCGTTGCCAATGCATTCAAGGGTTCGCTGCAATCGTGAAGCGTCGCGCCGAATGCTGTTGTGGGAGCGCCGGAAGGCGCGATTGGATCGTGAGGGAAAAATCGTCGCGCCTTCCGGCGCTCCCACAACCGCGGAGACTGGCTGCTAGCAAGAGTTGAATAGTGACAACTGCTGGTCACGCACGTGTGCGCCCCACCTTGCCCGACAGCAGCAACTCGATGGCCACCGCCGCATCCGCAACCTTGACGGTTTGCCCGCTGATGGTTTCGGCGTATATGAACGATTCGCCGAGACGGACGATCAAATAAGCCATGGTCTCGATGGCAATAGGCAACTCCAGCTCGCCGTGCTCGACTTCGGTCGCCAACCAGCCGCGTAGCGCGGCGATCGTGCGAGCTTGCACTGGACTGGCCTTGGAGGTCAGCAGGCGGAGCGCGTACTCGGGGTCTTGGGCGATGAAGCGGCGCAAGGGCGCGAAGTCGAGAATGGCGCGAATTACTCGTTCGCAAACGCGCGCGATTCGGGCTGCGCCGCGCAAGCGCAAGCCGCTGTCGGCGCGCTGCAAGGTTGGGTCGCACAGCGACCAGAGGATTTCCGCGAGCAGCAATTCGCGACTGCCGACCCAGCGAAACAAGGTCGCGCGGCTGACTTTAAGCTCAACCGCCAAGGCCCCGATATCGATCCGCTCGCCAGCCAACCAACGGCGGCGGGCGAGCCGAAACGCGTCGACGGGCGTGGCTTTGCTCGGCATCGGAAGTTGCAATTCGCGACTCAGCCGCGTGCCCGCTGTAAATTTGCTCATGGCAGCAGTCTAGCCACACTTGTCACTTGACTCCAGATGCATCACTCGGACTAAATGACGCATTGCCAACGGAGTTACCCGAATGCGCCACACGCCTTTGATCGACCGTCGCCACCTCGATTTCGCTCTTTACGAGCTGCTCGACGTGGCCGCACTCACCGCTTATCCGCGCTTTGCCGAGCACAGCCGCGAGACCTTCGAGGCGGTCACCGAGACCGCGCACAAGGTGGCGATGGAGACCTTCTATCCACACAACCGGCTCAGTGATCTCAACGAGCCGCACATGGTTGACGGCAAGGTCGTGTTGATTCCGGAAGTGGCCGCCGGCGTGCAGGCATTCATCGATGCTGGCTTCATGGCGATTCTTGCCGATGTTGAGGATGGAGGCATGCAACTGCCATTCGTGATGGCGGCGGTGTGCGATGGCCTGTTTGCCTCGGCCAATCTGGGCACCTCGGCATATCCGATGCTGGCGCGCGCGGCCGCCAATTTGCTGGCGGTGTATGCCACCGATGCGCAGAAGCAGCGCTGGATGCGGCCGATTATCGATGGCCGCTACTTCGGCACCATGTGCTTGTCCGAGCCGCAGGCTGGCTCCTCACTGGCGGACATCAAGACCAGCGCCAAGGCACAGGCCGACGGCAGCTATCGCCTGACCGGCGCCAAGATGTGGATCAGCGCCGGCGATCACGAACTGGGCGAGAACATTGTCCACCTCGTGCTGGCGCGGATCGAAGGCGCGCCGGCGGGCGTGCGCGGCATCAGTCTGTTTATCGTGCCGCGCTGGCGGATCAACGCCGATGGCACTCGTGGCGCGCGCAATGACGTGCGACTGGCCGGTCTCAATCACAAGATGGGCCAGCGCGGCAGCGTCAATACTTTCTTGAAATTCGGCGAAAGCGACGACTGTTACGCCGAACTGGTGGGCGAGCCGCATCGTGGGCTCGGCTACATGTTCCACATGATGAACGAGGAGCGCATCGGAGTTGGCATCGGTGCGATCCAGCAGGGCTATGTGGGCTATCTGTATTCGCTGCAATACGCTCGCGAGCGTCGCCAGGGTCGGCATCCGGATCAGAAAGATCCCACTGCGGCGTCACTGGCCATCATCGAGCACGCCGACGTGCGGCGGATGCTGCTGGCGCAACGCGCCTATGTTGAAGGCTCACACCTGTTGAGTCTGCTGGCGGCGACCCTGGTCGACCATGCGCATGCGCCGGATGAAGCCGTGCAGAGCCAGAGCGCGCAACTACTCGACCTGCTGACGCCCATCGTCAAGGCCTGGTCGTCTGATTGGTGCCTGAAGGCCAACGAGTTGGCCGTGCAAGTGCTGGGCGGCTATGGCTACACCCGCGAGTACCCGGTCGAACAGTGTTACCGCGACAACCGCATCAACCCGATTCATGAAGGCACCAACGGCATCCAGGCGCTGGACCTGTTGGGTCGCAAAGTCATGCAGGATGGCGGCGCCGCTCTGCGCCTGTTGTTTGCGCGGATCGAAGAATGCTGTGCGGCCGCCTCTGAACACAAAGCGCTGGCAACGATGGCAGGTGAACTGCGCGCCGCGATGAGCGAAGTCGGCACCGCCACCGTCATCGCCGGCAAGCGGATGGCCGGCGGCGAAGTCCGCACGACCTTGGCCAATGCGCAGTACTACATGAGCGCACTGGGCCACGTCAGCATCGGCTGGATGTGGCTGTGGCAAGCCCTGGCCGCAGAAAACGCCCTGGCAACCGCCGCTGCCCACGATGCGGCGTTCTACCAAGGCAAAGTACACACCTGTCGTTGGTTCTTCGCGGTCGAACTGCCGCAAGTTGCGCACTGGTCGCAACTGATCAGCGGCAATGAACCGAGCGCCTATGCGATGCGCGAGGAGTGGTTTTAGCAGGCAGGCGACGCGATCGCCGCGTTGCGGCCTTTTGGAGGGCCGGGCTCCTGCGCGACCGCTGTTCAAGCGCATGCCAGCGGCCAAAAAAGCAGCGCCCTGCACGGCAAGGCGTGGCGCCCGTGGCGGTCTCTGAGTTGAACGCTCTACCTGCAGACACATCAATCACCCAACAAAAAAACGGGGCAGCCCAAGCTGCCCCGTCTTCTTCCCCAGCAATCCCGCACATTCAGCAGTTAATCACCTCGTGCTCAGGAATAAGCGGATTCACCATGCGAGGCGATATCCAGACCCTCACGTTCTTCTTCTTCGGTCACGCGTAGTCCAATCGTCACTTTGATCAGGAAGAAAGCAACCGCAGCCACGGCGGCTGACCAGACGATGGTGATCGCGACTGCTTCGGCTTGAATCATTACCTGCGCGGCGATCGAGTAGTCGTCGCCCTTGATGCCGCCGAGTGAGCCGGCGGAGAATACGCCGGTCAGCAAGGCACCGAGGATGCCACCGACGCCATGCACGCCGAACACGTCGAGGCTGTCATCAGCACCTAGCAAGCGCTTCAATCCCGACACACCCCAGAAGCACAGCGCGCCGGCCGCCAAGCCGATGATAATCGCGCCCATGACGCCGACCGTGCCGCACGCTGGAGTGATCGCCACCAAGCCCGCGACCGCGCCCGACGCTGCACCCAGCATTGATGCCTTGCGGCGGAACAAGGCTTCCACCAGCGACCACGACAACACGGCGGCGGCGGTGGCCATCAGCGTATTGATGAACGCCAGCGCAGCACCCGCTGTGGCTTCGAGATTGGAACCGGCGTTGAAGCCGAACCAGCCCACCCACAGCAACGAGGCGCCGACCATGGTCAGGGTCAGATTGTGCGGGGGCAGCTTTTCCTTGCCATAGCCCAAGCGCTTGCCGACGAAATAGGCACCCACCAAACCGGCAACACCGGCATTGATATGGACCACGGTGCCGCCGGCGAAATCGATCGCGCCAAGGGTAAACAGATAACCGGGGCCGGCCCAGACCATGTGCGCGATCGGGATGTAGCAGAAGGTGAACCAGATCACCGAGAAGATCAGCACTGCACTGAACTTCATGCGCTCGGCAAATGCACCGACGATGAGGGCGCAGGTGATGCCGGCGAAGGTCGACTGGAAGGCGACAAAGATCAGCTCAGGAATCGCTACGCCAGCGGTAAAGGTGGCCGCCAGCGAATCAATGGTGATGCCTTGCAAGAACAATGCATCGAAGGAGCCGAATATCTTGCCGCCACCCACGAAGGCCAAGCTGTAGCCGTATACCGCCCACAGCACGACGATGAGCGAGAACACGGTCAGTACCTGCATCAGTACCGACAGCATGTTTTTCGAGCGCACCAGGCCGCCATAGAACAGCGCCAAGCCCGGCACCGCCATCAAGGTGACCAGCAAGGTTGCAACCATCATCCACGCGGTGTCGCCCTTGTCCACGGTGGGTGGCGCTTCGGCTTCAGCGGCGGCTTCTTCAGCGGGAGCAGGTTCGGCGACTGCAGCAGCGGGTGCCGCCGTTTCGCTTGTCGCCGGGTCTGCGGCGACCGCCTCAGCAGTGCCGACTTCGCTAGTCGCAGCGGTAGCTTCGGTGGAGGATGGGGGTGCCGCGGGCGTGTCCTGCGCAAACACCAGCGGTGCAGCGGCAGTCAGTCCAAAGGCGAGCAGCACCGCAAAGGCGGCGCGCCGGAACGTTTTCGTTCGAAGGGTCATGGCGTGTCCTTTAAGGTAGGCATTCAAAGTGCGAAATCGTCTTGCTCGCCGGTGCGAATGCGCACCACGCGGTCCAGCGGCAGCACAAAAATCTTGCCGTCGCCAACCTTGTCGGTACGCGAGGACTCGATGATCACTTCGATGGCGCGATCAACCAGCGCTTCGTTGACGGCGGTTTCGATCTTGAGTTTCGGCAGGAAATCGACCGCATATTCGGCACCGCGATACAACTCGGTGTGGCCTTTCTGGCGGCCAAAGCCCTTGACCTCGGTAACGGTCAAACCGGAGACGCCCAATTGCGCCAGCGCTTCGCGGACGTTGTCCAGTTTGAACGGTCGGATGATGGCGATAATAAGTTTCATGAGTCTCCTCGCTCAGCTAATGACGACGTGGGAACTTGCAGCCGCCCGCAGCGCGAGCAAACACGTGCGGCATAAGTCCTCCCCCCACCGCTGCTCTTGCTGATTTCATGCCAACTGCGGCTGCGCCGCCTCTTGTGCGTTGCAACAATGACTTGCGCTCGATTGGCGCAGAAAGCGGGCAAGGACCTGCACCGCGCCGGCTCGTTCGGCTGCGTCTATGCACCATTTAAGTGCGCTGATATGTGTGTTGACCCTGCCCGGTATGATTTGCCGAACTTTGCCGAGCTTTGATGCGAAAAATCGACTTCGTGATGAAGCCGGGTCTCGTCTACAAGCAAATAGGCCATAGCCAATGGAACAGCTTGTGCGCGCCGCACACTGACTCCATATCGCGACCCACTGCCTACTTTTGGACCATCGATGAATCTGCCCGCCGTCAGCGCCAGCTTGCACAGTTTTGACGCCACCGCTGCCACCTTCGAAGTGGACGTGATGGCGCGTTCCATGACCACGCCCGTTCTGATCGATTTCTGGGCACCGTGGTGCGCGCCATGCAAACAGTTGAAGCCGGTGCTGGAAAAGTTGGCCGACGAATTTAATGGCGGCTTTGTTCTCGCCAAAGTGAACAGCGACGATGAGGGCCAGCTCGCAGCGATGTTCGGCATTCGCTCGTTGCCAACGGTGATGCTGATGAAGGACGGCCAGCCCGTTGATGGCTTCATGGGCGCGCAGCCAGAACCGGTGTTGCGGCAGTTCCTGGCGCAACACGGCATCACCCCTGCCGCCAATGACGATGCCGACGATGAC
>Ga0163151_10006091_pt1 | contig 14922 bp, 7 predicted proteins | sample OliLakLV19MP5IB2_FD_145596 | JGI IMG/M metagenome (GOLD analysis project Ga0163151, IMG submission 145596) | Freshwater microbial mat bacterial communities from Lake Vanda, McMurdo Dry Valleys, Antarctica - Oligotrophic Lake LV.19.MP5.IB-2 | ecosystem: Environmental > Aquatic > Freshwater > Lake...
CCCTAATTTAGGTCCTGTAGCTTATAGACAATGGCGAGCAGATTCACACTGTAATTTAATTCATGGTTATGCATTGTCATTCCATTTTGAATTTGAGTGCGATACCTTAGATGCGCGTAACTGGTGTGTGGACTTCGGTGGGCTTAGGGATCTTAAAGGTAAATTAGAAGAATGGTTTGACCATACACTCTTAGTTGCAGAGGATGATCCTCAAAAAACAACATTGATAGCGTTACATGAAGCAAAGCTTGCTAAGGTTGTAATGTTAGACAAAACAGGTTGTGAAGGGGTTGCTGATTGGCTTTATCAGTATATAAATGAGATCTATATTCCTGGTTGGGGTGATTACGAAGCTGCAAGGGTATGGTGTTGCAAGGTAGAAGTTAGAGAGACACCTAATAATATGGCTGCAAGAGTGGGGCATAGAAATGATAAAAGTATCGACTAGTAAAATAGATGTACTTAATACAGGTTTTGTAAGATTGGTTAGTTGTATGCAACCTGTGATTCCTGGGGACGTAGGGCGTACAGGTACAGGTACAGGTACAGATCCAGATGAGAATCTCGAAGTAGTACGAGTTCCTAAGCCAAAGTGGACAGGTGATTTAGAAGTTATCCGAAACGCAAGAGTATCTTACGATGCAGATTGGCGTGGCCTAGATACGAATGCGAGTGACAAACAAGATTCCAAGCTGATTAAGTACCTCCAAAGCAATCAACATACTAGCCCATTCGAAGCAATGGTGTTCACGTTTGAGATCAAGTGCCCTTTGTTCATAGCTCGTCAATGGCATCGTCATCGTACGTGGTCATACAACGAGGTTAGTGCTCGATATACTGAAGTGCCAAATGATATGTTTGTGCCAGCTAAGGAAACAATTAGTTCACAGCATTCATCCAACAAGCAGATGCGTACTGATATTACACACCCTAATGCTGATACCTTACATGCAGTAATTGAAGCAGCCAATGTACAAAGCTTTGAACATTATGAAACCCTGTTGGCTATGGGCTGCCCTAGAGAATTAGCAAGGGGCGTATTACCTCAAAATACATACACCAGATTTTTTGGTACGGTAGATCTGCACAATTTGTTACATTTCTTAAGGTTGAGGTTACATGAGCATGCACAGTATGAAATTCGTGCATACGCTGAAGCATTGGTACTTTTAACAAAACAGATCGTACCAGTTACAATGGAACATTTTCTTGCAGGACAAAAAATATGACAATAACGACCACGACCACTGACTTAATTGAAATGAATGAGATCCTTGACATCCAAGAAATAAAGGAATCCAGGTTTCCTGTAGTAGAACTCTTTGGTCCTACGATACAAGGGGAAGGATTGATGTCAGGCACAATTTCCCACTTCCTTCGTTTTGGAGGTTGTACTTATCGTTGTACGTGGTGTGACTCAATGCATGCTGTTGAACCTAAACAGGTTAAAGCAAACGCGCGGAAGCTTACTATAGGTGAGATCGCAAATGAAGTCTCTACACTAGGTTTAGCTCCATATGTAACCTTTACTGGTGGTGACCCATGCATGTGGAAAGGTTTAGAGCCCCTAATTAATACTTTAAATATCCGGGGTTATCAAGTAGCAATTGAAACTCAGGGTGTCTTGTTTCCTGATTGGTTGTCAAAGGCAGATGTAGTTACATTTTCACCCAAACCGCCATCTAGTGGTAATGTTACTGATATTGTACCTATACTTAACTGGATTAAAGCACATACTAGTGATGATTTTAAGCGCCAATTTAAGGTATGTATCAAGATTGTTGTAGCAGACTCTGCTGATTGGCAATATGCATTAAATGTATATAATACAATGTCACCTATTTATTATGATGCGTTCTATTTTACAGCACTAACACAACTGACAGCACCTGAAGTCACTGGTAATATAAGTATTGACGTACTCACTACAAACCTTAGGACTGAATATGTGCTGGCACATTACAGACAATTAGCAAATAATGTACTCAGATCAGGTATATTCAATACAAAAACACACGTAGGGTGTCAATTGCATACACTATTGTGGCCAACCGAAGATAAGGGAGTTTAAATGAATGATCAAGATAAAATCCTGTCTATTGAGGATGCGTTTATAAATGTTGGTCTTCCTTTAGAGGACGAAAACTTCAAGGATACACCTAAACGATGGTTTAAGTTCATCAAGCATTATATGCAACCATATGACCCTACACATGACTTAAAGGCTGCTTTCACACATGATGAAGGTAAGCTATTTGCAGATAATAAGCAGAAGTATGGGCGACCCTTAGTCTTACAACGCAATATTCCTTTTAGAGGCTTATGTGCACACCATTTATTACCTATTACAGGTCATGCACATGTAGGATATATACCTAACCAGTTTGTTGTAGGATTATCGAAAATCTCTCGTGTTGTATATGGTGTATCCCATAGTACCCCTTCATTACAGGAAACGATTGGTAATAAGATTGCAGACATTATGTACCACGACCTTGGTTCTCATGGTTCAATGGTCATTATCAATGCACAACATGGATGTATGGCTTGTAGAGGTATTGAAGAGCCTGGAGTAGATACAATCACGTCACATTTACGTGGTGTATTCAGTCAAAGTGGTGAAGCACGTAGTGAATTCCTTCAATTAATGGATATGCACTAATTTTATAAATTATAAAAAATTGCACTTGAAAGAGCCCATATATTTCCTATATAATTATAAAATGCTAACAACAGAAGAGAGTGTATGTACGCACCAGTTGCACCAGTAAGGATTTTGGAACAATTAGCATTACACAGCGTATTACCTAACTACATGATGATCATTGGTACAGATGTGCATGATGCAACAGTTAAAAGCTATACACACCTGTTACGAAGTTACCCAAACAGATTCGTTATCATGGATAATGGCGTAGCTGAACCAGATGGTAGAGCACTCAGCTTCGATGAACTACAATATAGAGCACATCATTTAAATGTAGATGTTGTAGTACCGCCAGATGTGTTAGGTGATCGGGCACGAACAATTGATTCATATAAGGAATGTATTGATAAAAATGTATATCAGCGCCCCTTGATGCGTGTAATTCAGGGTAATGATGTTGATGACGTAATGAAATGTATTAACCAATTTAATCGCCTAAACAACAATTATGGTTATTGGGGCATACCAAGATGGATTACGAATCAATTCGGATCAAGGCTTCAATTCCTACATGAAATTCGAAATGTCGATCCTTTAGGTAAGATACATCTATTAGGGATGTCTACAAATATCCATGACGATATGTTATGTGTCGTACAACCTAACGTAATGGGTATTGATTCAGCCAATCCAATGGTAATGGCTAGAAATAAGACACCTTTCTCTTTAGATATGTATACACACTTCCCAAGGGATGATTATTGGGAAGATGTATGTTTATATGAGTTGAGTGCGTACAATGTAGATAAAGTATCACGTATAATCAGTCAGCGTAAAGATAGACGTAATGTTGAAGAAGTACGTGTTAATGTCTTGGATCATGTTCAATGACGGATTTTCATAAGCACAGGTTAAAATGTGAAGGATGCCCTTTTAGAGGTCCTAGATGTGGTTCAAAAGGGGCAGAAGATGCTCCTTTCGTCATTATAGGCGAGTCACCGGGGGTTATAGAGGTTGCTAAGAAGATACCTTTTGCTGGGCCATCTGGTAAGCTCATAAATTCTATTGTGCCTATAGGTGCAAATATACTTTACCTAAATGCATTGGAATGTAGCCCACCAAATACATCTGGCAAGAAAGCTAAGCTGTTAGCACAAGCTACTGCTACATGCTCGTTACATCTATTGGAAAAGGTTAAAGCATATCCACGAAAACTTATCATAAGTTTCGGTAATGCAGCTACATGGGCTCTTACAGGTAATTATGGACTCAAGATCACACAGATCAGGGGTCGATTAATAAAAAGCCCTCTTGCTTCCATTGGTATTTTACCAATTGTACATCCTGCTGCGTTAATGAGAGGTACTGGAAACTACAGACAATGGAAGGAAGATGTTGTATATGGTTGGGATCTAGCTAGTGGTGGACAACCTAAAGTACATAAAGCAGGAAAAGTTCAAGTAGTACCTATTTTTAATAGTCAGGAGAAGATGGAGCGTGAAGTTGATTCCATAATGGAGTTGATCACCCAAATATCTCCTGAATTGACATGTGACATAGAAACCACAGGCTTAAACATTAAAGAGCTTGTCAATGTACCTCAAAAGACTAAAGCTAAATCACGGGCTAAAGATGCCAGTACAAAAGATGAAGGTAAAGCTAAGGAACGAATATACTTAAAGAAACCTGAAGCACAGATTCTCACAATTGGTATTACTCCAGCATCAGATACTTCAATCAGCTATTGCTTTAGGCCTGCACATTTGCCGGCACTAAAGAAATGGATGGAAGATCCACGATTAAAATGGTGCTGGCATAATGGTAAGTTTGACATAAGGTTCTTTAGGAAACATGCTTTAGCTATACAGGCTAAGGTTGATGATGATACAATGTTGATGTCATATACTCTGGATGAATCTGGTGGTATACATGACCTAGAAACAGTAAGTACAGATGTATTAGGTGCTCCGGATTATAAGTTCATGGTTAAACCATACTTACCCAATAAGGACTCATCGTATGCATTGATACCATTTGATGTCTTATCACAGTATCAAGCCTTTGATACATGTAATACGGCTCAAGTTAGAGAAATATACCGTAAACGAATTGCTGCTGACCCTGTCTTGGAAAAGCTATATACCAAAACTTTAATTCCTGCATCTGCTATGCTTGCGCAGCTGGAACTCAATGGAATTCAAGTTGATCCACACAGACTAAATGAAAATGAAAGCTTATTTACAGGTGAGATGAATAGGTTAGCAAATGAAATACAAAATACGGTTGGCTATCAAATTAATCCAGGTTCATCAATGCAAGTTAAGGATCTTGTATATGGTAAGCTCAAGGTTAAGGATCTTTATAAAGGATCTACAGATGCAGCTTCGCTTACGGATATGTATATTAAGACTGAAAATCCTTTGTTTCAGCAACTTATCGAATATAGGAAGGTTCAGAAGTTTTTAGGTACGTATGTTATTGGACTTCGTCGATGGCTCACCCCAGAAGATAGAATCCACGGCACATATTTATTACACGGAACAAAAACTGGACGATTAGCTGCAAGACAACCAAATATGCAGAATCCTCCTAGGTTGGCTAGTATTAGAGGTTCATTTGTAGCGCGAGAAGGTTGTATATTAATTGAAGTGGATCTATCTCAGGCTGAACTCAGGACACTAGCATGTATCTCTGGTGATCCAATACTGTGTCAGGTTTATTTAGATGGGCTGGATTTACATAGTGACCTCGCGAGATTCTTATTTCCTGGGTGGGATGATTTTGATCCGGTAAAGAAGAAGGAATCAAGGGTAAAGTGCAAGAACGTAAACTTCGGGATTATTTACGGAATTACAGCATACGGCTTATTTGATCAGATAGGTGGTTCATTAGTGGAATGTAAGCGTCTTATTGATGGTTGGTATGCGCGCTATCAGGTAGCAGGCTCTTTCATTAAGAAATGCAGAGATGCAGCTGCACACAATCAAGTTATTACCACACCATTTGGTAGGAGAAAGCGTATTGGTGTTGTATCACGACAAAACTTGAGGTTCATGGAAAATGAGGCGGCAAACTTTCCGCCGCAATCTATTGCAAGTGATATTACATTACACAGTGCAATCAAGCTTTATCAGCTTCTTTGGCACAATTATCAGGTTAAGATCGTAAATTTGGTGCATGATGCTATTATCATGGAGGTTCCACCGATGCATATAGAGGAGGTTATCGACATAACAGTTGAAACAATGAGTATGGTGCCACGTGAGTGGGGAATCAAGAAAGTACCATTTGTAGCAGATGCTGCAGTGGGGGAGAGATGGGGGTCATTGAAGGAGTTATCCGCATGAAATGGGAGAAAGTAGAAAGTGCAGTAAGTGCATACTGGAAGGTGGCAGTAGCTTTACGTAGGAATCAAGGTATAATAACAACATCAGAAGCAATTAAAGCTTGTAATACAGGTTTATTTATAAATCCAAAGCACAAATCGTTAATTGTATTATTACAGGATATTCAATCCGTTATCGTTAAAGGTGGTAAAAAATGCGTAGATCAAAAGAACCAAAGGAAAGTATCTTCAGTATCGACCCTGTACATCATAAAGTCGATATCTATAACGCAGAATTGTCAGGAACACATAGACTAATAAATGATATATGGGCTGAAAAATACCGCTTTGGTAATGAAGAACATCCTTATGTTTCAATGCGTAGGATGGTTGAAGGTGTTTATGCTAAGGATAATTCACCTGAATGGAAGCAGAAGACACTAGATGCTTTAAGGTTAGGCCTTTGGGTTCCTGGTGGAAGGATACAAGCAGGTGCTGGTACACCAAAAGTTGTAACAATGCTTAATTGCTTTGTATGCCAAACCATTGATGACTCGATGTCTGGTATAGCGGAAGCAATTAAAGACGCGATGTTAACAATGCAACAAGGTGGTGGTATAGGGATGGATTTCTCTACATTACGGCCGAATGGCGCAAAACTTTATAGGACTGGTGCAGTAGCTAGTGGGCCACTACCATTTATGGAAATGTGGGACTCAATGTGCAAAACTATAATGTCTGCTGGCGCACGTAGGGGCGCTATGATGGCAACTATGGATTGTGAACATCCAGATCTCCCACGCTTCATCACCGCTAAGGAAGAAGCAGGTAAGTTAACTAACTTTAACCTCAGTGTCCTAATCTCAGACGCTTTCATGGCTGCGGTAGATGCGGACGAGGATTGGTACTTAGGGTGTGGTGTACCACGTGCAGATGATGTACATTACTTCGTCGTAGAACGGGATGATGAACACTTTAACGGCAAATGGTATGCTTATTCTCGATGGCGTGCGCGTGAACTATGGGAACTAATCCTTAAGCACACATATCAATACTCTGAGCCAGGTGTTATCTTCATTGACAGGATTAATAATGAAAACAACCTGAAATATATTGAGAATATTCGTTGTACAAACCCTTGTGGTGAACAGCCATTACCACCTGACGGTTGCTGTAATTTAGGTGCAGTTAATTTAGCACGAATGGTAAAGAACCCATTTACTTCGAAAGCAACCTTTGATTATGAACTCCTTGCCAAAACAATTCAAGTAGGTGTAAGGTTCCTTGATAACGTGATTGATACTACAATCTATCCGTTAGAGTCCCAAAAGAAGGAGGAGTTCGATAAAAGACGTATTGGGGTTGGTATCACTGGATTAGCAAATGCGTTAGCACAGCTTGGAATGGCTTATGGCGCTAAAGATGCTATGGTTACAGTTAGTGCGATCATGCGTATCCTTAAGGAAGAGTCATATAATACATCTGCACTCCTTGCTAAAGTACGTGGACCTTTCAAACTGTATAAGGCTGATAAATGGGGTGATACACCTGTAGTTAAATCCTTACCTACAAATATACGACAGAAGATCAAGAAGTATGGAATTCGTAATGGTGTACTATTAACCATTGCACCAACAGGAACTACTTCAATCTATGCAGGCAATGTATCATCTGGTTTAGAACCAGTATTTGCACATAGCATGAAGCGTCGGGTACGTCAATTAATAAAAGGTACTTCAGATGAAACGCTCGTATTCTACGACATCTATGACTATAATGTACACCTGTATGCTAGTGTTAATGGTATTACTCCTGCTGCAGCACTGGAACACTTTAAGTTAAATGGTCATCTGTTTAATACACATGAAACCTTAACAGTACAGCAACATCTTGCAGTTCAAGCTGTTTGCCAAGAACATGTTGATGCATCTATATCCAAAACGATTAATTGTCCAGAGGATATGACTTATGAGGAATTCATAGAGGTATATAATGGTGCATACGCATCTGGGTGTAAAGGTTGTACAACATATAGACCATCAGATGTACGTGGTTCAGTCTTACAATCTTCTGATTCCTCGGGACACAACGGTAACAGCAACACTAATGCTAATGCGAAAGCTAAAGCGGATGTGATACTTAGGTCCAGACCAAACACATTATATGGAATGACACATAAGATCAAATGGCCAGCAGAGAATGCTAGTTACTATGTGACAATAAACCAAGATGATTCCTTTCAGCCATATGAGATCTTTATCCAATCCACAAGCTCTAAATACGTTGACTGGACAACAGCATTATCACTAATGATCTCAGCTATAATGAGGAAGGGTGGTGATATCAGCTTCATACCAGAGGAACTACGAAAGGTAGTCAGTATGAATGATACTGCATGGATCAATGGTAAATTCTATGGTTCCCTTGTTGCCTTGATAGGTGATACTATCGGACAACATTTAGATACCTTAGAAAATAACCCTGAAATCGGGATCAATGTTGCTCTTGAACATGTCGTTGAGCATGAAGAAGAAGCACCCCAAGGTAATTTGGAAGTGTGCCCTCAATGTAGTCAACCAACGTTGAAACACGAAGAGGGCTGTAAGAAGTGTCTTAACTGCGGTTATTCCAGCTGCTGATTTAAGTCCTGTGTTGTAAGGGGTGGTGCAAGCACTCCTTTAACCTCTACCTCTACCTCTGGGCCAACTGGTGATACAGGTACTCGTGTTGATATTGGTACTCGTACATCAACACCTATATTATCAAACTCTCCTCCCATATTAGGGAATGAATCTTTCTTCGGCTTTATTGCCTTAGGAATTTTATTTACCTTGTCACCATTTACAAGCACTTCTCCCATATTCTTTTCTTCTGCAGTAAAGCTATCGGCTACTTCATCCCTTTTTAGGATGACATGCGTATCTATAACTAAAACAGGATCCTTACCTTCTTCAAAGATCGGCCGTTGAACTGGTGCAATCCTACTGTTTCTGGTGGTAGCCCGTGAGAGAATTTGTGGCGCATCAGGTATTACCCTATAAAAACCTTCCTCTGCTTGTAGCCACTGATTACCAAACCATTGCCCTGCAGCCTCCATCTTTGAAAAGTGCCCTTGTGCTCTATGATCAGGATGGATTGCGGCATAATGGGTATACATAAACGTCTGTGTTGCATCATAATGTGTGTGCTCATAATCACATATGAAACACCCTTTACGCAACCCATCAGCAGGGTCAATGTAAAGCATAGTAAGGAATTTAAAGGGTGGTATAGGATTCTGCTTAAATATATCATCAGATATTGCCTCACACATATCTACCCAAGCACGTACTCTTTGCCTAGAACCCCATGAACCAGTTGGGAAATCCTTTAGGCAACTATACAGCCATGCGATATCATCTTCATTATACTGTGCCTTACGTAATATAAAACCTGTACCTTCTATTTGGAACGCCATACTATTTCCCCGCGTCGATTAATCCTGCAGTAACTACACCTGTGTTAATTACCTTAAGAGTTATCTTCTGCCCTGTAGCAGTATGTGTGATAACGATATCATATGAACCTGTACTCCCACCATATTCGGTTGACAGGATTACATCATATGTGCTACCAGATGTATGCTGAGTTCCTGCCCACTTATTCTTACTTACACTTGCCATAGTAACTGTAAATTCACTGTCAGCACCAGGACCAGAAGAGGATCTCCAGTATGAACGTGCATATGCAGCACCTACACGCGAACTAGAAGATTCAGAGCCATAGTTCTGTAAATGTACAAACGTGAAGTCCCTATATTTAACATTACCCTTAAAGAAGGTAACCGTATTAAGTATCCAGCCTGGATCACTTGCATTTCCACCATTAGTATGCTTGTATGTACCACCAGCATTATATGTATAATACCAAGAATCAGTTCTCTTAGGTTGATAGTTACTACTACCATCAACGTTAAAGCCCACGACAGCATCACCAGATGTACTGAACACGTTAACAGGCGCATTATCAATGGCAATTAGTTCTATATAACCTACATCGGTCTCACCTGCAGCACCAGAGTGGTTAAGGATCATTAAAGGCGTGACATACTCGACTAACGGGTGTAGTTTCTTTGGTGCATACATTGTACCTGCAGGAGCATCATCATATGCTACACCGTCATTCATGAAATATGCTTCATAGAAGTTAAAGTTGGTGCCTGCAGGCATTACTCCGTTAAGTGCGAAATAATGCTGACTGCTGTTTATAACTGCAGCACCCGAAGCATTAGTACCAGAACCACCACCATTGTATACATCACCTTTCCAACCTGTAACCCCTAAGAATGCAACTCCTGCACCAGAGTTTCTTCTGATCCAGAAGCTTACGCGATATACCTTATTCATAACAATTGGCATAGCTCTTCTGCGACTGACGGATCTCCAGAAACCATCATCACCAGAGTTATTACCTACACGAAGAGCAAATGGCCCAAAGGGTGTAGTTGTACTTACCATTGACAAGTCGTTACCTGTAACGACTATCTCATTAAACAGTGCTAACACCCTTGCAAGGTCATTAATACCGAAGTCTTCCTTCTGGAATATTTCTCCTTTAATATTATCGTTAGATATTGCTCCGTACGTTGAGACAGTACGTACCCCAAACCAATCTGCCCTCGCAGCATTGACAGTAGGTTGCACAGCGATGGAAAACCACTTAGCTGTAGGTGTAGGTACATAGACTAGAGACTTAACTAACGTATAAGTCGTAGTAACAGATTGAGGAGTATTCCCTGCTAAGTTACGAGTACGAGTTACTAAGCCAGTTTCGCCCCCAGCTTGTCCTATGTATTGATCTACTTGACCTAATAAGTCGGTATCATACTCATCGATGAATAATGCTATTGTAGAGTTACCTGAAATAGCTTTAAACAAGCCCGCTAATTCATAACGTGTTTCAACGTTAATCCTAATAGCATGACTACTCATTATCTGGCCAACAGGGATTTCACATTCATCGAAGAAGTCTGTGGTTCCAATTACCCAAGTAGGATAGAATGGTAATGCACCAGGTGCAGCACTGTTAGAACAGAACCATCCTGCAGGTCTGAGTGCAAAGTTAGTAAACGGGAACGTTAATGTACCTGTAACTCGTGGGATTTCAAACCCAGCATTAGTGTTAATAAACCCGAGGGCTTTCTTAACGAGTTGATCATTACGAAGATCCATACTCCCCAAGAGGCGCCCTGCATCATCATAAGTATCCGTACCGATCTTAGCACCAATGGTTGATCTGTCTCGTATCCAGATGCTATCAATTTCAATGTGCTTACTTGTATCAACCACAATCATAAGTGCAGCTACAACCTGGTTCGCACTAGGTATATAAGTCCTAGAATAACCTGTCATTGAGCCTGTTAACACAAGTGAAGCTAATGCCAGTTCAGATCCTACACTATTAAGGATCTCTGTATCATTAAATGTACCTGCCGCAGACAACATGAACGTTAACTTATTATTAGGTAGGATTGTACTACGCTCATTCATGTAGAGGGGAATAGTGCTTGAACTACTGCTCCTAGCAACAATAAGAATTTCGTATTCAGTACGTGGGTTTATAGGAAATGCTGTACTAAGGAACGCAATCGAATCCCCACCAGCATGGGTGAGATTAATTGAATCCCTGGTAACGTTAGAATACAGTAATACACCTTCATTTGCTGCACGTAAGAACCAACCAATTGGTCTAAGTACTCCTGGTACCCCTACCTTTTCACGTGCGAAGTCTAGTGAAGGGTTGCCTACTAAGGATCCACCAAAGATGGAACCAATTAACTGATCGTTGCGTACATCAACGTCTAAGAGGATATTACCTGCTGCGTCAGTTAAGTTGGTACCTGCTCTAGCGCCAAATGTTGATTTATCCCTAACCCAGATTTGATCAATTTCAATGTGTTCGCCAGAGTCAGTATAGATTGAAAGACACGCTATAACCTTACCTGCTGTAGGTACATATTCACGGACATAGGCTACCATAGATCCAGTTAACACCATTACAGCTAAACTTGGGCCTGTTGTACCAGTAGACACTGCAATTTCAGCGTCAGTAAAGGTATCTGCCCCATCAGTGATGAAACTAAGTTTACCTGCAGCTAGACGCGCTGTATGTTCAGACATCTGAACAGTAATTGTATTGTTAGTATCGCTCCTGGCGAGAATGATAATTTCGTACTTGGAGTTAAGTTCTACAGGGAACGCAATACTAGCAAAAATTGTAGGGCCTGTAATATCAATTGAGTCTCTAGTACCGTTTGAGTATGACAGGTTACTTTCAGAAGGACTTCTTAAAAACCAACCTACGGGCCTAAGGAGAGCACTTCCTACCTTTCTACGAGAGAAATCCAATGCCGGGTTGCTAGTAAGTGAGGATCCCAAGATAGAACCCATAGCCTGATCATTCTCAACATCTACATCTAATAACAGGTTACCTGCATTATCAAACAGATGTGTTCCTACATTAGCACCATATGTTGCGGCTGAACGTATACCTGCCCAATCACAAGCAAATCCCTGTGTGGTAGATATGATGGACATACTAAACCATTTGGAGGTTGCAGTAGGTACATAGAGGCCAGTTTTCAGTAGAGTATAGGCAGTAGTAATACCTGCAGTACTGACACCTAGGAATTCACGTGTACGAGTAGCTCCTCCTGTTTCTCCAGTACCTACACCTATATACAATTGTCCTTGTGTTAATGCGTCAGTGTCATATTCCTCAATATAGATTGCAATCGTGGCTGTAGCGGTAAGTGCTTTAACCAATGCACTCAATTCATAGCGATCACCGGGGTTAATCCTGATTGCACCACTAGTCATCCTTTGCCCTACTACCATCTGCACTTCATCTCTGGTAGCATCACTTACATAGACAGGACGGTTAGTATCTGTTGCTGAAGTAGAACAATACCAGTTAGCAGGCCTTACCTTATAACTTCCACTGAGAGTGTCCGCACGTGGGAAGTCAAAACCAGAGTTGTCATTGATGAAGCTGAGGGACCTCTTGACAAGGGCATCATTTTGTACATCAATATCCGCCAGGATTCTGCTTGCCGAATTCTTAAAGTCTACCCCTAAGGTTGAACCAATAGTTGCTTTATCCCTAATCCAGATGCTATCGATTTCCATACTTTCTGCTGCATCGAACACGAATTCAATACAAGCAATTAAAGTACCAGCAGTTGGGACATAGTTACGAACATAAGCAGCCATTGCGCCAGTAAGCACTAAGTTAGATAGAGCTAATGAACTCCCTGTACTTATAGCAACTTCTGCGTCTGTAAAGGTACGTGCTATAGAATCAATGAATGCATATTTACCTGAAGCAAGCTGTGCTGTGTGCTGTTTTACGTTAAGTCCGATAGTGTTTGAACCAGCACTGCGTGCAACAATGATGATTTCATATTCAGTCTTATCTGTGACCTGAATTAATGTACTTAGGAATGATAATACAGCAGCACCACTGCGTGTCAGTGTGATTGTATCCCTAGTAGCAGGTGTAGTGTAAGCAAGTTCAGATTCAGCATTACCACTTAAGAACCATGCTATAGGACGTTGTCCGGAACCTCCAACTTTAGTCTGTGCGAAATCCAATGAAGGATTACCCGCTAAGGAACCCCCTAAGGCAGTGCCTAGTACGGCATCATTAAGGATATCTACATCATTAATAAGTACGTCAGCAGAAGTATAAAGGTTTAAACCAGCAGTTGCACCCCAAGTTGCTAGGTCTCTAACACCTGCCCATTCTACCCAAATATCCTGTACAGTAGGTTGAATTTGAAGGGAGAACCATTTAGCAGTTGCTGTTGGGATAAATACTCCAGTTACAAGCTTATAGGTAGTGCCTACAGCAGCATCAGTTACTATTGTAACTCCTCGCGTTCGGGAAACAAAGCCAGGTTCAGCCGAAGCACCTTGTGAAATGAACTTTGTACCTGAAGGTAACAAGTCAGTATCATATTCATTGGCAACTAATACAACTGTTGCAGTACCAGTAACAGCTCGTATTAGAGCAACGAATTCATAACGTGATTCCTGGTTGATCTTTAAGGGAGCATTTGCATACGTATGTGCGGCAATTAATACTACTTCATCACGGGTAGCATCTAAGTAGGTAGGCCTGTTAGCATTGGCATTAGATTGATACCAAGCTGCGGGCCTTGTAACATAGGCACCTGCTGCAGGATATTCTAGTGCACCACCATCTAATCGAGGTACATCAAACGATGCATTAGAATTGATGAACTCAATTGCTTGTCTCAGGAGTAAATCGTTACGGATATCCATCCCGTACAACAATGTACCAAGGTCATCACTTAAGTTTACACCTGACTTAGCACCAAAAGTACTAGCATCCCTTAACCATATGGATTGGATATCCATCACTTCAACATCCAACATAAGGATCAAAGATCCATACTTGGAACTGACTGGAGGTGTAAATGTCCTTGTGTAGGCAGCATAACTAGTTGTAAGTGCTAATGCTGTTAATGTATTATGAGATCCTGTAGAATTAGCGATTTCCGCATCAGCATATGCACCTGCAGCACTATGGTTAATTGCGAGTTTACCAGGAGCAAGTTCAGTTGTAACAGTTGTAATGCCGAGGCTAATGGTATGACTTGAGTCACTTTTGGCAATAATAAGCAATTCATACTTTGTATCCGGGTTCAAAGGAAAGAACTGTGATATAAAGGAACATACACCTGTAGTGTTTATTAAAGATACACCGAACCGTGTACTATCAATATAACTGACAATTGATTCTGCTGCACCACTTAAGAACCATCCTAACGGACGTAATCCAGGGCCTGAAGAGTATCTTCTAGCGATATCCAGTGATGGGTTACCTAAGATGGAACCTGCAAGTGTTTTACCAGCGAACGCCTCTGCGAAGGCTAGCCCGTCAACAT
>Ga0163151_10006100_pt1 | contig 14895 bp, 7 predicted proteins | sample OliLakLV19MP5IB2_FD_145596 | JGI IMG/M metagenome (GOLD analysis project Ga0163151, IMG submission 145596) | Freshwater microbial mat bacterial communities from Lake Vanda, McMurdo Dry Valleys, Antarctica - Oligotrophic Lake LV.19.MP5.IB-2 | ecosystem: Environmental > Aquatic > Freshwater > Lake...
CTTCAATTTTGCTCCCTGGTCGTCAATTATGATCTCCCATGGAATCCTCAACGCATCGAACAGCGCATCGGAAGATGCCATCGCTATGGCCAAAAACACGATGTAGTCGTCATCAATTTCCTCAACATCGCCAATGCTGCGGATCAACGAGTGTATCAATTGCTTTCTGAAAAGTTTGAACTCTTTAATGGTGTATTCGGTGCCAGCGACGAAGTACTTGGTGCAATAGGAAGTGGTGTTGATTTTGAAAAACGCATTGCCAGGATCTTATACGAATGCCGCACGGATGAAGAGATCAAAGCCCGATTTGATGAATTGGATGAAGAGCTCAGAGAAGAAAAGAAAGAAGTCATGAAAGAGACCCGCAATCAACTCCTCGCCAATGTTGATCAGGAGGTCATCCAAAAATTGAAAGTGAGCTATGAAGACACCAAAGGGTACCTCAACCAATATGAACAAAAATTGTGGGAGGTAACAAAATACTTTCTGCAGGATTATGCTGCCTTTGGTCAAGATGATTACTCATTTACTTTAAATACAAATCCATTTCCTGAGGAGAATATACATCCTGGTCCCTATGTCATACTGAGACCAAATGAAGGCCAGCGTAAGTCAGATATCGATCTCCCCGGAAATAGCAATATATACCGGTCAGGGCACCCTCTTGCCGGACGCTTACTTTCTGAATGCAATTCATTAGAGATTCCTCCGAGTCATTTGTTATTTGATTACTCTGGCACACCTCACCAAATCACAAGCCTGGAGTCGTATCTGGGCATGAGTGGTTGGATGAAAGTAGAATTGCTGACCATTACATCCTTTGAGACTGAAGATCATCTGGTGATCGCCATGATGACAGATACCGGAGATCTGATCGAAGCAGACATTGCCCGATATTTCTTTACTTTGAGTGGAAAGGTTCTCGAGGCTGTTGATCCGGCTCCCGAAATTGATTCTGCTTTAGAAGACTTATTGCAATCTGACCAAACAAGGGTCTTCGCTGAAAGTGCAGAGCGTGATCGCAAGTATTTTGATCATGCCATTGATAAACTTGAGCTATGGGCAGATGATATGAAGGTCAGCCTGGAGCGCGAACTGAAAGATCTGGAGGATGAAATCAAGCTTAAAAAAGCTGAAGCCAGAAAGCTTACTGATCTGACCCAAAAAGTGGCAGCTCAACGCGTGATCAAAGACCTGGAAAAAGAACGAAGCGAAAAAAGGAAAAAACTTTTTCTGGCCCAGGATGAAATCGACGAAGAAAAGGAAAAGTTGATATCCGGCATTGAATCAAGGCTCGAGCAAAAAGTCGCACGAAAGCATTTATTTACGATCCGTTGGAATATGGTTTAATATGAAAAAGGAACAGATACTAGTGTTATTGACCCGGTTTGAGAATGCCTGTTACTTGTATGATGGCATCGAATGCTGGAGCGCTCGGGAATTGCAGGATATTTTTAACTATACGCAATGGCGCAATTTCCTGAATGCTATCGAAAAGGCTAAAAAAGCCTGTACGAATGCCGGAGAAATGGTGACTGATCATTTTGCTGATGTCAGCAAAATGATCCCGATTGCTAAAGGCGCAGAGCGATCGGTGGAGGATATAGCCCTCACCCGATATGCCTGTTATCTCATCGCTCAGAATGGAGACCCTTCAAAAGCTGAAGTGGCATTTGCACAGACTTATTTTGCAGTGCAGACGCGCAAGCAGGAGATGATCGAGCAGCGTCTCCTTGATGTGGAGCGGGTGATAGCCCGAGACAAACTAAGCCAGACAGAAAAAAAACTCTCCGGAGTCATCTATGAGCGGGGAGTAAATGAACAGAGTTTTGCGGTGATTCGGTCTAAAGGAGATCAGGCTTTATTTGGAGGCAACTCAACAAGCGACATGAAGAAAAAGCTTAAAGTGCCTGCCTCCCGACCACTGGCAGATTTCCTTCCTACACTGACGATAAAGGCTAAAGACTTTGCGGCAGAACTGACTGGTCACAATGTCATCGAAAAGGAATTACATGGGGATCAATCGATAAGCAAGGAACACATAGACAACAATAAGGCAGTGCGAAAGATTCTCCTGGAGCGTGGGGTCAAGCCCGAGAACCTGCCCCCTGCGGAAGATGTAAAAAAGGTACAGCGAAGACTCGAACAGGACGAAAAGAAAATCCTGAAAACATCTAAACCCACACGTAAAAAGTAATGACGCAAAAACATAAATATCAGAAACTCGAACTCACCTGGATCGGCAAAGGCGAAGAACCAAAGCTTGAACCACGTATCCTCGTGGAAAATCCAGAATATAGCTACGGGGATCCCTCCTCTGAAAATATGCTTATACATGGAGATAACCTTTTAGCTCTAAAAGCTCTTGAACAAGACTATGCTGGCAAAGTAAAATGTATCTATATCGACCCTCCATATAACACCGGTAATGCTTTTGAGCACTATGATGATGGGATAGAACATTCAATATGGCTAAATCTCATAAAACCTAGATTAGAACTTCTTAGAACTCTTTTAAAGGAGGACGGGAGTATTTGGATAAGTATAGATGATGATGAATGCCATTATTTGAAAGTATTATGTGATGAAGTTTTTGGAAGAAGAAATTTTGTTAACAATGTAATTTGGGAAAAAAAATATTCCCCACAGAACGATGCAAAATGGCTTTCTGACAGCCATGATCATATTTTAGTTTTTGCAAAAAATAAGGATGTTTGGAGACCAAACCTATTGCCTAGAAGTGAAGAAATGGATGGTAGATATAAAAATCCTGATAATGACCCAAGAGGAGTGTGGAAATCAACTGATTTTTCAGTTAAAACATATTCCGAAACTTATGATTATCCAATAACCTCACCTTCGGGTAGAATCGTTAATCCTCCTCGAAGTCGCTGTTGGGTTACTTCAAAAGAAAATTACGAAAAACTTCTTTCAGATAATAGAATTTGGTTTGGCGCAAATGGCTCGAATGTACCATCATTAAAAAAGTTTTTATCTGAAGTAAAAGACGGGATTGTCTCAAAAACAATTTGGTGTAGGACCGAAGTAGGTGATAATCAAGAAGCAAAAAAAGAAGTTAAAGCTTTCGGAGATATACCTTTTACAACACCAAAACCTGAAAGATTAATTGAAAGAATTTTGTTTTTGTCATCAAAGGCAGGAGATTTAATTCTTGATAGCTTTTTAGGCAGTGGCACAACTGCTGCCGTTGCGCTTAAAATGAATCGAAGATGGATAGGCATTGAATTAGGAGATCATGCTTTCACTCATTGTTATCCAAGAGTAAAGGCAGTTATTGATGGAGAATTGGGTGGTATAAGTGAGACAAACAATTGGCAAGGCGGCGGCGGCTTCAAATTTTACACCCTTGCCCCAAGCTTACTGAACCAGGACAAATATGGCAATTGGGTCATCAGCAAAGACTATGATGCGCAAAAACTTGCAGCGGCTATGGCCAAGCAAGAAGGATTCAGATACAGGCCGCACGAGTCATTATTCTGGAAGCAAGGTGTCAGCAGTGAGCAAGATTTTATTTTCACCACGACGCAGTTTGTGACCGCAGAATCCCTAGACCAGATCCATGATGATATGCAACCCGGCGAAAGCCTTTTGATCTGTTGCAAATCATTTCAAAAAGGATGTAAGGGTAAATATGCAAACATCACTATCAAAAAGATCCCGCAAATGCTTCTGGGCCGGTGTGAATTTGGTCGGGATGATTACAGCCTCAACATCGTCAATATGCCTGTAGAGGAGACTTATGAAAGCGAATCCGACTCCATAGATACCAATCCAATTGCCCCCGTGAAATCAGGAAAGAAAAAAGGCAAACGAAGTGTCCAGGAAATCAATAATGACAATCAGCAACTCTCCCTATTCGACTAAGCCATGGACACCACCGCCGACTATATCAAACAACGATTATCCCTACGAGAGCCACTCCAGGAGTCATTAGACATATTGGCTCAACTGTCCACTACCCTTTCCCTCAAGAAAGATGCACCAATAGATCAGGAACTTGAAAAAGTCAAAGCACTGTTTCCTTCCTGTACAGACTTCGATCGTCTATTTCCATCCATTGCCTATTCGATTGCCACAGGGGTAGGAAAGACCCGATTGATGGGTGCATGCATGGCCTATCTGCATTTGACAAAAGGAGTTCGCAATTTTTTCGTGCTGGCTCCAAATCTGACGATCTACAATAAGCTCATAGAGGACTTTGGTAATCCGGCCTATCACAAATATGTATTTGCAGGGATATCAGCCTTTGTGCACAATCGGCCGATCATCATCACCGGTGATAACTATGCGCAGCAGGGAAGTCTGTTTAGCGACCGAGAGATCCGGATCAATATCTTCAATATCTCCAAATTCAACTCGGAGTCACGTGGCACTACACAGGGTGGTGTCAGCCTGGCTCCACGCATCAAGCGATTGTCAGAATACCTTGGCCAGTCTTATTGGTCTTACCTCTCCGGTCTAGATGATCTGGTGATCCTGATGGATGAAGCACATCGGTATCATTCTGACCGCTCCAAGACCGCCATCAATGAATTGAAGCCAGTGCTGGGTATTGAGTTGACAGCTACGCCTATCGATGATGATGGAAATCCTTTTAGAAATGTGGTCTATGAATACTCCCTCGCTCGCGCCCTTGCTGAAGGAAAGTATGTCAAGAATCCAGCGATAGCCCGCAGAAAGAATTTTCAACGTGGTACAATGAATGACCGGGAAATCGAGATACTCAAACTCGAAGATGCCATCAGCATCCATCAGGATACCAAAAAAGAACTTGAAGTTTATTCTCTCAATGAAGGCGTCAAATTGGTCAAACCATTTATCCTCGTCGTGTGCAGGGATACCACGCATGCTAAGGAAATATTTGACCTGATCAATACTGATTCATTTTATGATGGAGCGTATAAGGATAAGGTCTTACAGATTGATTCCACCACCCGACGGGAAGGTGGTATCGAAGAGCAGTTTCTGAGTCTCGAGAGTGATGATAATCTGATCGAGATCGTCATCCATGTCAATATGCTCAAGGAAGGATGGGATGTGACTAATCTGTACACCATCGTGCCATTGCGTGCCGCCAATGCTGCTATACTGATAGAGCAGACGATTGGGCGGGGATTGAGACTTCCATTTGAAGGAAGGCGGACAGGTATAGAGAAGATTGACAAACTGACCGTTGTCGCACATGAAAATTTTGATCAGGTGATTGCAGCAGCTCAGGATCCAAATTCAATTCTCAATAAACTGACGCATATTGAACTGACGGAGGAAGATCTGAGTACAAAGACTCTGGTCGTTACTTCCCGTCCTGTCATAGAGCAAAAACTAGCAGATGAGCAAAAAATAGTAAATGCCATTGCTGATGCAGGACAGAAGCAGACAGCGCAGAATAGTCTTGATGCTAAAAATGCAATTATCAATGTCTTGCCTGGCTTTAATGCAATGCCTGGGGTTCATAAAGTAGACGATTTGCGCAAAGATCATATCAAACAACAAGTTCTCAAACAAGTATATGAAAATCTGCACAAAGGGCAATCCACGCTCTTAGCACCAGAGATCATGGCGGAAGCTGAGAAAAAGTATGATACCCTCGTCAGTGAATACCAGAATAATATTATAGAAATACCAAGGATATCTATCACTCAGACGGAGACAAAAATTTCCTTTGCGCCTTTTATGCTTGACACATCTGGATTGTCTTATAAGGCATTGGAGCAGGAGATCATTGTGATGGGGCTCAAAGATCACTCAGTAGATACGATCAGGGCCAGGACGAGCGGCTACTATGATGATCCTGTCAAACTGATCATCGCTCAATTGCTTGATTATCCAGAGATAGATTACGATGAAATATCAGACTTGCTATACACACTTGCAACGAGTGCCGTTGATGCCATTAAATCAAATCTAGGCAAACCTGAAGAAATAGATCAGGTTATATTTCAGTTTAAAGCAGCCATCGCCGAAAAAATATATACGCAGATGATGATGCATCACCTGGTGACAGGTGCAGAATATTCAGATCCAATAGTGCTGCCATTTGTGAAAATTGAGCCATGGAACTATTCAGCACTAATGAATTCCGGGATTATAGATTATCGGGAGGTGGTCAATCCAACTGGAATGATACCTAAATATGTATTCCGTGGATTTGAAAAGGCATGTCATTTTGAGTACAAGTTTGATTCTAAAGCAGAACAAGACCTGGCATTTATCCTGGAGCATGATGCGAGCGTCATCAAGTGGTTACGTCCGGCTCCGACGCAGTTTAGGATATACTGGGATAATAACTCTAAGCGATATGAGCCTGATTTTATTGTCGAAACCGCGGATGCCATTGTTATGATCGAAGTAAAAATGAGTTCTCAAATGGAGGCTTTGGATGTACAGGCTAAGAAAGTTGCGGCGGAAAAGTACTGTGATTCTGCGTCCAAGTTTACTGCTGAGAATGGTGGGAAGAAATGGAAATATAAAATGGTGTCTCATCATGTGGTGGATAGGACGAAAAGTTTCAACTATCTTGCAGGACATAACCAAGAGTTCAATTAGTTTTTCATATCAACTTCTAAGCCAATAAGCAAAGGGAAAAATAATTGAAAAAGCGAAGTCAGATTCTTCAAAAATCGCTTGACGAGTAACCTGAAGAGACTAAGACGTTTGTTGATCAGTATGCTGACCAAGTTGTGAAGTTAAACACCTCGATTCGGGAGATTGGGGAAGAACAGAATTTACATTCTGAAGAGCTATTAAGGGAGCTTTCTGAACTAAAAAAGATAAGACCCAATTTCATCAAAATCCATTGAAGACTATTCAGGCTTAATGGGGATTTGAACCAATTTATCTTTATCAGGTAAAACACAGTCTTTATAAATTTGATCCATATCTAATTCCATTACTTCCGTTTTGAATTTGGGCTGCACTTCAACTAATCTTTCCTCAGTATATTTTAGGGCTGTCTCAATAAGAGCAATATACTTGTCAATACTGCCGTGCAATGATCCTTGAGATCTGGGAGATATGTGTCATATCATGCGCCATCCAGGTAGCAAGTAGTTGCCCGAGCGTCACTATGCCTAAGGCGGGGTGAATTCCTTCCTTGCGGAGATCCTCTTCTGTCAGGTCAGCAGCTAAGAGGATTAGAATATTCTCAAGGCGGAGTTGTTCAAATTGATGAAGTAACGAATCAATAGATCGGCCTGCGGCAATTGTAAAATGGCCAGCACGATCAAAAGAAGTAAATTTTTTATCCGAAGTTTCATCCAGGATAATCCGCATCCTTGGTATCCAGTCTGTCTGTTCGCCATAAATGAGATGTGCGACTACTTCATGAGGTGACCATGTATCTGGTCCCTCCTTCGCATGTAGCCAATTATCTTCTAAACTTGCAACAAGTTCGCGGATGGTTGCCAGTGTGCGGCTGATGATGTTGATGACGGAGGTAACGTCTATGGGGATCATGGAGTGAATTTATCAAAAGATTGTGATTTTACCTGCTGTCAAAGACAGCCTACATGATGTTTGCCTTGACAATGCTTCTTTTGATCCAACATACGCGGACGCAGGTATAACCTGTGCCCAACTTTGTTTTTTTAGTTCTTTTGATCTGTCGTACGCGAACGTCCGTCCGTACGCCCAACTTTGCTTTTCTACAGAGGCCTGCGGCCTCTACTCACAACTCACAACTCAATACCCATTATTCTGCACCAGCGCTCCACCTGTGAGATCAATTTCAGATTGTGGTATCGGAAGCAGGATATGTTTGGAAGCTACAAAATTAGGCTGCACTAGTGGCATCACATCAGCTAGTCGTCCCCATCGGGCGAGGTCAAACCAACGATGTTGTTCCATCGCCAATTCAACTCTGCGCTCATGATAGAGGATCTCTCTTAGTTCGGTTTTGTCCATGGTGGTAATATCAGGAAGTATAAAATTGTTATTACCCCGTGCACGTGCTCTTACCAAGTTGAGATATTCAAGCGCTTTACCTGGATTGCCTTCTTCGTTGTATGCTTCTGCAGCCAGCAATAAGATATCTGAATAGCGAAGTATTCTGATATTACCTGGCCCGTTGTCATTGAGCCCGGCATGCGCGGGTACCCAGGCTTTCTGATTGTATCGTTCATTGAGCACTTCAGGATTGTCTTGTACGATAGTAGAACCGTCAGGCAGGACCTCTCCGACATAAATAATCGTAGCCTGACGTCGCGGATCACCTGCTTCGTAATCTGCTACGAGATCATCACTGGGCCTGTTAAATCCAAAACCAAGATTGGGCACCCCTCTGACGCCTTGTACCATATTGAATGGTGTTGCGCCTGGACCTGCGATGGCAGCTTGCTCTGCTACAGCACTAATTTCAAAAATGCTTTCAGCACCGTGCTCCCCTACCCGAAGAAAATTATCTGAATACCGAGTCAACATCATGTACTCGCCGGACAAAATGATAAAATCGCATTGCACAATCGCATCGGCAAATTGTTGCTTGACCATATACAATTTGGCAAGCATTCCTCTGGCAGCGCCTTTTGTCGCTCTGCCAAGATCTGCAGCTGGATAATCGGATTTCTCAGGGAGCACAGCAATGGCATCCAGCAGATCCTGCTCAATCAAATCATAAACTACTTCTTTTGACGTCCTGGTCTGGTTGTAATATTCATCCTGGCTCAAGGAACTTGTGACTAAAGGAATATCTCCAAACCATTGCACCAATCTGAAGTAGGTATAGGCTCTCAGAAATTTAGCTTCTCCTACCAATCGGTTACGCAGTTCTTCATCCATGTCAATCCCCGGAATATTATTGATCGCCAGGTTGGCTCTGAAGATGAGCTGGTAGTGCCCTGACCATGCGCCATTGATTCCTTCATTGGTGGCATCAAATGAAAATTGATCCAACTGGAGCATATAAAGTGCATCCGTAGGTGTACTCCCTTTGTCCGCATCATCACTGATGATATCCGTGATGCCTATCCATGGAAATGCACACATCTCCCACGTACGGAATTTCTGATATATCGCATTAGTTGCCCAAACGGCGTGATCCGAGGTTTCGAAAAACGTATCAAACGTCAGTTGCCCTTTCGGTTTTCTTTCCAGAAAATCTTCTCCACAACTACTCACGACTGCTAGTAGTAGGATTAAACCTAAACGAAAGGTTATGTTCTTATGGATCGCTCCTGATCTTATATTATTTTTCATGATCATTGATTTCTAAAAGATTAAAACTGAATTTCAATACCTGCTTGCCATGATTTGGCAACCGGATATCCACCAAAATCAAATCCAACTTCGTACGTATTACCTGCATTGGGGAACTCAGGAGAATAGCCTGAATATTTCTGTTTTGTCCAGATATTGGTACCTGAAACATACACTCTTAATCGATCCAATTTCGCTTTTGTGGTGACCCTTGAAGGAATGGTATAACCAAGACTAAGATTTCGCAACCGGATAAAGTCTCCGTCTTGAATAAACCTGTCACTTACTCTATAGTTATGTCCTCCATTGATCAGGCGCGGCTCTGTCTGGGAAGGATTATCAGGTGTCCAACGATCTATCACATGGCTCTCCCAATTGTATACCCCCACACGTAATGTTTCTTTGGCATTGAATACACTATATCCACTTACGCCGAGAACGTCTGCATTAAGGTCAAAGCCATTCCATTCGACACCAGCTGTGAAGCTATAGGTGAGTTTGGGTATCGGACTACCGAGATACGTGCGATCATCCCCATTGAGGATTCCATCGAGATTGGTATCTGCAAATCGAATGTCGCCGATTTTTTCATCTCCGAATTTTGGACTCATATCCAACTCTTCTTCACTTTGAAAGATACCAGCGACCTTATAACCATAAAATCCACCAATAGGCAATCCGACCACTGTGTGTGAAGCAAACTCACCATTGATATTGGCTGCGAATATTTCATTGCGACCATTGGCAAGTTTCTCAACTGTATTGGTGACCGGTGAAACGATAACGCCAAAATTATAAGCTACCGTGCCTCCCTCTCTCCAATTGGCGCTGATATCCCAACCCTGGTTGCGGATCTGGGCTGTATTGACTACAGGATCATCCTGTGACCCAACATAATCAGGAATCGGCACTGCCGCAATGATGTCAAACGTATTACGGTTGTACCAATCTACTTCTACTGCCAGTCTCCCATCAAAAAATCCCACCTCCACGCCAATGTCCGCTTGTCTTGAAGTTTCCCATTGCAGGTCTGCATTGGAGAGAGATATCAGCGTAGCACCCTGGTTCAAACTTTCACTAGCCCCAAAGACACCATACAAGCCGCTAGTCACTGCTCCAGTGGAAGGATACCTGGAAGAGGCGGCTTGATTACCGAGCTCTCCATAGCTAGCCCTGACTTTCAAACGATCAAGAAAATTCAAATCCTGCACAAAGGGCTCATCGGTCATATTCCAACCTACACTGGCAGATGGAAATGTGCCTGTACGGTTAGCTTTGGTAAATCGACTAGATCGATCTATGCGCAAACTTGCGGTCAGCAGGTATTTACTTTTAAAGGTATAGTTGACCCTGAATAGATTAGAGGTGAGGGCTTCATCAGAGGCTCCCTGGTAATTCATCTGTGTTGTATCGTTCCCCGCTGATAAGTACAATAGTTCTTGTGCCGATCCGGGAAAGTTTTCACGGCTGCCTCCGAGCGAAGTATTCTCACGCTCTTCGGCTGTATATCCGGCCAGGGCAGTGATATGATGCGCCTTCCATGTACGGTCATAGGTGACTGTTTGTTCCCAGATCCAGTCATTGTTGGAACTGGTACCCACACTCAGTCGATCGTTTTTATTGAGTTGGGATGCACTGACTTCAAATACGGGTTCGAAATATTGAGAGGCACGATTGCCTTTATCAAATCCAAAATTACTTCTGAACGTAAAATTTTTAAGGAAGTGAATATCTGCATACATGTTTCCAAAAAGTCTGGAAGCATTGTTGTGATTATTGCTTTTGTAAAATAAGTCAGCGGATGGATTAGCCACTGGAAGGCCAAAAAAAGTCGGGTCTGTAAAATCGCCTGTAGAATCCCGCGGTGTTAATGTCGGTGGCATCCGGTAAGCAGTGTTGACTACGCCGGGCGCAACATCTTCTCTGATCGCAGAATAAGAAACGTTGTGGCCGATCGACATATATGTATTCAGTTTGAATTCCCCATTGATCCGAAAGGTGAGTCTGTCGTAATGCGAATTTTCGATGATGCCATCCTGGGAGAAATAATTACCACTGAAATTGTATTGATATTGTTCGGAACCACCATTAGCTGAAAGGGTAAAATTGGAGATCGGTGCGTTTCTGAAGATTTCATCCTGGTAGTTTGTGCCTACGCCCAGGGAATCCGGATTTGGAAAATAGTCGAGTGATGGGAGATCATTGTATGCCGAGGCAAACTCCGATGCATTGAGTACATCAATATAATTGGTGATTTGTTGCACCCCATAATAGGCGGAGGCAGTGATGGAGGCTTTGTCTCTCGTTTTTCCACCCTTGGTGGTGATGAGTATGACCCCATTGGCGCCACGACTTCCATATATGGCTGCTGCTGAAGCGTCTTTTAGTACTTCAATACTTTCTACATCTTCCGGATTGACATTCGACGCATCATAGGTGATCATCCCATCGATGACATAGAGTGGATTGGCATTGTTGAGCGTTCCTGTTCCACGTATTCGAATGACTGCTCCGGCTCCAGGTGATCCAGACGATGGTGCTACATACACACCGGATACTTTTCCTTGCAGTGCTTGTTCGACATTGGATGTCGGGATTCTTGCGAGGTCCTTACCTTTCACAGAGGACACAGCACCCGTCAGGTCACTCTTTTTCTGCGTACCATAACCTACCACTACAATTTGGTCAAACAAGGTAGCCTCTTCAGCCATCCGGATTTCAAGTTGATCACGGCCATCGAGTTTTACTTCAACAGTGGTGTAGCCCGTATATCTGAATATCAACGTAGGATCAGCACTGGTCACTGCAAAAACAAAACGACCATCAAGGTCAGTGAGTGTACCATGATCTGTCTGTGCCTCAAGGATGGTGACGCCGATCAGTGGCTCGTTGGAATTGGCATCCAGCACCATTCCTGTCACCGTGGTCTGAGCGATGGAGGTAAAAGGAAGCCACAACAGCGAATAGAATAGTATTCGTAACGTTTTCATTTGCATCTGGATCTTTTTACGTGTAAAATAATAACATGGATTACAACCTGGTCATCGGAATTTATTTCACCAACCGGATTTCTTTTTTCTGTAATCGTTCAGAATCAGGACCCACCATCATCCAAAAGAGTCCGGGCTCTGCCTTGAAGGTCATATCTGCTGTATGAAATGCCAGGTCTGCACTGGTTATCTTAAATGTAACGCTTTTACGCTCCCCAGGGGCCAGTTTAATTTTCTCAAATCCTTTGAGTTCTTTTACAGGCCTTGTCACACTCCCGACCAGGTCACGCACATAGAGCTGCACTATTTCTTCGCCTGTCAAAGCCCCGGTATTGGTAATGTTGACAGAGACGTTGATGGTATCACTAAAGCTGAAATTCTTTCCGGAGACGACCATCGAGTCATAAGTAAATGTGGTATAGCTCAACCCAAATCCAAATGGATACTGCGGCGTGTTAGGCATATCCAGGTACTTTGACGTATATCCATTGTTGGGATCAAACGGGCGGCCGGTATTCTTTTCGTTATAGAATATAGGCACCTGACCTACATGTCTTGGGAAGGTCATAGTGAGTTTAGCGGAAGGATTATAATCGCCAAACAGGACATCACTCACAGCGGGTCCACCCATGGTACCGGGCAGCCAGGCTTCTACGATAGCAGTAGCATGTTGAGCAATCCATGGAATCGCTAACGGTCTGCCATTCATCAATACCACTACCACGGGCTTGCCGGTGGCCACGAGTTCTTTAACCAATTGCTCCTGCACTCCGGGTATTGATATATCAGCACGGGATTTAGCTTCACCGCTCATCTTCCAACTTTCTCCTACCACTACGATGACGATATCAGCAGCTTGAGCGTTGCGAACAGCTTCTGCAAAACCGGATGTACTCTCCCCGGTGATTTCGCATCCCATGGCATGGGTGAAAGTAAATCCATCTTTTGTGGCCCGCTCTTGAAAAGCATCTAGTACGCTGACACTTTTAGTGCCATCACCAGCGCCACGCCATTCGCCTATCAGGTTGTTACGGTCTGCGGCGAGTGGCCCTACCAGTGCGATTTTTTTTCCTTTGGTGATGGGTAGGACATTGCCTTCATTCTTCAGCAATACGATTGATTTGCGTGCTATATCTCTGGCCGCTTCGAGGTTTGCTGTAGAAAAGACAACTTCTTTTTCGCGTTGTTCGTTGGAAAACTTGTACGGGTCTTTAAACAGTCCTAGTTCAAATTTGATACGAAGGATTCTGCGTACAGCATCGTCAACTAATTTTTCGCTCACTTTTCCATCCGCAATAGATTCTTTGAGAAATCGCTGGAAGACAGCGCCCTGCATATCCATATCTACCGTTGCATTGGCGGCCAGCTCACCGGCATGCGCTTCATCCGTAGCATAACCATGAGCGACCATTTCATTAATACTTGTATAATCTGTCACGACAAATCCAGTAAAACCAAGTTCCTTCCGCAGGATATCGTCGAGTAGCCATTTGTTTCCGGTTGATGGGATACCATCCAGATCATTGAAAGAAGTCATGATCGTCCTCGCTCCAGCTTCAATACCTGCTTTATAAGGTGGAAAATAGATATCTCTAAAAGTGCGCTCACTCATATCTACAGTGTTGTAGTCCCGTCCTGCTATGGGGGCACCATACCCTGCAAAGTGCTTGATACATGCTAGTATTTTATCTGTTCCATTAAAATGATCACCTTGAAATCCATGCACCCTCGCGCGGGCTATCAGGGAACCCAGGTATGGATCTTCACCTGCGCCTTCCATCACGCGTCCCCAGCGTGGCTCTCGTGAGATATCGACCATAGGAGCAAATGTCCAATGCAATCCTGCTGCTGCTGCTTCGGCAGCAGCGATAGAAGCGGATTGCTCCATGGCAGCGAGATCCCAGCTGCAGGATTCTCCAAGTGGGACCGGAAAAATGGTCTTGTACCCATGGATCACATCGTATCCGAATAACAAGGGTATACCCAGCCGGCTCTCCTTGACTGCTATATCCTGCAGTAGGCGGGTAAAGGCTACAGTATGGCTATTGAACAATGCCCCGCAGGTTCCTTTGCGGATATCATCCTGATAGCCTTTGCGGATAGTCGGGCCGGTAGATTCCCAGTCGGTGGTGTAGAGGGTCATCTGGCCGATCTTCTCATCGAGGGTCATTAGACTGAGGACACTATCGATCTGTATCGAATAGTCATCGTCTTGCTGGGCCTGCAGTTGTTTCGATGGCTGGCATGAAATCAGGGCAAAAATGAGCAGGGACAGTAAGCTGCCTTGGCGTAAGAAAGAGATCATCATAGTATACTAGTCTATCTTGTCATACAAGGAGGCAAAAGCACTCCTCGGTTATCGGGCTTAAGATAGGGAAAGTGGGAAACTATGTCTACATGAAAAGAAAGGGGATTTTGTATGGACTTTACCGCACAGGTATTGAAGCCTTTAGTATACTATTGCTGTTGCAAAGCCGTATGAAGTATGTGAATTCATCTATTGGATAATAAATACCTTGCCGCTATCGATGACATGGCCGGAGGTCGTGGTCACCTTCCAAAAATAGAATCCTTGCGTATACTCAGAGCGATTCAGATAAAGCGCATCGCCCTGGGTGACCTCCTGACGCTGCACTTGGACGCCATCAATGGTATATAAATGCACTATGCAGGTTGTCTCGCTCTCCGGGAG
>Ga0163151_10006102_pt1 | contig 14886 bp, 11 predicted proteins | sample OliLakLV19MP5IB2_FD_145596 | JGI IMG/M metagenome (GOLD analysis project Ga0163151, IMG submission 145596) | Freshwater microbial mat bacterial communities from Lake Vanda, McMurdo Dry Valleys, Antarctica - Oligotrophic Lake LV.19.MP5.IB-2 | ecosystem: Environmental > Aquatic > Freshwater >...
GCCCGGAGGGGACAGCAGCAAAGTGCCGCGGGCTTTCACCGAACGACTGGGCTGGAGCGCCCGCCGACAGAACTCTTTCAGCGCGGCGAGGCCACCGAGGGAGCCGAACGTTTCCCCACCGCGACACAGAGTGAGGAGATTCTGCTTCCGGAGCGTCTGGGCCTTGAGTTCCCAGACCGCCTCGGGTCGCAAGGCATCGTGCCGGGCCAGCGAAAGGGCAAATGCTCCCTCGGCCTCGTAGCGGGTCAATCCGGCCGCGGCGTCCAGCAATGACTCCCAGGCAGCCCCCGACGACGATTCATCGGGGGCCAGATCCCGCGCGATCTGGGCGAGTTGCTCGCGATGAGGCAGTTCGTGCGTCAGCACAACGAACTGCCGTTCCAGTTCGAGTGGCAGTTGAACCGTGGGGGCCAGGATGACCACGAATGTCCGGGTCGCCTTCCCCGCCAGCAACTGATGCTGCAGCGCCTGCACGATCTCGGCGCTGTTGAGGAACCGGTGGAAGTTCGACAGGACGAACAGCGTCGTGCGGTCTGGCGTCGCGAGCGCCGGCAGACTCCGCAGCGCCGCCAGGGGATCGGTGGCGGCAACGCTGACCGGATTTACGCTGCTGAGCAGCTGCAAGCCCTGGTCGATGTCCCAAGTCGCCAGCGTCCAGTGTTCTTGCCGACACAACTCCGCCAGCTCGCGGAGCGCTTCGGCCGGTTCCTGCGTTTCGAGGTAGAGACCGCTGAACGCGGCCCGAATGTACTCGGCGAGCGTGGTCGCCAGCGGCATGGGTTCAATCTCCAGAGGGGGTGAGGGAATCGAGCAGGGCGCCGATGCGCCGGAACCAGCCAAGGACTTCCCCGGCGGGATCGCGCTCGGCAAGTAAAGCGGCGGTTATGTGCCGGACCGCCTGCGTGTTGAGCACCCGTTTGGCCAGGTTGAGCAGCCGCTGCCGGCTGCGGCGAGAGAAGGTTGGCCAGACAGCGTCGAGGTTGGGACGGCTGCGGACCAGGCGTTCGGCGACGGGGTCGTGATCGTCGAAGTTGATCGTGATCCCGGTCGCGGCTTGGATCGCGGCGGGGTGGAGGTAGTTTTCGAGAGCCCGATTCGTGGTGAGTGCCGCCTCGCAGCCGGGCCGCTGACGGATCTGGTCGACGACCGCTTGCCGGTTGGCTGTCTCGGGCGCCTGTTCGCGGTCGTACAGATGAAACTCGGCGACGCCGAGCGGTGCGAGCCGAGTCGCCCAGGCTCTCAAATCGCCGCCCCCCGCGGGAATCCAGACAAGTTGTCCGGTGGTGGTCAGGCACCGCAGATCGGGGAGACCAGGTTCGTCCGGCTGAAGTTGATCGGACAGGCACTGCAAGAACTCGGCATCGAGGACGCCTTCGACCACGATCACCAGCGGACGGCCCAGTTGGGAGCGCTCACGTCGGTGTTGGCGTGTGGTGAGCAGGGGTGGTCTCCTGAGAGGGGGTATAGAACGCGCTGGTGAGCTGTTCGTGTTCGCGCACACCCAGCGCGGTTTCCAAGGCTCTCGTGGCATCCCGGCAACGCGCGCCGGTGAAGCCGTGGGTTTCAATTCGGGTCGCGCCGGTCGGCAAAATGATGACGGTGATCGTGGGGGGCATGGGAGACATCTCCGCAAAGGAGCGAGGGGATACGTCGTTCTGCGCGGCGGACACGACGCGGGTACAAGCGCGACCGCTCACGCAGCCACGATCTGCACGCAGATGTAACCGTCTGCCAACGTCTGCTCGGTGGCGGTCTGGCCCACTTTCCGGGCTTCCAATTTGGTTTTCTCCACCGCATAAATTTGCAGGAAGCGATGCAGCTGCGCTTCGTCGCCCCACTGGCCGCCGTAGTTGTCGTATTGCAGCTGGCCGGTGGTGACGTTGCAGACCACCGGGTATTTCCAGTCGGGGAGCTGGACGACATGGCCGGTGGCTTCGCTGTTGAAGAGTCGGACGGTCCGCCATTCGGGTTCGGGCAGCGCCAGCCGGCGGCAGGCCAGGCCGAGGGCGATCTCATCGTTGATCTGCGTGCGAATCTGAACGATGTGGGACATAGCAATGTTTCCGTTAGAGGGGGAAAGGGGCTGAACAACGCTCGTCGGTTTCAGCGCCCGTCGCTGTCTTGGAGCGCGCCTAGAAAGTGGTAGAGCGCCCGGGCGGCCGACAACAGACTGAGGGCCACGCACGCGATCACGAGCCAGGTGGGTTGAACCACCACCAGCCCGATGATCAGTATCCAGAGCCAGGTCGAAGTTGACGCAATTTCTGGGGACGACACCGGCGTTTCCTGTTCGGGGGGAGCACGGATCGGTCTTTGCATCGATGGAACTCCTCGTCTTCCAAGTCTTCGAGATACAGCCGCCGGCGACGAAGTCGGCGACGCAGACGGCGGTCGCAATTCTGATTCGTGCGGGAGGCGCAGTGATGGCTACGGGCAATCGCGTTGACGATCGCCGCCGCGAACCGGGCGGAGGACGCCAGTTGATCATCGAGCTGTTCCCACCACGAGGGTGGGTCGTTGGCGGTATGACATTGCAGAGTCCTTAATGAGGGGAGCTGTGCCGATCCGTCTGAGAAGGTTCATCGACTTGATGGCTGTGCGCATGCGGCAGGGCGCGAGGACGTTGCAGGTCTTGCGCGACGCGTCGGGCACCCAGCCGCAAGAAAGCCAGCCAGAGCTGTCGCAGTTCTTCGGTCGTGCGCTCGCCATGTTGGTGGATCGGATCAGGGCACAATGCAGCCGAACCTTTCTAAGTCGAGGAAGCCAAAGAAAAATCTCCAGGGGTTTAGGCCCTGGAGATGGGGTGGGTCGAATTTCGGTGACGGCTACTCGCGATGCGGCGTCCAGCCGGCGAGCGGCTCGAACCGGAAGCGGGGATGTCGATGACGCCGGAGACGGTTGGTCCGAGCCGGCAATTCGGCCAGCCGCACGAGCGGCTCCGCCAGTCCTTGGCTCATCATCAGTCGATGGATCCGCAGCGACTGCCGGACCGCCGACTCGGCCATCCCGAGTCGCTGGCCGATCTCCTGCTCGCGCAGTCCCTGGGCCTTCAGCTCGGTAGCCGCAGCATGGTGTTGCAGCGACTTGGACACCGGACAGAGCGTCACGACCAGACGGCGAGTGACCTACGCGGCATCGGGCGAATTGGCGAGGACGGGAGGGAGCAGCGGGACCAGCGTGAGCGTGAACTCCGCCCGCGGAAGGATGTCGCTCCCGTCGCAGACTTGATAGGGAACAATGTACAGATCGGGCACGAGCTGACGCAGCAGGCCGCCTCGAAATAGGCCAGGTGCGGGCACTTCCGGACTCGGAGCTGTTGCGGCTCGGCCTTCACGCTCTTGTGGCGACCCGTCTTGTGATGCCGCTTGCTGATCAACCGGTTCCGCAGCCGAATCCCTTTCAGGATCGGATTATGGACGAAGCGACGAACCATCGATCCGTCCCAGGGCGGCAAACGGCAACAGGGGCCCGGCGGAATGCCGCGTTCGTTGAGCCAGTCGGCCAGCTCGGCATACCGGGCGCCTTGCTCCAGGCGGCGGAACAGCTCGGGGATGATCGCCTCCGCCGCGGGGTCTTTGAGCAGGTCCGCATCGGACTTCGCGCCCTCGGGCTTGATATACCTGTAGAGGACGAACTGGACGCCGCCGCCGTGGTCGAAGCGGTTGTTGAGGGAACTGCGGATCCGATCCGATGTGTCCCGGTTGGAACGCTCGTGGTGCCAGGTGGCGATGAAGGCCATGTCCTCCCAACCAGCCACCGCCGTGTCGACCTTGTCGTTGATCGAAATCAAGCGGGTGCCGCAGTCCTGGCACATTTCGCAGAAGTCATAGGCCCGCTTGCGACGACAGATGCGTCCCAGATCCTCGACGATCACCACATCGAACTGCCGGCTGGCGATCCGGACTTCCAGGTCGCGCAGTTCGTCGCGATCGAGATGCTCGCCGCTGCCTTGGCTGGCAATGACAATGACTTCCACTTCACCGTCGTAGTGCTGGGCGATGTAGGCCAGGCACATCGCTTCCTGATCGGCCAAGCTGCGCGGATCATGGTGGATCGTACTGATCCGGACGACGATGATTATGCGCAAGACATGCCCGTTGCGGGCCCGCAACGGCGGGCTGAGGGAGATGATCATCATGGACGGGAATTCTCCGGACGATCCGGAGACCCGGTTCCCATTTGGCACACTGTGCCAAACTCGCTGACACTTCCTGAGAATCCGTGCGACTTGTTGCGCGCTGCTGATTACCGCATAACGTCAAGGCAGTCAGGCACTTGCCGCCGTAACTGGCCTTCGCGACGAGAGATGCAGCATCGGTTGCAAGAGAGTCCCCCCCCGCTTGCGGCGTTTTCGTCATTACGGGAAACGCACGAGCGGTCAGCACGGCTAGGAGTCGCTTGCATCAAACAGGGTCGATGTGTGAACATTTCGCATTGCGACGTCGATTAAGCGATCATCACAACGTCCCGTGCGAATCGGCCTCCCAGAGAAATTGAGCTCGGATATGAAGCGAGTGGTCGGACTGTGCTGTCTCGTGTTCTCCGCCGCGCCGCTGAAGGCCGCCGAAGTGGACTTCGCGCACGATGTCGTGCCGATTCTGAAGCAGCATTGTGCGGAGTGCCATGCCGGCCGGCAGAAGAAGGGGGGGCTGTCGCTCAACACGCGGGAGACGCTGCTCGCCGGCGGGGAATCGGGGCCGGCGGCGGTGATCGGCAAGAGCGCCGACAGCGAACTCATCCAGCGGATCACATCGACCGACGAATCGCTGCGGATGCCGCCGGAAGGACCGCGGATGCCGGCCGACAAAGTCGCCGTGCTGACGCGGTGGGTTGCCGAAGGGTTGCGTTGGGAGGACGGATTCACGTTTGGACCACGCAACTACGAACCACCCCTCAAGCCACGACGGCCGGAGTTGCCTCCGGCGCAGAACGGCCGCGAACATCCGGTGGATCGGCTGGTCGATGCCGTCCTCGCCAAGTCGGACACGGCGACACCGACCCCTCTCGACGACGCCGCGTTTGCCCGGCGGTCGTCGCTGGATTTGATCGGACTGCTCCCCACGCCGGAAGAATTGCAAACCTTCCTCGCCGACAACCGGCCGGACAAACGGACGCGATGGGTGCAGCAACTGCTCAGTCGCGACGTCGATTACGCCGAGCACTGGCTGACGTTCTGGAACGATCTGTTGCGGAACGATTACTCGGGGACCGGCTTCATCACCGGCGGCCGGAAGCAGATCTCGAAGTGGCTGTATCACGCGCTGGTCACCAACCAGCCCTACGACCAGTTCGCGCGGGAACTCATCGCCCCGCCGAATGATGAGAGCGCGGGCTTCGCCGACGGCATCAAGTGGCGCGGCGACGTCAGCGCCGGGCAGACCGTCGAAATCCAGTTCGCGCAAAGCGTGGGACAGACGTTCCTCGGCATCAATCTCAAATGCGCGTCCTGTCACGACAGCTTCATCGACCGCTGGACGCTGGCCGAGGCGTACGGTCTCGCGGCGATTTACTCCACGCGCCCGTTGGAGATCCATCGCTGCGACAAACCGATTGGCCAGACCGCGCAGGCCGGATGGCTGTTCCCGGAACTCGGCAAGGTCGATGCCGCCGCGCCGCAGCCGGAGCGATTGAAACAACTCGCGTCCTTGATGACGCACTCCGAGAACGGCCGGTTCACGCGGACGCTGGTCAACCGGCTGTGGCATCGGCTGATGGGCCGCGGCATTGTGCATCCGACCGATGCGATGCAGACCGAACCGTGGAGCGCCGACCTGCTCGACGACCTCGCCGTCCGGTTCGCCGACGAAGGCTACGACCTGAAACGGATGCTGGCCCACATCGCCACGTCGCAGGCGTATCAAAGCCGGGCGGAACGGATCACGCGCGACACTGACGCGAAGGGTTACGCCTACGCCGGTCCGCGGGCCAAGCGGATGACCGCCGAACAATTCCTCGATGCCGTGTGGCAACTGACCGACGCCGCGCCGGCGCGGATCGATGCCCCGGTGCTCCGCGGCCGCCACGACGCCAACGCCGCGGCGGCGACCGAATTGACCGGACGCTGGATCTGGTCGCAATCGGACTCGGCGACAGCCGCGGCGGGGGAAACGGTGGTGTTTCGTCACCGGTTCAATGTCGCGTCCGTCCCTGCGCAGGCCGTGGCGGCGATCTCGTGCGACAACAGCTACACGCTGCTCGTGAACGGTCAGAAAGTGCAAGCGGGTGACGCGTGGGACGCGGCCGATGCCGTCGTCCTGACGCCGCGGTTGAAGGTCGGGCAGAACGAACTGCTGATCGTCGCCAAGAACGCCGGTAACAGTCCAAACCCGGCGGGGTTGATCTGCGAGGCCCACCTGATCGACGCGGACGGCAAGGTGCAGGCCATCGCCACGAGCGACGCCTGGCAGTGGACCCATACGCAGCCCGCCGCCAACGGCAAGTTCCGCAAGGAGCCGGACGACTGGCAACCGGCCGCCTTGGTCGCGCAGCCCGAAATCTGGTCGGGCAAGGTGACGCCGCAACTGACGGGGATTCTGAGCAACGCCGCCCAATCGGCCGGGATGATGGTGCGGGCTTCGCTGGTCAAGAGCGACTTCCTGATGCGGTCGCTCGGCCGGCCGAACCGCGACCAGATTGTCAGCGTCCGGCCCAACGATCTGTCCACGCTGGAAGCCATCGACCTGTCCAACGGCCAGATTCTGACCGACATCCTGGACCGCGGTTCGCAAAATCTCGTCGCAAAGTCGTGGGCCTCACCGACGGAGTTCGTGACGTGGCTGTACCGGTTCTCGCTGAGCCGCGACCTGTCGCCGCACGAATTGCAGGCGCTGACGGCATCGCTGGGCGATTCACTGACAACTGAGGGCGTGCAGGATGTATTATGGAGCGTGATCATGCTGCCGGAATTTCAGTTGGTGCGGTAGCCGTCTGGATTGGTGTGCCACGGCCGTGTCGGCCGTGCCGATTGAGACTCCTTTGAGAGCGGCTTTGGTTTGGTCAGCCCCGAACGGGGCGGCAGATCGTAGCCCCAGGCGTGAGCCTGGGGTCAAGTTGCCTTCACGTGCTCAGCCCCGGAGGGGCGACAGAAGCTGAGTGACAACAGATTTTCTGTCGCCCCTCCGGGGCTGAAACTATATTACGCCAGATTCCCCCAGGCTCACGCCTGGGGCTACGATATTTCGCCCCTATCGGGGCTGAAGTCTATTGCCAATGTCGCTGTCAAGCGGCCGAGATGTTGAGGTGCCGATCCGATGAATCCCTCCTTCAATCATAAACGCACCGCCCGGCGCGACTTCATCAAACAGATGGCCGCCGCCAGCGCTGCGGCTCTCATCGCCGGCGAACCGCGGCGATTGCTGGCGTCGCCCACTGGCGAAGCGATCGCGCAGCCCGTCGCCAAGGCCGATGCCTGCATCCTGCTGTGGATGGGGGGCGGCATGGCCGCGCCGGACACGTTCGACCCCAAGCGGTATCGGGCCTTTGAACCCGGCGTGAAGGTCGCCGACGTCGAAAGCACGTTTCCGGCGATCGACACCGTCGTCGATAACATTAAGATCACCAAGGGGCTGGAGAACATCGCCCAGGTGATGGACCGGGGCACGGTCATCCGCTCGCACGTGCTGCCCGACCTGGGACACATCCTGCATTCGCGGCACCAGTATCACTGGCACACCGGTTACGTCCCGCCGCAAACCGTGGCCTGTCCGCACCTCGGGGCGTGGATGGCCCGCGTGCTGGGGCCGAACAATCCAGTCATCCCGCCGTTCATCAACATCGGCCAAAGGCTGGAGGGCGTCGGCGAGCAGGAAGAACTCAAGGCGTTCACCACCGCCGGCTTCTTCGGCAGCGAATTCGGGCCGATGAACCTGCCCTATCCCGAAGAGGCGTCGCAATCCGTCAAGCCGCCGAAGGGGATGCAGCCCGCCCGGTTCGAGAGCCGCAACCGGCTGTATCAGCGGCTGCTGAAGGAGTCTCCCGGAGCCGAGCCGCTCAGCGACTTCCAGCAGGAATCGCTGCTGCGGTCGATGGACCCGAGCGCGCGGCGTTCGACGTTTCGCTGGAGCCGAAAGAGAGCTACGAAAAGTACGACACCGGCCGGTTCGGCCGCGGCTGCCTGCTTGCCCGCCGGCTGGTCGAGGCTGGGGCGAGATTCATCGAAGTCACCACCGAGTACGTGCCGTTCCTGAATTGGGACACGCATGCCAACGGGCATACGACGCTGGTGCGGATGAAGCAGGAGATCGACGGGCCGATCGCGCAGCTCATCCGCGATCTCGAAGCCCGCAAGCTGCTCGACCGGACATTGGTGATTCTGGCCAGCGAGTTCAGCCGCGACATGCTGATCGAAGGCAAACCCGGCTCCAACGCCACCGATCAAGCGACGGAAAAAGTGGACGTGATGCAGGACATCAAGCATTACGGCCAGCATCGCCACTTCACCGGCGGCGCGTGCGTGGTGATGTGGGGCGGCGGCGTGAAGCGCGGCTTCCTGTACGGCAAGACCGCCCCCGAGCGGCCGTTCATGGCGATCGAAAACCCGATCAGCGTCCCCGACCTGCACGCCACGATTTTCACGGCGATGGGCATCAGCCCCAAGACCGCGTTCGATGTCGAGCAGCGGCCGTTCTACGCCACGGAAGACGGCGTCGGGAAACCGGTGATGGAGTTGTTCTGAGTCCTGCCCCCCTCGCCCGGCGCTTCGCAGGGAGAGGGGCCGGGGGTGAGGGTGCCTTTGGCCTTTTGTCTTCGCTTCCGTTCAGCAGCGAAATCAGAAGACCAAAAGCACCCTCACCCTAACCCTCTCCCACCGAAGCGGCGGGCGAGGGGACAAAGCCAAAAACCATCGTTCCTCAACCGGATTGCACGCGATGATCGGACGGACTCACCACGGAACGCCGGTGATGGCGATCGCGCTTGCGATGTGGTGCATCGCGTCCCTCGGTCATGCCGCGGATGATCCAACACACATCGAGTTCTTCGAGCGCGAAGTCCGGCCGCTGCTCGCCGACAAATGCGGCAAATGTCACGGGGCCGCGAAACAATGGTCCGGCCTGCGGCTCGATTCGCGGGCGGCGATGCTCAAGGGGGGCGAACACGGCCCGGCCATCGTTCCCGGTCGCCCCGAAGAGAGCCGCCTGATTGAAGCCGTGCGGCAGACCGGCGATGTGCAGATGCCGCCCGACGGCAAGCTGACCGACGCGCAAATCGCCGCGTTGGAACGCTGGATCAAACTTGGGGCGCCGTGGCCAGATTCGCCGCTCGTCGCGGAATCGGACCGCGCGCGGATCGCCCGAACGCATTGGGCGTTTCATCCGGTCCAGCAGGCCGCGCCGCCGTCATTGCCCGACGAGTCGTGGTCGCGCACGCCGGTCGATCAATTCGTGCTGTCGCGTCTCTCGGCGATGGGTCTCGCGCCGTCGCCGCCGGCCGATCGCCGCGCGCTCATCCGCCGGGTGACGTACGATCTGACCGGTTTGCCCCCGATGCCGGCCGACGTGGACGCCTTCGTCCACGATCCCGATCCGGAGGCCTACGCGAAACTGGTGGAGCGGTTGCTCGATTCGCCGCAGTACGGCGAGCAACAGGCCCGGCACTGGCTCGATGTCGCGCGCTATTCGGACACCAAGGGGTACGTCTACGGCCGCGAGGAACGGGTCTGGGTCCACGCTCCGATGTATCGCGACTGGGTGGTGCAGGCGTTCAACCGCGATCTGCCGTACGACCGGTTTCTGCTGCTTCAAATCGCCGCCGACAAGGCCACGCCGGATGACCGAACCGCGTGGGCGGCGATGGGGTTCCTCACGCTGGGCCGGCGGTTTCTTGGCGTCACGCATGACATCATCGACGACCGCATCGACGTCGTGACGCGCGGCACGATGGGCCTGACCGTCGCCTGCGCCCGTTGCCACGATCACAAGTACGACCCGATTCCCACCGCCGACTATTACTCGCTGTACGGCGTCTTTCTGAACTCCACCGAACGGCTGCTCCCCGTGGCGGAGCCAACCGGCCGCGATGATGCCTATGCCGCGTTTGAGAAGGAACTGGACGCCCGGCAAACCAAGCTGCGCCAGACAACGGCGACGAAGCGCCGCGAAGCCGCCGACCGCGTCCGGCAGCGCGTGACGGATTATCTCGTCGCGCAAACGGAGTTGGACAAATATCCCGAAGAAGGCTTCGACCAGGTGCTGGCGGCAACGGACGTCATCCCGACGTTCGTCCGCCGCTGGGAGGCGCACATCCTCGCCGCCTCGAAGACCGGCGACCCGTTCTTCGCGCCGTGGCATCGGCTGGCGCAACTGTCTGCCGAGGAGTTTTCACAGCGCGCTCCCGAAATCATTGCGGAACTCGCGGCGATGGAAGCCGTCCCGTCGCGACTGCGGCAGGCACTATCACCGCCACCGATGTCGATGCGCGAAGTCGCCGAGCGCTACGGTCGCGTGCTGGCGGATGTCGAACGGGAGTGGCAGATGCAACTGGCCGCCGCCGTCGATGCCAATCTGCCGGAGCCGGTGGCGCTCGCCGACGCGGAATCGGAGGCGCTGCGTCAGATGCTGTACGGCCCGGCGTCGCCGTGCCTCGTGCCGGATGAAGCCGTGGTCTCGACGGAGTCGTGGTTTGATTCCAACAGCCTCACCGAACTGTGGAAGCTGCAGGGGGAAGTCGACCGTTGGCTGATTCAATCCCCGCTCGCCCCGCCGCACTCTGTCGCGCTCGTCGACCGGGCATTGATCCGCCCCGCGTACATCTTCCGCCGCGGCAATCCGAAGACCCGCGGCGACGAAGTCGCGATGCACTTCCCGTCGGTGGTGGCCGGTGCGAATCCGCCGCCGTTCGCGACCGGCAGCGGGCGATTGGAGTTGGCGCGGGCGATCATCGACCCCGCCAATCCGCTCACTGCCCGAGTGTGGGTAAACCGGGTCTGGCAGCACCATTTCGGCAACGGGCTGGTCGCGACCCCCAGCGACTTCGGCGTGCGGGCCGAGACGCCGTCGCATCCTGAGTTGCTCGACTGGCTCGCCGCGCAACTGGTGCAGTCGGGCTGGAGCACGAAGGCGCTGCACCGGTTGATCGTGTTGTCGAACGCGTATCAACAGCGATCCGACGGCCCGTCCGATGCGGCGGTGCGACAACGATCGCTGCTTGTCGATCCCGACAATCGTCTTCTATGGCGGATGTCCCCCCGGCGACTCAGCTTTGAGGAGTTCCGCGACACACTGCTGGCGACAACGGGCCGGCTCGATCCCCGACCCGGCGGTCGCGCGACGGACCTGTTCGCGGGGAACGGCGTCGCGAACCGTCGGCGAACGCTGTACGGCCTGGTGGACCGCCAGTTCCTGCCGACGACGCTGCGGATGTTCGACTTCGCGAACCCCGATCTGCACACGCCGCTGCGGAGCGAAACCACCGTGCCGCAGCAGGCGCTGTTCGCGCTCAACCATCCGCTGATGGCCGAACATGCCAAGTCGCTTGTGACGCAGACGCGGCTCGCCGACACCGACGATCCGGCCGAGAAGCTGCGCCGGCTGTACCGGTCCGTCTATCAGCGCGAACCCACCGACCGGCAGACCGCGCAGGCGTTGGCGTTCATCGCGGCGGAAGTCAGCGAGCCGGAATCGACGCCGCGGGTGGAATCGCTCGCGTGGCAATACGGGTACGGCGAACTCGACGACGCGACCAAGCAACTCAAAGGCTTCGCGCGGCTGCCATACTTCACAGGCGCCGCATGGCAGGGGGCGGCCCAATGGCCCGGCGGCGGGCTGGGCTGGCTGCAACTGACGGCTCAGGGGGGACACACCGGGGACGACCTGAAGCACTCGGTCGTCCGCCGGTGGACGGCCCCGCGCAGCGGCACCTACTCCGTGACCTCCACGGCAATCCACGAAGTCGCCGCGGGCGACGGCGTGCGGTGTTACATCGTGTCGAGCCGCGACGGATTGCTGAAATCGACCGCGTTGCACAACCGCAAAGAGGCGATGAATGTCGATGCCGTCACATTGCAGGCCGGGGACACGCTCGATTTCGTCGTGGATCTGAATGCGAATCTCAACAGCGAACAACACCTGTGGGCGCCGGTCATTACTGAGTCCGCATCATCCACCACCGGGTCAGACGCGACTCCGTCCGGCCGCTGGGATGCCGAACGGGACTTCGCCGGCCCCGCGCCGGTGCTGCTGACGCGCTGGGAACAACTCGCCCAGGTGCTGCTGGCGTCGAATGAATTGATGTTTGTGGATTAACATTTAGCCCCCCGTCTCCCGACGGGGGGCGATTAAGATCGACGTCGATCGCGCGCTCGCCCCCCGGTCAGGAGACCGGGGGCTATATGGAAGAGAGATCGTCATGCACCGCGCACTTCGCCCTCCGCAGTTGATGTCCCGCCGGACGCTGCTCGAGCGCTCGGCGATGGGGCTTGGTACGCTCGGTCTCGCGAGCGTCGTCGCCGACAACGATCTCCGCGCCGCCGACGGCCCGACCGCTCGGAAGTCGCCGCACTATCCGGGGCGCGTGCAGCGGGTCGTGCATTTCTTCTGCAATGGCGGACCGTCGCACGTCGATACGTTCGACCCCAAGCCGATGCTCGACAAGTACGCCGGGCAACCCGCGCCGGTCACACTCACCACCGAACGCAAAACCGGCGGGGCGCTGCCGTCGGCGTTCCAGTTCCAGAAATACGGCGAAAGCGGCCTCGAAATCAGCGAGCTGTTCGCGAAGACCGCCCAGCACGCCGACGACATCGCCGTCATCCGGTCGATGTTCGCGCACGTCCCCAACCACGAGCCGTCGCTGATGCTCATGAACTGCGGCGACTCCGCACAGCCGCGGCCGAGCGTCGGGGCGTGGGTGATGTATGGCCTCGGGGCCGAGAACCGCAATCTGCCCGGCTTCATCGCGATGTGCCCCAACGGGTTGCCGATCAAGGATTCGGAGAACTGGCAGGCCGGCTTTCTGCCGGGCGCGTATCAGGGGACGTTCATCGACCCGCAGCACCGGCAGGTCGAAAAGCTGATCGAGAACATCCGCAGCCCGCACGCTTCGCCCGGCACGCAGCGGAGCCAGCTCGATCTGTTGCGGACGCTCAACGCCGAGCATCGCGACGAACGGCTCGACCCCCGGCTCGAAGCCCGCATCCAGTCGTTCGAGCTCGCGTTCCGGATGCAGGCCGAAGCGGCCGAAGCGTTCGACGTCGCCCGCGAGCCGCAGCACATTCAGGAGTTGTACGGCGCGCACGTCCACGGCCGGCAGACGCTGATCGCGCGGCGGTTGCTGGAGCGCGGCGTCCGCTACGTACAACTCTGGCACGGGGCCGGGCAGCCGTGGGACAATCACGCCAAGATCGCCGAGAACCATCGCAAGCTCGCGGGCGAGATCGACCAGCCGATCGCCGCACTCATGGCCGACCTCAAGCAGCGCGGGATGTTCGACGACACGCTGATCGTCTGGGGGGGCGAGTTCGGCCGCACGCCGACGTCCGAAGGGGGCGGCGACATGAAGGATCGGGGCCGCGACCACAACCACTACGGCTTCAGCGTCTGGCTCGCCGGCGGCGGCGTCAAGGGGGGCACGGTCCACGGCGCGACCGACGACTTCGGTTTCAAGGCGACCGAGAACCCGACGAGTGTCCACGACCTGCACGCGACCATCCTGCATCTGCTCGGCTTCGATCACGAACGGCTGACCTACCGCTACGCCGGCCGCGATTTCCGGCTCACCGACGTGCATGGCCGCGTAATTCGTGAGATTCTGAGTTAAAACTCCGGCCCCCTCGCCCCCGTCTTCGGGGGAGAGGGTCGGGGTGAGGGGGCGAGCGCTCGTTCGGCGATCAATACCAACTCGAAGCGTAATCGAGGGCTCGTATGACGGCACGACACGGCCCCCTCACCCTAACCCTCTCCCCCGAAGACGGGGGAGAGGGGACCGAACCAAGAGACGACTACCACGAGACGACCTAAGACTCACTGACCGCGAAACCGCAAGCGACGTTCGATCCCACGCTTGCGGTTTCGCGGCCTTTTCCCCCATCCAATCAATTGGAACATCCCCTTATGCCAACTCCCTCCCGCATCGTTGCCCGGCCGAATCAACTGGACCTCGACTCCCCCGGCCGCCGCGATTACTGGCTGGCTCTCGAACACGACAGCATCTGGGGTGATCATCTCATCCCGCTTACGGTATGGGTCGGGCCGCAGGCCAAACCGGGCGAGGGGCTGGTGACGTTCGGCTCGAATCACGGGAACGAGTACGAAGGCCCGGTCGTTCTCAAGAAGCTGCTGCGCGAGATTCAACTCGACGACGTGCTGGGCCGGATCATCTTCATTCCGGTCCTCAACCCGTCGGCGTTTCGAGCCGGGACGCGCGAAAGCCGGCCGGATGACGGCGTGAACCTGAACCGGGCGTTCGTCGACGGGGCCGGCGTCAACCCGGCGCTGGCGGGGATCACGCACCGCATTGCCGCGTTCGTGCGCCAATTCATCTGGCGGCGGGTGCATGTGGTCATCGACCTGCATTCCGGCGGCAACGTGGCCCGCTTTTCGATCTGCGCGAACTACCACCCGGTGGACGACCCTGTCCTCGGCAAGAAAATCGAAGAGACCGCCCGGTGGTTTGGCACGCCGTCGCTGATGGTCTATCAGAACCAGACGCCGGGCCTGTTGCCGAGCGAAGCCGAGCGATTGGGGAAGATCACCGTCGGCACCGAACTCGGCTGGGGCTGTGCGGTGAATCCCGAGGGGGTCCGTTACGGCCGCCAGGGCGTGCTCGCGGCGGCGATTCACAACGGCCAGTTGCGCGGGACGATCGAACCGATCGGCCATCACGCCGCCGGCACGCAACGCAAGCTGGAGATGGTGGACCGCGACTGCTTCACGGTCGCCCCGTTCGACGGCC
>Ga0163151_10006103_pt1 | contig 14886 bp, 10 predicted proteins | sample OliLakLV19MP5IB2_FD_145596 | JGI IMG/M metagenome (GOLD analysis project Ga0163151, IMG submission 145596) | Freshwater microbial mat bacterial communities from Lake Vanda, McMurdo Dry Valleys, Antarctica - Oligotrophic Lake LV.19.MP5.IB-2 | ecosystem: Environmental > Aquatic > Freshwater >...
GGGCATCGCACTCGGTGTTGTTTTTGCAGCCCTTGAGATGCTTCGGGATGTGGACGACGCCACGATACGTGCTGCGGCCCTGGCCGACGGAGATGGATTTGGCGACGATGTTGGACGTGGTTTCGTCGGCGGCGTGAATCATTTTCGCGCCGGTGTCCTGATGCTGGCCGTCATTGGCGAGGGCGATCGAGATGACTTCGCCGCGGGCCTTGCGGCCCTTCAAGACGACGCCCGGATACTTCATTGTAAGGCGGGAGCCGATGTTGCAATCGATCCACTTGATCTCGGCTTCCTCGTGCGCGACGCCGCGCTTGGTGACGAGATTGAAGACATTGTTCGCCCAGTTCTGGACGGTGATGTACTGAATCTTGGCGCCCTTGAGAGCGACGAGTTCGACGACGGCGCTATGCAGCGTCGAGGTGGAGAACTTGGGCGCGGTGCAGCCCTCCATGTAAGTGACTTCGGCTCCTTCGTCGGCAATGATCAGCGTGCGTTCGAACTGGCCGAAGTTTTCCGCGTTGATGCGGAAGTAGGCCTGGAGGGGCTGTGCGACCTTGACGCCCTTGGGCACGTAGATGAACGAGCCGCCGGAGAACACGGCGCTATTCAATGCGGAGAACTTGTTGTCGCCGGTGGGGATGACTTTGCCGAAGAACTTGCGAAAGATCTCCGGATGCTCGCGCAGACCTTCGGTCGAGTTGACGAAGATCACGCCCTGCTTCGCGACGATGTCCTTGATGTTTGAATACGCCGCTTCGGAATCGAATTGCGCTTCGACGCCGGCGAGAAACTTGCGTTCCTGTTCCGGAATGCCGAGGCGCTCGAAGGTCTTCTTGATATCGTCGGGGACCTCATCCCAGGTGCGCTTCGGCTTCTGGCCTTGGGAAAGGTAGTACCGGATCTTGCTGAAATCGATGTTCTCGAGGTCCTTCGTGGCCCAATGCGTGGGCATGGGCTTCGACTCAAAAATTTTCAGCGCCTTGTGGCGGAACTCACGAATCCATGGCGCCTCTTTTTTGACGGAGCTGATGTAGTCGACGGTCGCGGCATTCAAGCCGGTGCCGGCGTCGAAGGCGTACTTGACGTCGTAGGAGAAATCGCCGCGTGACTGGTCGATACCGGAAACAGGATTCTCGGTGGCCAGTTCAGGTTCGGAAACGAGAGTTTCGATGTTAGCCATGATGTTTTGAGAGGATTGAAGCGCTGGGGAGGTCAGGCGGCGGCGAATTCTTTTTTCACCCAGTCGTAGCCTTTGGCTTCGAGTTCGAGGGCGAGGGACTTGTCGCCGCTCTTTACGATGCGGCCGTCGTACATGACGTGGACGAAATCCGGGATGATATAGTCGAGAAGGCGCTGATAATGCGTGATCATCAGGATGCCGAGATTGGGGCCGCGGAGGGTATTGACGCCCTCGGCGACGATGCGGAGTGCGTCGATGTCGAGGCCGGAGTCCGTTTCATCCATCAGTGAAAACCGGGGTTCGAGCAGCGCCATCTGCAGGATTTCGCAGCGTTTCTTTTCGCCCCCGGAAAATCCTTCATTGACCGAGCGGGCGGTGAACTTGCGATCGATCTTCAGCAGATCCATTTTCGAATAAAGCCGCTTGTAATAAGCGGTCGCGTCGAGTTCCTCACCCTCGGCCAAGCGGGCTTGGACGGCGGCGCGAAGGAAGTTGGCAATCGAGACGCCAGGAATTTCGCTGGGATACTGGAAGGCCAGAAACAGGCCGGCGCGGGCGCGCTCATCGGCCTCCTTGTTGAGGATGGATTCGCCCCCCATTAGCACATCACCCTGGGTGATGGTGTAGTCGGGGTGGCCGGCGATGACCTTGGCGAGGGTCGATTTGCCGGTGCCGTTGGGCCCCATGATGGCGTGGACTTCTCCGCTGTTAACCGTAAGCGAGAGGCCTTTGACGATTTCCTTTTCGCCGATGGCGACATGGAGGTCTTGAATTACGAGCGAGGACATAGGTTCGGAAAAGTGGGAGATCGGAAAATCGGAAAATCGGAAAATCGGGAAAGCGGGAAAGCGGAAAATCGGAAAGGCGGAAAATCGGGAACGGACTGGGTTAGTTGGTCGGCGGGGTGGCTTTGCCGCGGAATATAATCTCGACCGATTTGGCATCGTAGCCGCGCGGCAGGATGGAGGTAACTTCGTCGAGCAGGTTCTCCGGTAGGTCGATATCGTGGGTCTTGCCGGTTTGCTCATCGTGGAAATGAGCATGCGGCCGAAGGTTCGGACAGTACCGCGTGGGCCCGCGTTCGAAATTCACCGCGCGTACCAGATCGCAGTGGACGAGGGTTTCGAGACAGTTGTAGACCGTCGCGAGCGAGATCGTAGGCAGCTCGGACTTGACCCGCACATACACTTCGTCGGCCGTCGGGTGGTCGCGCTTATTGAGAAGCACGTTGTAAATGACTTCGCGCTGGGGGGTCGAGCGGAGCCCGCTGTCGGCGAGCCGCTGCGAGAGCGCGTCTGAATTTTCGGTGGAAGACATGCGTTTGGGGAAAGGTTCAACTAGATTGGAATGGTTCTAAGTTTCAAGTAATAATTAGAACTATTCTAATTTGAGCTAAGTCAGATTGATAATCCACTTTGCCACAAATGCTTGAGATGATAGATAAGACTGAGACTCAGAACTAGATTAGGAATCCCTCCCAGCCATCTGGCGAGTCACTTGTCTGAGTCTGCCCAGTTAGGCCCGACCGCGAAAACATTTGTCAGAAGCGGAGTCCGGTGGCGGGTCGCCCGAGAGCCCAGGAGCGGCCGTGGTCCCGACCAGTGCAGTGGGATTTGGCTTTTCGCCGTTGGCCGGTGAGGTTTGTCCCAATTACGACCAGATCCGGAGCGGCGGCCTCAGCTTCAAGTGAAAGTCCGCAATCGGGCGGCTTAGGTCGCCGGGATTTGCAGCTCGCGATGGATCTCATCCAGAGAGCAAAGACGGTTCCCAGCTGAGCTCAGATCCGGATGCTCCATCGCGAAAACCAGCTGCCGCGTCTCTTCCTGGCCGCACCTTTGTTATCTTCTCTTCAGTTCCGATGCGCGCCTGCCTCGCGGTTATCCACTGAAACCAGCAAAGATCAGATTTCAGGGTTCGAAAAATTAGCGTTGATGAGCGAAGATTAGCGTTCTCTTCGGCCTTGGTCTTTCCGTCTCGTCCGCAGATTCTGGGAGTGAAGCGGCCGCGTTTTCCAAGTGCGGGATCGTGACGGAAAAGACCGCGAGGAACGCTAATCTATCCCGCCCGGAATGAACCTCGGAATGAACCTCTGAGATCAGGTTTCAGGGTTCCTCGCTGTTTCCGATGAGCACTGAAGAATCAACCGAAGGTAACGGAGGTGCGAAACGAAGATCCCAGCTTCCTTCTCTTCTTGTTCCGGCTAAAGAGTCACCGGACAGGAGGCCGCGTGCCTTTTGGGGAAATCAGGCGTCGTGTTCGGCGAGCCAGCGTTCCGCTTCGATCGCGGCGGCGCAGCCCATACCGGCGGCGGTGATGGCTTGGCGATAAACGTGATCGGCGCAATCGCCCGCGACATACACTCCGGGGATCGTCGTCTGAATTTGGGAACCGTTTGCCGGTTTGAAATAGCCATTCTCATCGACGGCCAGCGGCGGGGCGAACGCACTCGTATTGGGAATGTGTCCGATCGCCACGAAGACGCCCTTCACCGGCAGGACGGATTCCTCTCCTGTATTCACGTTCTTGATGCGCAGGCCGCTGACGGCGTTCTGTTCGACGCCTTCCACCGCGACCGGAACGTTATTCCAGACGGGCTGAATTTTTTCGTGGGAGATGGCGCGATCAGCCATGATCTTTGACGCGCGCAGTGAATCACGGCGATGCACCAGGTAAACTTTGCTGGCAAAACGGGTGAGGAAGAGCGCTTCCTCCGCGGCGCTATCGCCACCGCCGATCACGGCGACGTCCATTTTCCGGTAGAAGGCGCCATCGCAGGTCGCGCAGGTGGTTACGCCCTTGCCGCCGTAGAGTTCCTTCTCGCCGGGGATGCCGGTCATGCGAGGCGACGCACCCGTGGCAATGATCACGCTCTTGGCCAGAATGACGCGATCGGCCACGATCAGTTTCCGCGGAAAGGAGGTGAAGTCGACCGCCGTGACGAGCGCCTGTTCGAAACGGGTGCCGAAGCGCGTGGACTGCTCGCGCAGGTTCTGCATCAGCTGATAGCCATCGATGCCGTGCGGAAAGCCGGGAAAGTTCTCCACTTCGCTGGTGGTCGTCAGTTGCCCTCCGGGCAGCGATCCTTCGAGCACGAGGGGGTTTAAGTTGGCACGACCGGTGTAGATGGCGGCGGTGAGGCCGGCGCAACCGGTGCCGATGATGACGACGTTTTCAACGGAGGGGTTCGACATGGGAAGGTGGAGACAAACACAGAGCCGCGCGGATTTCGAGACTGCAACTCCGGAGATGTAAGCGGGTCGCGTTGAGTCGGGTCTTCGTTCGGTGTTTGCTGCTCCAAGGGAAGGCGCGATCTGCTCGTGCGCGTCGCATCGGGAAGGGGGAAAGCAAAACGACGAAAACCGCCGGAGGGGGACGAACGATGGATGCTTCCGAAAGGGTGAGCTCGGCGGTCCGCTCCCGTTCTTCGAGGATGGCTACGACGCAGCCATTGCATGCGGGAAAGCCGCTGGTCACGGTGGGCCGATGACTCCCGCCGAAGCGGCCGACCTGCATGAGCGCCTGTTTACGATCGATACGCATCTCGATACTGCGACCGCTCGATTCATGGAGCCGGGTTGGGATTTCGGCGCGGCCCACGAAACTTCAGACGACGGGTCGCAATGCGATCTGCCGCGCATGCGTACGGGCGGATTGGATACGGGGGTCTTTGCGGTCTACGTGATGCAGGCGGCGCGGACGCCGGCCGGGTGGGCGGCAGCTCGGCACCTTGCGCACCGCCACTTCGATGCCATCGACTCCGTGCTGCGTCGGTATGCGGTGGAGTGCAGGCTTGTGCGTACGGTGGCGGAAGCTCGGCGCGCGAAACAGGACGGACAGCGGGCACTATTTCTCAGCATCGAGAACGCCTACTCGCTTGGGGTGGATCCGGTTTCAGTGAGTGAGTACCATGCCCGTGGAGTGCGGATGCTCGGACTTACGCACATGTTGAACAACGACCTCGCGGACGCGTCCACGGATCCGCGCGGGCCGGAATGGGGCGGATTGAGTGGATTGGGCCGCGAGATCGTGGCGGAGTGCAATCGCCTCGGCATTGTCCTGGATGCGTCGCATGCGAGTGATGAGACCTTGCGCCAGTTACTTTCGCTGTCGCGCACGCCCGTGATTCTCTCGCATAGCGATTGTCGTGCGCACTGCGATCACCCGCGCAATGTGAATGACGGCCTCCTGCGGGATCTCGCGGCGCAAGGTGGAGTGATCCAGATCAACGCGTTGCCGATCTCGCTGGTGGAGGCGCCCGGTAATCAACGCACGGCTGCGATTGCGGAGCTTTTGATGCGGTTTGCCAGCGAGGTGCTGACGCCCGAAGTGACGGCTGCTGCGGACGAGGCGTACCTAACCGTGGGGCGGGCACATCCGAATCCCCGGGCGACGCTGGATGATTTCATTCGTCACCTCGAACATGCGGTCGAGATTGCTGGCATCGACCACGTGGGAATCGGGTGCGACTTCGACGGTGGGGGAGGCGTCGACGGGCTGAAGGACACGAGCGCGTATCCAAATCTCACCTTCGCGCTGCAAGCGCGCGGCTGGACCGAGGCGGACCTCCGGAAACTGTGGGGCGAAAACACGCTGCGAGTTTTTCGGGCCAGCGAGACGGTTGCCCCCGTGAGTTAAGAACCGTAGGGGTGCGTTTCCCGCTTGTACGATGGGTAGCCACGGAAATGCTACTTCCTCTTTCATGGTAGAAGCTCCGCATCGCATTGTCCGCGCCTGGTTCGAATCACTCCATTCCGGTATTATTGAACTGGAGCGTGATTGGGCGGGACGCGCGCGGCCCCGCTTCACCCTCGTCGAACACCCTGCAGCTTCTCTCGCGCTCGCGCCGGCGTCACCGCTGACGTGTGGCCGGGCATTCGGTTACCATTTCGACAGTCTGGCGGGCGAGATCACCTTCGTTCTACCGTTGGAGCATGGCTGCGAAATCGATCCGTTGCGCGATACGGTTTATGTGGCGGGGGATTTCAACGGCTGGCGCTCCGCCGTGGGGATGAAGGAATGGCAGCTGCAGCCGGCCGAACTCGACGGAGAACGCGTCCTCCTGTGGCGGGGAGATGCGGCGCAGTTTTTTGGTTGGGGACAGCGCTTCAAATTCGCCACCGCGGAGAATCAGTGGCTGATGCCGCCCACGGAAGCGTCGAACGTGGTTCGCGATGAGCATGGAAACGTTAACCGCATCCTTGATCCGGCCCGGACCGGCTGGCACCTCTGGCACTTCACGGTCGCCGCCCCTCTCAGTTTGTCAGAATCGTGGTCGGTCCGTTGGGAGGACGGACACGGTCCCGCAACGCCGCTGGTTCCGGGTGCCTTTTTCTACGAACTGCGCACGGAGCTCCCGCTTGGGGTGCGAATGCATGGAAGCGAAACCACCTTTCGCCTCTTTGCTCCGCGAGCGCGAGCTGTCACGCTTCACGTTTCCTCGGAGAATACACCTGAGGCACTCGATCAGGCGCCGCATTTTCCGATGGTTCGCCGGCCGGGGGCTTCCGGGGCCGCGGACATTTGGGAGCTGTCGTTGGATCAGAATCTGCAGGGGTGGTTTTATTGGTATACGCTGGAAGGCACGCCTCAGAGTTCTGACCCCAATGGCTTTGATCCGACAATGCGGGTGCTTGACCCGTATGCGCTGGCCACGGTCGGCCGCGAAGGTCCGGGGATCGTGCTTGATCCGACCCAGCTCGCGGCGCGTGCCGATCGGAAATTCAAGACGCCCGCGTGGCACGACCTCGTGATGGTTGAAGCCCATGTGCGCGATCTGGCGGCCAACGCGCCGGTGAAGGCCACGCCCGAAGAACGACGCGGGTTTGTCGGCCTGCAGAAGTGGGTCGAGAGCGAAGGATTTTATCTCCACCACCTCGGGGTAAACTGCGTCGAGCTTCAACCTTTGCACGAGTTCGATCGCGTCACGCCGGACGAGTACCACTGGGGTTACATGACGAACAACTTCTTTGCTCCGGCAAGCGGTTACGCGTTGGAACCAGCGAAGGCATCCGGAGTGAAAGAGTTGCAGGATTTGGTGTCGGCCTTCCATCACCGGGGGATGGCCGTGGTGGTCGATGTCGTGTTCAATCACGTGGGTGTCCCGGCCCACCTGATGTTCATCGATCGGTTGTATTATTTCGAGCAGGGCGCCGATGGAAATCCCACCAACTGGAGCGGCTGCGGCAACGACCTGCGCGCGCGCTCGGCCATGGCCCGCCGGCTGATCATTGATAGCTGCGTGCACTTCATCGAAACCTTCGGGGTGGATGGATTTCGCTTCGACCTAGCCGAGCTGTTGGGCGTCGACGTGCTGCGGGAGATCGAGGTCGCGCTCAAGCACGTGAAACCGGATGTGATCCTGATCGCGGAGCCCTGGAGCTTCCGCGGGCACATTGCGGGGGCGTTGCGTGACACGGGTTGGGCATCATGGAATGATGGATACAGGGATTTCGTGCGCGATTACGTGCGGGGCAACGGCGCGGCGGAGCGCATGGAGTATTTCCTGCGCGGTTCGCCCTGGTATTTCGCGAAATGGCCGGCGCAGACGGTGAACTACACCGAGTCGCATGATGATCGGACGTGGATCGATATGATCACGGAGCACGGTCACCATAATGGGTTCAATCCGACGGAAAACGACCGCCGGCGGACGCACTTGATGGCGGCGTTGTTGTTCATGTCGCTCGGCATCCCCATGATCTCGGCCGGTCAGGATTTCCTCCGCTCGAAGCACGGCGTGAGCAACACGTATCAGCGCGGCGATCTGAACGCGCTCGATTACCGGCGAATCTACCGGCACCTGAGCACGCACGCGTACTTCGCGGACTGGATCGCGTTTCGTCGCGGGGAGTTGGGGCGGTTGTTGCGACAGTGGACGCGGCCCAGCGAGCGGTTTTTCGAATTCATGCATGCCCCGGGTGCGCCCGGCCTGGCCGTGGTTTACAATGCGGATCGGAGCCAGGGGCCGAATCGCCTGCTCTTCGCGATCAATCCGACGCTCGAGGAAATCGCGATACCGCTCGCCGCCGCAGTAGCCGGAGCCGATGAACATGAGTGGGATCAATTAGCTGACCACGACCGGTTTTATTTTTCGGGCCGGCATGGCGCCAAAGTTCCGGTGGAAGCGGAGCTCTATGTTCCGCCGCTCGGATGCGGACTTTGGCTCAGCAACAAATAGGGCGGCATCCCCCGCTGTGAGTTATGCCAATAATTGGCCCGCCAAAACCCTTGCAACTGGTGGCTAAAAAGCCATTCAGTCGATCGTCCGCGTTCTCGCGGAATCATCTCTCATCGGTAACACAACCTATCACCACATCGGAGTTCCACCATGGCAGTTAAAGTCGCAATCAATGGTTTTGGCCGCATCGGCCGCCTCGTTTTCCGTGCACTTGTCGAGCAAGGCTTGCTCGGTGAAACGCTCGATGTCGTGGCCGTGGGCGATATCGTCCCCGCCGACAATTTGGCCTACCTGCTGAAGTACGATTCCACGCAGGGTCGTTTCAGCGGTACGGTGAGCTCGAAGAAGTCTTCCGCCGACAAAGCCGAGGACGACGTTCTCATCGTCAACGGTAAGGAAATATTGGTCGTCAGTGCCAAGACTCCGGCCGAATTGCCTTGGGCCAAGCTTGGCGTGCAACTCGTGATCGAGTCGACCGGTCTCTTCACGGATGCGGAAAAGGCCAAGGGCCATATCGCCGCCGGCGCGAAGAAGGTCATCATCTCCGCTCCCGCCAAGGGCGAAGACATCACGGTCGTCATGGGCGTGAACGACGACAAACTGAACATTGCCCAGCACACCATTATCTCCAACGCGTCCTGTACGACGAACTGCCTGGCGCCGATCGTCCACGTGCTGTTGAAGGAAGGCTTCGGCATCGAGGAAGGTCTGATGACGACCATCCACTCCTATACCGCCACGCAGAAGACGGTCGATGGACCTTCGAAGAAGGACTGGAAGGGTGGCCGTTCGGCTGCCATTAACATCATCCCGTCGACGACCGGTGCCGCCAGGGCGACCGCGCTGGTGTGCCCTGAAGTGAAGGGCAAACTCACTGGCATGTCGTTCCGCGTGCCGACCCCGACGGTCTCCGTCGTCGATCTCACCGTCCGGACCACGAAAGAAACGTCCTACAAGGAGATCTGCGAGGCGATGAAGAAGGCGTCGGAAACCTACTTGAAGGGAATTCTGGCTTACACGAGCGACGAAGTTGCCTCCTCGGACTTCATTCACGACCAGCACTCCTCGATTTTTGACGCTGGCTCCGGCATCGAGCTCAACAGCAAGTTCTTCAAGCTCGTTTCCTGGTACGACAACGAGTGGGGCTACTCCAATCGCGTTGTCGATCTCACCAAGAAGATCGCGGCGCAGATCTAAGCGACTTGCTCGCTTTAAAGCAGCGAGGATCGCTTTGAAGTAGCGAGCAGCGAGCAGCGAGTAGCGAGTAGCGAGTAGCGGATAGCGAACATTCCAATCGCTCTTTCGCCGCTCGTTACTCGCTCTTTTTTTAGCGTTTGCCCGCGGCTTCCGCGACGCTTGCTCTTTTCGGTTACTGGCCATCCGCACCTCTTTCTGCATCCGCATCCTGCCTGTTCCACTCCCACTCTCATGTCGAAATTCAAAACCGTCCGTGACCTGAACCTTAGCGGAAAACGCGTGTTGATGCGCGTCGATTTCAACGTTCCGCAGGACAAAAAAACCGGGGCTATCACCAATAATCAGCGTATCGCCGCGGCGCTGCCGACGATCACGTTTGCGCTCGAACAAGGGGCTTCAGTGGTCCTGATGTCGCACTTGGGCCGTCCTGATGGCCAGAAGATCGCGAAGTTTTCATTGCAACCGATCGCGGCGGAACTTGAGAAGCTGCTCGGGCGTCCGGTCACGTTCTTGGATGACTGCGTGGGACCCGCGGTGGAAGCCGCATGTGCCCGAGGCAAGCTCAAGGCGGGTGACGTGGTGTTGCTCGAGAATTTACGATTCCATATCGAGGAAGAGGGTAAGGTGAAGCTCGAAGACGGCACTTCCCAGAAGGCCGATCCGAAGGCGGTGGAAGCGTTCCGCGCTTCGCTGACCAAGCTCGGCGATGTGTTCGTCAACGACGCGTTCGGCACCGCCCATCGCGCGCACTCGTCGATGGTCGGCGTGGCGTTACCCGACAAAGCCGCGGGCCTTCTGATGGAAGCGGAGCTCAAGGCCTTTGCCAAGGTGTTGGACACGCCAGAGCGTCCGTTGCTCGCCATTCTCGGCGGCGCGAAGATCGCGGACAAAATTCCGTTGATCAAAAACCTGATTGAGAAGGCGGATAAGATCATCATCGGCGGGGGCATGGCGTACACGTTCCACAAGCAGCTTCGCGGAATGAAAATTGGCGGCAGTCTCTTTGATGCCGAAGGCGCCAAGATTGTCGGCGAACTCGAAGAGAAGGCCAAAGCCCGCGGCGTGGAGCTGATCTTTCCGATTGATTTCATCGCGGCCGACAAGTTTGCGCCTGACGCCAACACCCAGCCAGCCGATCTCGAGGGTGGGATTCCTGATGGCTGGGAAGGCCTCGATGCGGGCCCGAAGTCGATCGAGCTTTATCGCAACGCGATCCTCTCCTCGAAGACTATCATCTGGAACGGCCCGGCGGGCGTGTTCGAATTCGAGAAGTTCGCCACCGCGACGAAAGCCATGGCCAACGCGATCGCGGAAGTCACCGCCAAGGGCGGCACGACGGTGGTCGGAGGGGGCGACACGGCCACGGCGGCGAAGAAGTTCAACGTGGCCGACAAGGTCACGCACTGCTCGACCGGCGGCGGCGCGAGCCTTGAGTTCCTCGAAGGCAAGGCGCTTCCGGGCGTCGTGTTCTTGGAGAGTTGAGACTGCTGCTGTTGCGGCAGCGAGGAGCGCGTAGCCAGCTGGGAAAAGCTACCCGGTTCGCTGCCGCGACGAGCGTGTTCGCACCGGCCGCCGTCGCTTGGGGCGTCGCGCCCTCGCTCCGGACCCGCTCGATCATCGTAATTCCTACTCGCTACCGACCTCTCCCATCGCACTACTTTCTGCAATGACCTCCCGTAAGAAACTCATCGCTGGCAATTGGAAGATGAATAAGACGTCCGCGGACGGTGTGGCGCTGGTGCGCGACATCGTGGTGGCTGTCGGCAAACAGTCGGATGTAGAAGTGGTGGTGTGTCCGCCCTTCACTGGTCTCGAGTCGGCCGGCAAGGCGCTCGAAGGCTCGAACGTGAAGCTTGGGGCGCAGAACATGCATTTCGAGGCGAGTGGTGCGTTCACCGGTGAGATCTCGGCTCCAATGTTGCGGGCGATCTTCGCGACCCACGTTATTCTCGGGCACAGCGAGCGCCGGACGATTTTCGGCGAGACCGATGAGCTCGTGAACAAAAAGGTTCTGGCTGCACTGAAGCACCAGCTTCGCCCGATTTTCTGTGTCGGCGAGGCCCTGGCTGAGCGCGAATCCGGTTCGACGCTCAAGGTTGTGCAGACCCAGCTCGAGCGCGGGCTCGATGGAGTGAGCAAGGAACTCGCAGCAAGCGTGGTGATCGCTTACGAGCCCGTGTGGGCGATCGGCACCGGCAAGGTCGCCACGACCGAGCAGGCGCAGGAGGTCCACGCTTTTATTCGCGGTCTGCTGACGAATCTTTTCACGGAGTCTGTGGCGCAGAAACTTCGCATTCTTTACGGTGGCTCGATGAAGCCATCGAATGCCCCGGAGCTCCTCTCGCAAAAAGACATCGATGGCGGCCTGATCGGCGGCGCGAGCCTGGAGGCACGCAGTTTTGTCGAATTGGTGACCGCGGCCGCGGCGGTTAAGTAAGCGGGCTCGGTTCCCTGCAGGCCTCTGCGCCCGTGGGAGGCGACTTTCAGTCGGCCACGAAAACCGGAGACGGGAGCGCATTCCGGAAAAATGGAATGCCGCCCTTTGGAGGGACGGGACGGCCTGTCTCCCGTTCTCCGCGTGGCATGGTTGGTCTGGCCAGGGGAAGGCTTTCTGTTCTCCACCATGGTGGAAAACAACGTCCTTGCAGAGTCGTTTCTTTTTCAGGTTCGTGGTGAAAATCACGGCTGAAACCGGTGGCTGGATCTTTGGTGTGAAGATCGCTGCCGACTCGGAAAATGGTGGTAGGACCTGGATTCGAACCAGGGAAGGCGTAAGCCAGCAGATTTACAGTCTGCCCTCGTTGGCCACTTGAGTATCCTACCAAAATAAAGAGGGCGGAACGTCGCCACTCCGTCTCTCGACGGCAAGGATTTTCTTAAGCGGATAGTGTGTTCAATTCCGGTCTTGCCATCGACCTCGGTGAATCCGGGCCGACTTGAGCCGGTCGGGAGCGTAAACTAGAGCAATCCCGCCTCCCGAAAGCTGAACCACCCGCGTCCTGCGGGATCGGCTGAGGCGCGGCCGGCGATCACGTGGTCAAGGAGCTCGATATCGACCGTACGTGCCGCCTCCCGCAGCAATCGTGTCACCTGCAGATCAGGCGCGCTCGGTGCCGGATCGCCGCTCGGATGATTGTGCACGCAGATCACACCCGATGCCCCTTCGCGGATCGCGGCACGAAACACTTCGCGCGGATGGGCGAGGGCCGCAGTCGCGGTCCCCGACGTGATCTCCACACGTTTCAACAGCCGGTTTTTGCGGTTCAGGCAAAGGACCCAGAATTTCTCGACTTCGAGTCCCACCGTGAGCGGTTGGAGATAGGCGGCGACGGACTCGGCACGACTGAGAAGAGGCGCCTCGCCTGCTTGCTGGCCTACGACCCGTCGCGCGACTTCCATCATTGCGAGCAACTGGAGCGCCTTCACGGGGCCAATGCCCTTCAGCTTCTTAAAGTCGTCCCGCTGCCAGGAAATGAGTCCGCCCAAGGACCCAGCTTGATTGATCAGCTCCGTGGCGAGGCTGACCACATCGTGGCCCCGCGTGCCACTACGAAGTAACATCGCGAGAAGCTCGGTGTCGCTGAGTGCTTGGGCACCCAGCCGCTCCAAACGCTCTTGCGGGCGTTCGCCCACGGCCATTTCGCGCAAACGGTTATTGAGCGGATATTCTCCAGCAGGATCGGGTTCAGCCACGCCTCTGGTTTAGCGTTCGCAGGCTAAGCTCGCCAATGGCCGGGTTACCCGAAAACAGGGGGCAAGAAGACAGAAGTGACACAGACATTCCTGTCTGTTCCGATAAGGCTCCCGGAACAGGCAGGAATGCCTGTATCACTCCAACCCGGAACAGGCAGGAATGCCTGTATCACTTCAGCCCGGGCAGCAGCACGCGCTGCCCAGCACTTAATAATGCTTCACGTAACCGTTGCGGCGGAGGCGCTCCAGCCAGCGTTCCTGGCTGGTGCGGCCCATTTGCTGGACTAACATCCGCTCAATCTGGTCACGGACTTCATCAATCGGTTGAATTCCGGAATATTTGCGATCCTCGGAGTAGAGCAGGAAAGCACCTTCAGGTAAAAGGATCGGGGCGGAGGCCTCGCCTTTCTTTAGGTCGAAGGCGACTTCGCTGAATTCTTTGCGGAAGTCGGAGCGCTTCTGCCAGCCCCAGTCACCACCGCGGGCCCGGCGCATGTCGCGACTGTATTCCTTGGCGAGGGTCTCAAAACTTTCACCGGTCTTGAAACGCGCCAGGATCAAGTTTGCCTGCTGAGTCAGCACCTCATCGGTTTCACCGTCGTTCCGGGTGAGTTGGATGAGGCGCAGATGGACACTGTCTTCCTGAAAAAACCGGTCCTTGTTCTCGTTGTAGAAGGTTTCGATGCGGACAGGACTGATCACGCTCTGCGATTTCCGCTGCTGGCCCTGCATGTACTGGAAAATGATGTTCTCTTCGACTTCGCGGCGATATTCCCGGATCGTCTGACCCTTGGTGCGGAGGTAGGCGAGGAACTTGGAGCGATCACCCTCGAAACGCTCAGAGATCTCATCAGACAAGGCATTGTCGATGTAGCTGATCGGGATCTGGCGCTTCTCGTCCTTGCGAAACTCTTTCACGATCAGCACGCGGTCAATCAAGTCCTGAATCGCGCTATCCTGGAGTTGCTCAAGGCGCTCCTGAAAGTCCTTTTCGCCCCGCGCTTCATTCCGTAGCTGGGGCAAAAGGGGTCCGATGTATTGCATCACGTCGGCGACGGTGATGATCTTGTCTTCGGCGACGGCGACAATTCCGTTGGCGAAACGGAGGTTGAGGTCGCTGGACCGATTGACCGCGCCTCCAGATGGGGCGCCCGAAAATTGCGCCAACGCCGTCGCACCGCCCAAGGCGGCGAACGTCATCGAAAGAAGGCAGCGGCGTAACATCATGGGTTCGGCAGGTTATTCAAAAACGAGATAATTTCACGTAAACGTAGAAGGGGCTTGGGGGCGGTCAACCTTGGAAACCGCGTTCCGACCTGCACCCAGTCATCACGGCTACCACTGTTGCGAAGGCACTTCAAGCGACTCGAATCAGTTTCGACGGAAATGATATTTTTTTGTTCCGCCCGGATTCGAATTTCTGTGATCAGCAGGAGCGCTTTGATTTCATCCCCGAATTTACCGAAGCGGTCTTTCAAGTCGGACTCGATCTGCTTCAGCGTCGGTAAACTATCGGACAGCGCCAGCTTGCGATAGAAGTCGATCCGCAGTCGCGTTTCCGCGATGTACGCAGGGGGAATCCGCGCCTGGATCCTGCCGACTTCAACCGCGTGTTTCACGTCTTCGGCATCCTTGATTG
>Ga0163151_10006104_pt1 | contig 14885 bp, 24 predicted proteins | sample OliLakLV19MP5IB2_FD_145596 | JGI IMG/M metagenome (GOLD analysis project Ga0163151, IMG submission 145596) | Freshwater microbial mat bacterial communities from Lake Vanda, McMurdo Dry Valleys, Antarctica - Oligotrophic Lake LV.19.MP5.IB-2 | ecosystem: Environmental > Aquatic > Freshwater >...
CGGTGCTCCCCGGGCTTGCCGAGACGTGGCAGATCACACCCAACCGCCGCCGCCGCACCTCGCGCCCCGCGCGCAAGACCTCCAGGAGCAGACGGTGACGACTAGCCGCGTGCGCGCCGCTTCCACAGCCACACGCCAGTCGCCGCAGATGCCGCCAGCGCAGCGACAACGAGCAGGCCAGAGCCGCCGGAGATCGGCATGCCCTTCCAGCCATCGCGCGTGAACAGAGACCTCATCGCGGAGAACGGGTTGATCTTGTTGCCGCTCGGGTCGTTCACGGCGTAGTGCAAGTGCGGGCAGCCGCCCCTGGCGCTTCCCGTGTCCGAGCAAAGGCCGATCAGCTGGCCAGCAACCACTCGCTCGCCAGATCGCACGGCGACGCCTCGCATGTGCGCGAAGTAGTGCTCGTGCCCTTCATCGCCATCGATCCAAACGTAGTTGCCGCCGCGCTCACTTGTCCCCGCGCCCGGCATGCTCTGGCCTTGATAGAGCCACGACGTCTTCACCTTGCCGTTGACCGGGCTCACCACTGGCGTCCCGTCCGCGCACGTAATGTCGAGTGCGCGATGCAACACGCCGCCGCGGTCTTCGTCGAAGGCGTCGTACAAGATCGGACGCTCCGACGGCCAAGAGGCGCCGGCCGCGCGGTAGCCACCGGGATTTGTTGGGCACGGGGTGCCATCGGATCGGACTACACGGCGCGACGCGCGAAAGCTTGGCGGCACCATCAGCGGAAACACCTGCGGAGCGTAGCTCATCGGAAGAGTTTACAAGCCGAGCCGAGGCATCACAAGCCGCTCGTTCTCACCATCAGCCACGCGAGTTCGTCGTCCACGTCCACGATCAGGGCAGGCATCACGAGCTGCGCAGACCAGCCCTGCCCAGCATCGTCAGAGCCGAAGACGCGCTCCTCGTGCGCTGCGTCGCCGTAGGAGAACTGCTCCATGCCGGCGACCACGCACGACTCGCCGTCTTCGGCACCGCATATCGGGCAGTCGGAGGTAGTGAACGTGCCCGCGCCGATCACCTTCCGCCAGATCCGCGCGCCACGCCGATCTGCTCGCCGATGGCGGTCATCGAGTCCGCCTTCGCCGTCTCTCTGCGCCCCTCGAACTCGCGCCCGACCTCGGCAAGAAGCTCGGCCGCGTCGGCGAAACTGAGCAAGCTGATGAACGGGATGACCGTCACCCACTTCTCGCCATTCTTGCCGTAGGTGACGCGCGCCGCTCCGATCTTGAAGCTGTAGCGAGGAACTGGCAGCGGTAGCACGAAGACGTCGACACACGCCTGGCCACGAACGCGCCGTTCGAGAAACTCATAACGCAGTTTTGCTTCAGGTTCAGACATCGCTCCCTTTGCGTCACGCGTCGCCAGCTGTGCCGCGATGAGCGTAGTTGAACACGTTTTCTACGCAAGTGTGGACGCCGTATCTGACGCCATCCGCGTAGCCTAGCGGAGCTGCGCCTTCGTGCGCAGGCTCCGGCGCCGGCTCCTTTGCCGTGTGCCTGGCGACCTCGACCAGGTGCGAGAAGAGGACCGCCCACATCTCTTTCCGTGCGCAATCGAGAAGAGCGTCGATGAGGAGCGGGCTGACGCCAGCATTCTGCGCACGGGCCACCTGCGCGGCGCGGTCGGCTTCGGCTTTCGCGATCAGCTCGTCGACGAGCATGGGCAGTGTGTTCATTTTCCCTCGATCGGTGCTCAGCCGCCGCGAGCGAACGCTCAGTCCGCTCGCGGCAAGCCTTCAGATTACGAGGTCGTCTGCTGCGGGCGCGCCGTTGGCCGATTGCTCGACGTCGACCGTCTCAGGCTTGCGACGATTCGGTCCGCGCGTCTTCTTGGCGGCGGCCGCGACCTTCTTCGGGCCCTTCGTGATGATGGTGATCACGCCCATGAAGATCGCGTACTCGGTGCCTTCGGCGGGACTGAGACTGCTCCACGAGACGAGCGCGCGACTGCGCTTCTTCGTGGCATCGGTCGTCTCCCCCCACTCGAAGCCCTTGCTGCGCAAGAACGCGCAGTATCGCTCGTGAAGCCATGCTGGCATCACGTCGGGGTTGCGCGTCGCGAAAGCGACGAGGTCTTCGAGCGCGTTGAAGAGGACGCCCGTTGGCTCGCCCTCGACGATCAGCGGGAGTGCACGCTGAGCGCCCTGCACGATGCCGATCATGTCCCATGCCGACTCGGCGACCGTCGTGTTGTTCCAGGAGGTGTCGTTCACGTTCAGATGTCTTTCTTTGGCTTGGATTCAGTGGTGGCGTTCGTTGTTGTCAGCCGGCGGCCTTGGCGCCCTTGCTGGTCACATGGTACCGCGTTCCGCGCGCTTGGCCCTTCGTGCGGACGTAGCCGTCATCGAGCAACTCCCGAAGCGCGCGCGCGCGCAGGACGCGGTCGCTCACCACATGCGTCAACTCTTCGGCGCGTGAACCAGGCTCCGAGCGCAGGAACTTGAGCACGCTGAGCTTGAGGGCGACGACATCGGACTGGGAGCCCTTGCGCTTCGCGGCTTTCTTGATCGCAGGCGCCTTCTGGGCGCTCCTCGGCGCCACGGTCTCAGCCAGGCCGATCGTCCGTACCAGCCCGGAAGCCGGTGGAACGGCCTCAAACATGTGACTGCGGATCGCAGCGGACATGTGCTCCACGACCTCGTTGGTGAATCGCTGCGCTGCAGCGTTGATGGAATCGGTCAGCTGGTTGTTCATCATCGGGTCTCCCTGTGGGCAGGATACTGCTCTTTGTCGGACAATGCAAGTCTCATTGGCACGCTTACGTGGTTCTGCTATATCAGTTCGATGGAACTTCGACGGATGGCGGTGTGGGTCGACGGCGCTGGTCGCGTTGTCGGACAAGTGTCTCAGGGGGTGCGCTGCGATGCAGCGGGCCGGCCGGCCGCGGTGTACGTGGCGACGGCCGTTGGTCTTTTGCCCGACGCGTGCCCTCGCTTCGCGTGCGCGAAGACCAAGGTCGAGAACGCGCTTGCGCAGGCGGGCGTGCCAGCGCGCGAAGTCAGCCTCAGCATCGCCGCCTGATCACGTCCGTCGCTCTCGTTCGTCAGCCAAGCGGCGCCCATGGGCGATCTTCAAGCAGGCGAGCCATCTCGCCTGGTGAGCGCGCGAGAACTTCGAGCAGGACCCGGGTTTGCTGCCCCATCGTTTCGGTGCCGTCGAGCATGCGGACCAAGTTCCGCTCTCTCATACAGCAAGCTCGCGCCACGCGATCGACGTCGATGCCATGCGCGACGCGTACCTCTTGCACGACGGCATTCAGATGCCGCAAGTAGGCTGGGGTAAACGCTCGCACCATCGCCTCCAGTATCTCCTCTGAGAAGTACATATCTCCGCAGGCGCCGCAGGCGGGGATCTTCATGCCCTTCGGAATCGGCAGGCGGAGGCCCATCCAGAATTCCACCGTGCGGTCCTCGCCCAAGTTCTTGATAGACATCTGCCCGCATTCGACACACTGAAAAGAGTCAGGCACGCATGTAATCTGCCGCACGTCGCAACCGAAGTCGAGATGCCGCTTGATGACGACGCGCTGATGCCTTCATGCACCCCCAGAGGCGCCGCCTCGCGGCCTCCATGCTGACACGTTCACGCCTCGCCTCTCCTGCGCACAGCTCCAAGGCCAGTGCGAGGCTTCTCCACTGACCACTCACTTGGCAGGCCGCCCGCGAACACAGGCACCGCACATCCACTCGCTGTCACTGCCGGGGCGCGGTCCCCAGCCGGCCAAGCTCAGCTCCTTGCCGAGCAGCTCGCTGCTGACCTGATAGTTTCCGCTCGTCGTGAGCACGAGGCGCACCGGCACGTTCGCATAGCCTTCGTGGCCACCGCATCGCGAGGTCGACGGCGTCTCCGCTTGCGAGCCGCTGCAGGTCACCCAGACCTGAACGTGGGCGATCATGACGACCCCCCGCCGCTCACTTCAAAGCCAGAGGCACGCTTCTGCTGCGCAGCCTCGTCGATTCGAGCGCGCAGCTGTTTGCTCATCGCTCTTGGTCGGACTCGGCGCCACTCACGGCGCGCACATCGGCCTTTGTTCACGCACTGCAAGGGGCTGGGTACGCGCTTCGCGAGGAACACATACATCAGACTCTCCTCTTCACTCGTCGCGTAACATTTGTAGCACTTGTCGGCATCGCTCATAGCGACCTCACTGGATACATGTGATCGAGCTTCGGAGACCATCGCCGAAGTCTCGTGCTAACGCCAGACCTTTTCCACTGCGCGCACTTGAACGTAGGCGCGCGCCGGCTGTTGAGAAGGCCGAGCGCTTGCGCCCGCTCCAGGCCCTTGCGCCACCAAGAAGACTTCCGCGCGTTGCCGACCGGCACATCGGAAGGATCTTGAAAGTCGGGGTCTGCGTCTTGAAGGAAATCGACTGCAGCCAAGAACGAGGCGCGGTCTGGCTTAGGCAGCCACGTCGAGATGTGCTTCGCGAGCTGCCATTCATACGACAGCAGCACGTACCGCTCGTCGAGTCGCAAAGAGCACGGACCAAGCGCGAGATGCACCATCTCGTGCAGCACCGTCGCGGGGTTGGTGGACGCGCTCTCGATGTACACCATCTTCAGCCGAAACAAAACCCCGGCGACGCCGACGACGCAGCTGACGGGCGACTCGCAAAGATCGAAAAGATCGAACTCGTCAAAGAGCGCGTCGCGCTGCTTTCGTGTGTGCAGCGCGCTCCTGACGACAAGACGAACTCCGAGTTTGTGAGCGACCTTGTGAAGCGCCGCGTACGCACGCTTGGACGCGGCCGGCTTCATCTGAGGAGGGTAATCCGAACTGTAGATCACGCCGTTCAAGCGAGGCTCCACTTGTAGCGATACGCGGACTCTGGCGTGTACGCGCTGATGCGCTGCCAGGCTTCCGCGATGCTGTTCTTGTCACCGAGCGGGATCGCGTCCGACGTCCCGAAGCTCGACGCGAGCATTTCGTCGGCAACGGCGTCGATGTAGCAGGAGAACTGGCCCTCCTGCACAGTCAAGCGCCAGTCGGGAACGAGACCTTTCAGTTCGACCGCAAGCACCGTATCGACGCCGAGGTGATACGCGGTCGAGTCGTCGATCATCCGCTTGATGAAGCCGCCCCAGGTTCCCACCCGCGGCACCTTTGGCTTTGACGTGGCTCCTCGGTGCGAGGTCTTGTAACCGAGCAAGATGACGCGCAGCTTCTCGTCTTTACAGACGCGCAGAAAGTTTTCCGTCTCGTATTCGTCGGCGATGCCGAGGATGTGCTGAATCGTCGTCTTTTCGCGCAGACGTTTGCTGTCTTCACCGGGCAGCCGGTCGAGCGCTTTCAGCACGTTGCGGACGTCATCAGCGCTGTCGCACGACACGGCAACTCCGCCGACGTCCGCGATGCTATCCATGTGCCGCAGGAACCACTTCGGATCGCGGGTGGTGAAGTTGGGGACCACGCCCACCTTCCGCGCGTACCTGAGAATGTCCCCGAAGTCCGGGTGCAGGGTGGGCTCGCCGCCGCCGATCGCCACCTCGAACACGCGAAGCCGCGCAAGACGGTCGAGCACGTTGCGCACGTCGTGCTTCCCCGCGTGTTTGCCCTCCCGCGTGCTGCCTTGGTAGCAGGCTGGGCAGTCGTAGGTGCAGAAGTCGGTGATCTTCAGGTCTACCAGCTCGGGCGCGCTCGCGCGCTCCGCTTCGACAACTATCGAGCCTTTCTTGTCGAACGCTGCGCGAACACGATTCCCAGTTTCGCGATTGAAGAGTGTCCAGTAGCCGCTGCCGTCTTTGCGCGCGACCCAGTCTCGCGTGGTGTCGTCGACTGGCAACGCTTGCCGATAGTAGACGCGTTCGCCTTTCGGGCCGGGCGGTGGCGTCTCTTCGTTGTCGTTGCCGCCGTAGATCACTGCGTTCGGCTGAAGCAGATACGCCATGAAGTCGCGCGCGAACTGCAGGTCGATCCCGTCGCCATTCCAAGTGCGAGGCAAGTTGAGGAGGCTCTGATGGTCGACATCTCCACCAGGCGGGATCGACAGGCCGGTCACGTCTTTGCAAATCAGCTCCGCCAGCTCTCGGTCTGCGCTGTGTAGATTCTCGCGAATCGTGATCGCCATCCACAGTCGCTTGGCTTCTTCGCTAGCGGCCGTGAAGTGGCTCCAGCCGAAGTTCCCGTTCGCGTCGCGACTGTCTCGTGCGCGCTTGGTAGTAAAGACGATCGAATGCGTGCTGCTGGAATTGCACGCGAAGCCTTCTCGGACGTTGAGGATTTTCATGGTTTGTGACCTTTTTTGCTGCTGTCGTCACAAGAGGCCGCGCTCACGGGCGGCTCGTTGGAGCGTACGTGCTCGAATGAATCGTCAATGGCAACGTGACGCCAGTCCGGCCACTTGCGCAAGCGGTTTTTCAGATCCTTGGCTCGCAGTGCAGTGACGAACGCGGCGCCGTCTGCGCCCGCTGCGCGCCAGGCGCCATCCATGGCGAGGATCACTACATCGATCCACTCCTCAAGGTCAGCCGGGTTCTCTTCAATCTCGCACAGCTCTTTTCGGATGTGCGCGACGACGCCCTTGTAGCGATTCGCCGGGCCAAACGTCGCTAGCGACCACAGCACGCGGTCGTCGAACGCTGCAGCAAGATTGTACGGCTCTTCGGCCACGCGCTCACGCTCAAGCCTTCCGCGATCGTCAAACAGGCGGAGCTTCATCCACTTGACGAGCCCGCCACTGTAAGCAGCCCACGAACGAGAGACAGGGTCGAACCAGAGCGTAAACACTCGATCCTTCGTGCGCCCGATCATGAGCCCCAGCACGGGGATAACAGCCGCGATCCGATCTTTTGCGGACTTGTCGACTGCGTCAGGCAAGTGCATAGCCGGCATGGGCGAGACGTCGTCCATGGCGCGCTCCATGCGCACGGACCCGTTTTCGACTGAGACAGTAAACACGTAGTCGACTGCGTCCTCAGTAAGCGTCGGGCTTGCGACAATCGCAGAGAGAGCCGAGTGCGACAGGTCGCACGCGAACACGCTGACCGCGAAATACCGATCGCCTGAGAACAGCTTCATGGCCTGGATGAGATCGGACGTTTCGAGCTTGCTCACTTCGTGACCTCGCGTCGCACATAGAACTCGACTTCCCACTGAGGCTCGATGTCAAACACACGAACCAGGCCGTCCCAACAGCGAACGTTGACGGTGACGATGTCCGGTACGGGATCGCCAGACCATTCGCCGCGCCGCTGCCACTCGTCGCACGCGCACGACGCGGCAAAGCCTGGGTCGTCCACATCTACGACCGCGATCGCGTTCGCCTCATCCGCATCTTCTAGCCAGCACATGTAGTTTTGCGCGGTCATCTTCTTATTCTCTCTCGTCGTTTCGTTCCGTCGGCAAGCAGCTGCTGCACATGCACACGTCAGGGTGCGCCGTGGCGCTCTTGCGACTTAGCAGGAGCGCCAAGAATGTTATGCGGCGGTCCGTCCGAGGCGCCCAGCTGCCGCCAAAGACACGCGCATTCAGTCCGAGCTTGCTTCAGGATGTCGTTGCCTGAGCTTTTATGGCGCCCAGCTGCCGTTATCACACTACAACGCCGACGTCTCGCGCGTCCACTATATTTCGCCGAACCAACTAGATTGCGCATCTAAAGCAAAAGACGGCAGATGCGCGAAGCGGTCTCTCGAACGACCACGCTGCTGCGTTGGAGAAGAAGCATGTCCCATACTGGATACGGCTCAGCGCGAAGAACGAATCGCTCACCCGGCCACGACGACGATCTCATCGCCGCGCGCAGGGCCGCTGGCCACGAGCCCGAAGCCGACCCAGTTCTGACGGATACCGCCAACCTCGAACGCGCCACCGTACGAGTCCATGGCAGAGAGATTGCGCAGAGCCGAAAACGGCACAGTCTTGCGATGGACAGTGTCAAAGCGCTTCACCTTGAGACGGCCGATCTTCTGCCCTACCAGCTCATTCCCCGCCGCCTGGGCGGAGTCTTTGCGCAGGTACGGCCCGCGCGTGTCCACGGGCTCGCCTTTCGCCGACCAAAGCCGCACCACCCACCCGCGCATCGTCTTCATAGATCTCCCATTCTTCGACGACCCATCAGTCGCGCTGACATTGTCTGAACTTGGTAAGGCGCTCAGCAGCCGTTGATGACCCCATCCCTTCATCGCGCTCGCGCCAGAGCCTTTTGCCGCCGACGTTCGTGACGGTTTTTGAGAGGCGACTTCTGAAAGCTCGACACCGGGACCGAGGTCGCGGATGCGCCCTCAGCTGGTGTGAAGTGGAAGCTCCCCTGGCCACAAGACACTCCGGCGACACCAGAACCCGCCCCGGTGCTGACGAGGGTTGACATAGGTGCGTCGACGGCCACTGCCGCGCTTCTGCGCGCACTCTCAAAGTCCATTCATCTCTCGCACGTACCGGAGAACGCTGAGCGCCTCGCTCGCCTCGGCTTGCGTGTCGAAATATTCGACAGCCGCAGAGCGCAAGCGGCCGGTGCGCTCCGGGTCGAGGCAGTCTTGCTGGAGCTTGGCCCGCAAACAGTTGAGAAGCTCGGCCTCCATCTTGATGCGCGCGCTCTCGTGCGCCTTATAGGCGATCCTGTATTCACGCTGCTGCTCGGCGTCGAACGGTACCACTTGTCACGTCCTCTCTCTGTCTGAACTTGTAATGCGCTCAGTGGCGGTTGTTGCCCGCAAAGTGCTTCCGTCTGAACTTGTAAGGCGTTCAGCAGCCGTTGCTGGAGGCGCAGCGGCCAGAGCCCCTGAAGCCCGTCTGAACTTGCAAGGCGTTCAGCAGCCGTTGTCGAGAGCGTCCGTTTGTCTGATCTTGCAAGGCGTTCAGCGGCCGTTGTTGTCTTGTGTCGATGCGTCTGAACTTGCAAGGCGCTCAGCTGCCATTGTTGGCTCGTTTCTGTGGCGGCACGGGCACCGGCGAATGTCCGAACTTGTAAGGCGTTCAGCGGCCGTTGTTGGATCACTGTCTCTTGGCGCCGGCTGTTCGCGGGTCTGAACTTGCAAGGCGCTCAGCAGCCGTTGTTGTCTCGTCATTCGTGGTCGCTGCACACGTGTCTGAGCTTGTAAGGCGTTCAGCAGCCGTTGTTGGCGAGCACGCCGCGGCGCGCTTGTCCGCATTGCCTGAACTTGTAAGGCGTTCAGTGGCCGTTGTTGGTGATTCGGGTGTCTGTCTGAACTTGCAAGGCGTTCAGCGGCCGTTGTTGGACATTGACCACGACCCCGCCCCTCGCGCCTGCCACTCTGGTCTGAACTTGTAAGGCGTTCAGCAGCCGTTGTTGGCCAGCATCTTGAGCGTAACCTTATAAGCTCACTGATACGTCTGAACTTGTAAGGCGTTCAGCGGCCGTTGTTGGTTCGCCCGAGCGTTCCGGCCACCGAGCGTCTGTCTGAACTTGTAAGGCGTTCAGCAGCCGCTGTTGGGCTCAGGGCTGCCAAGGACGGCGACCGGGATGTCTAAGTCTGAACTTGCAAGGCGCTCAGCAGCCGTTGTTGGACGTCCCCGTTGATCGTCGCGGTGGGTCATCACTCCGGTCTGAACTTGCAAGGCGCTCAGCAGCCGTTGTTGGGGGTGCTAGAAAACGCGTGTCATTCCGCGGCGGCGTCGACCGGCTTGCGAGCGCCTCCTTCTCCGGAGCGCTTCTCAGCTCGCATTCGCTTTGCTTTCGCCCACCGAGACTCGATTGGGGCTGCGGAATCGTTGGCGGAATCGCCGTTGCGAGCAGCTCCAGGCGCTGGCGAGGCCGCTGTCCCTCTCGCACGGATGACCCTGGCGGCATTCGCATCCTGGTCCCACCGAGCGCCGCACTGGGCGCAGGTGTGCGAAAGCTCGGCGGCCGCATCCCATGTGTTGATGTGATGGCACTCGGAGCACTCGCGCGTGGTGTTCGCGGCGTCGACCTTCACGACGCGATGCGGTCCGAAGGCGTTCACGAGCGACAGGCGAAGCTCGCTCGGCGACACGACCACGCGCGCCGCGCGTGTGACCGTGTCGATGCTTGCGTCTGTCTCGACCGGAGCGCGTACGGAGAAAACGCGCAGGTCAAAGTTTTCAATCGCCAACGTCTCGTACTCGCGCGCGAGCTTCGCGGCGAAGATTCTGTAGATCTCTCGCCGGTGACGCAGGGTCCGAGTGCGCTGCTCCGACTCCCAGCACCACAGGTGGTGATCGTTGTAGCGCCACGCTTCGAGGGCGTCGTAGGCCGCAGCGTCGCCGTCGAACCGAGCCACGCGCCAACGAAGCGCGAGCTTCGTGAGCCGGTCGATGGACTTCCACTGCCCGAGCGAAGCCGTGGCGCCGCGCAGCCACGCCGGTGCGTCCGCGGGCATGGCCGCTACGAGCGCGGCGCGCGAGGCGTCGAAGTTCTTGCTGCGGATGCTTCGCAGGTCAGCGACCTTCTCGACCTGTCCGATCAGCTCGGCGGGGAGCGCCAGGAATCCGCTCACGTCTCCGCCGTCCCACGCCGCCGATCGGATGTCGCCGTTGAGCATTCGCCATCCGAGGTCGACGCCAACGACTCCGCGGCCACGCGTCGCCGTCTCCGCGCATGCGGTAGTGTCGAGGGTGATCGCCACCGACCACTCCTCTCTCGGCCCGACGAGCCGCAGCGACACCGCCGCGTTCTTGATGCGCGCGCCAGCCGGCAGCGAACGGTGCATGACCATCTCCCACCGTGCGAAAACTGGTTCCCGCTGGTCGCCTGAGCCGACGCGCATCGCAAGCACTGCGTGACGCCGCTTCGCCGAGCGCTTGCTGGCTGGGTCCGCGCCCTTGGGCATGGTCCCCGGCTCGATTCGGATGCGCGTGTCCTTCGTGTCGTCGAGAACCGCGATGTCTGCACCCTTGGCGATAGACACCCCGACACGGCCCTCGCCGGCCCACCGCATGAACCGCGGATCCGAGGGCTCCGCTCCATCGTAGAGCGGAACCTTGCGAGCGGCCTCGTCGGCGGCTTCGATCAGCAAGTAGGTGCCCCAGTAGACGCCGCAGTGCTTGCGTGCGTTCCGGCGCAGCTCCGCCGCAAGCTCGTTCACCCGATCAACTTCAGTCGAGAGAACTACGTCCTGCCGCAGCAGAACACGCGTCTCGCGAAGTAGGCGCACGGCATCGCGCTTGCGCTCACGCGCAGCCAACAGCGCCGCCTTTTGGTCGCTGCTAACGCCAGAGTGCGAGCGAGCCTCGGCCTTGGCAGCCTTCGCAAGCCGAACCGCATCCGACACGACCACGTCGGCCGAGCGCGCAGCCGCTTCCAGCTCGCCGATGTTGCCGTAGGCCGACATCGCTGACCGGACGGCGGTTCGCCGTGCCCGCTCGATCTCCACCAGCGTGTTGCGGTAGCGATGCGCGGCGCGCATCTGCGCGCGGACGCGCTCTCCCTGCTCATGGGGACGTCGAAGGCCGTATTTGTAGACTCGGACGCTCATCGTTGCTCTCCGCTCATTATGACTTCCCCCGGTGGAAACTTTGGCAGGCTAGGATCCGACACGCGGAACTGAATGACGTCGCCAAGGTCCTTTCGCCAAGGGAGCTTCGGCCAGGCACCCAGCACCTCCCGCAAACACCGCTGACTGCAGACGTCGGGCTTGTCTGTGAAGTTGAAGAACAGGGTCGAGTCGTGCAGGCGAATATCTTCAGATACACGCCCGCGCGTCACCACTTCAGCGTACAGACCACTGATCCGCGCTCCGCAGCCGGAGCACAGAACGGGCTTTTCCGTCGCGATCACCCCCGGCAAGACCTGGACCTCAGTCGTCACTTTGTCCGCCCTGGCAACGCGCGCGCTTTCGATTGCGCGCGCGTGTTCCTCCGCTCCTGTGCTTCTGCGCGAGACTGCGCAGCAGCATCTAGCGATGCGCCAATATCGGCTTCGATCTCGTGCGGGTCCATGCCGATCGCGCGCACCAGATTGTGGATGAGCGCGTGAAACGTGCGCGCCTCCTCCTTGCCGAACATCGGGTAGCTCCACGCTTGGCTTCCGAAAAATGGACGCTTGAACCGCTCGCTGACGTCCTCCTTTTTCCCAATCCACTGCGACTCCACGCCAGCATCAGCGAACGCTTTGGCGAGCGCCTCGGTCTGGAAACCAGTGTGCGGCGCCCACGTCAGCAGAGCAAGCACGGCCTCGCGCACGTCGCCGCGGCACTCGTGAATCACTTCCGCTTTGCAATCGGAACAGATGACTTGAAATCCTCGCATCGCGTGCCTCTTTCAGAATCAACAGATTGGAGCCAGGTTGTAGCAGCGAGAACAGCACCAGCCCGTTGGGCCACCGACCGCGGCGTGCGCCCAGCCCACGTAGACGACCTTCGTGTAGTGCAGACGTCGACGGCACGACCCACAGCTCGTTCCGAACGCCGCGAGCATCGCGCGAACGTAAAGGAGTCTGCGCCAGCGACGCAAAGTGCGAGCGACTTGACTGCCACCGCGAACGACGGGGCGCGCCGACTCTCTATACGGGCCAAGTGTCACCGCGTCACCCACTCCAGTCTTTTGTGCTCAGGGCGCAGATCCGGCTCGAACGGTTCGACGCGCACAAGACAAGCCCCTCTGGCAACCCAAGTGCTCTGCGCAGCCGCCTCCGTCGCGTCGTACGCACGGACCACGACACGATGGCCCTGCAGCTCGTGTGTCTCCCCGAGCCCGAACACGAGCACGTACCACCGCGGCTCGCTCGCGTTGCGCGCAGCTCGCGGCTCGCTCGCCTCGTTGCGCGCATCTGCCTCGTTGCGCGCAACGCGCGCATCTGCCTCGTTGCGCGCGTCGCGCGCATCTGCCTCGTTGCGCGCATCTGCCCGGTGCGCCAGCGCCGCGCGCCGCCCCTCGATAAATGCGCAGACGACATGCTGCAAAGACTCCGCTACGATGTCTTCTTCGCCTTCGCTTTCGCCTTCGCCGGCCAGCTCTTCGCTGAACGCGAAACGGAGCGTGCTGACAGCAAGGTTTGTGGCGTTTTTTAGCTGGTTGCCCATCACTTCACCTGAGTGCCATTGCATTCCCCGCACACTTCCCAGCCACGTCCCCAGCCGACGAAGATCATTCCAGCTGGATGGTTCTGCTCGCCAGGACGCCTCTTGCAAGCGTCGCAAGGAGCAGGCTGCGCGGCCAGCTGCGCACACGCCAGGCGCTCCAGAACCTCTTCCGCCGCGATGATCTTGCTGACGTCTGCGATCTCCCACCCGTAGCCTGCCGGTGCCGCGGCGCAGGGGGCGTGCGTGGCACCGCAGAGCGCCGGGCCGCTCGCGAGATATGCGCCGCATTCGGGGCACTTCCAGAACGAGCAGTAGCGCCGGTGAAAGCGCGCTCGAATCTCCAGCTCAGCTGCGTGCTTGGCTGCGATCATGTCTTGCAGGCTCATAAACGGGGACTCACAAGTTGAAAGTGGACGTGCGCGGCCTCGCCGAGTCTCCACGGGTGCGGTTTCTTGCCTGCGGTCATGTGAGCGATCTTGCGCGGTTCAGCATCCAGCGCCCATAGTCCGCCAGAACGAAGCGAGCGATCGTCCCGCCGGGCGAGCGCTCAATGAGGCCCTGGCGCTGCAGCTTCATGAGCCAGCACCAGCACGACCTGTGCGACGGTGGTTGGTATCCTCGCTGGAGCATGTCGTCGGCCGTGAACTCGCCTGGCGTGCTGCCGAGGCGCAGTATCTGCAGCTCGTTTGGCCTGAGCTTCGGGTGTGTCTCGTTCTCCCATTGCGCGGGATCGCCGTTGCGCATCAGGAGGTGGCTTTGTCGCTTGCGGTCCGCAAGTCGAGCAGTAGGTCTTTGCCAAGTTCGCGGAGGACATTGGAGACGGCGACCTTGTGCGACGGAGCGTTGGGATCAAACGCGTACCCGAACTCGCGGAGCACGAGACGGCACAGACCTTCCACGACATCGCGTCGAGATTTCGTGGCCGCCACCCCTCGCTCGCGCAGCAAGCGCTTGAGGTCTTCTTCATCAGTCGCGACGCTCAGGCAGTGGTGCAGGATGACAGCCACGAGCTGCTTGCGTGTCCTCTTGTCGCTCATCACTCATCATCCTCCTCTGGCCATTCGCCATCTAGCCGCGACGGGTTCGTTTGGAAAGGTTCCTCATCGAGAACAGCGATCAGCACGTCGGCGTGCGCCACGGCGCGCATGGCCAGATGGTAGGAAGTCAGCTTGTTCTTGCTCGCGAGCATCCCCGCGAGAAGCACTTTCGCGATGCCTTCCCGACGGCGCGCTTTCTCGACGAGAAGCCTTTGATGTAGGACGTCCGCCTCGTACGCGGCTTTCCGGGACAGCCGTTCGGGTGGCACCTCTGCGGCGCCTCCCTCGAAAATGGCCAGACGGGCCTGCACATCTTCGAGCTTGAGCCGAGTTTCATCCCACTGTGTCAGCGCCTCGTCGCGTTCGGATGCGCACCGATCGCGATCCTTGGCCAGCGCTCGCAGAGTTTCTTCAATCATTGCTCGCCTCCTTTGCCGCGAGCCAGGATCTCCGCGACCACGGCAGCCGCCTTGGTGACTTCATCTGCGCGAGCTGCTTCCGCCTGCCTGAGTTCGAGCGCCAGTTGTTCTACTTTCGCGAACATGGCATCTCGCGCGGCCCTGACGAGAGACCACCATGGCCCAGGTAGGTAGGACTCACCGACCGTCAGATTGGCCGCCTTGCCGCCGGACATGCCCGTGCCGAAGCCCTGGTAGACATCGCAGTCAGCGATTTGTATTTGTCGCAGACACATTAGCTCATTGTTATGTCTCTCGAAGATGACGTGCACGAGCCCGTGGTCCCATATGCGAGCGTGGGGCCCCCAGTCTCTTTCGTCGCTCCGGCCCCTCAGCTTGTAGACGTGTGCGCTGAAGTCCTGGACAATCCGGTAGATATCCATGTCTTCATGTAGTTTACGACCTTGCCCAAGTCGGATGGCGTCCCGAAGGACGAGGTTGAAG